>Ga0315535_1001864_pt1 | contig 13831 bp, 18 predicted proteins | sample SalMarSW160220MG_2_FD_203092 | JGI IMG/M metagenome (GOLD analysis project Ga0315535, IMG submission 203092) | Salt marsh sediment microbial communities from the Plum Island Ecosystem LTER, Massachusetts, United States - Salt Marsh Sediment SW1602-20 ...
GGTCTCTTGATATCTGATAAATCGGGAAGGACGGGGCAGTAATTCTTCAACGACAAAACCCATCATCCACGTGGTCCTTGGCAAACCTTGCGGATTTACCGATGAGGAACTGCATTTCATCATCAAATATGGCATAGAGTACCGCATGGCCAGGGTGGTTGGATGAGGGGAGGAAGAGGCGACAGAATGATAGACTTTCAATTAACACGTCATGCCGAGGATGCACTGCTTAAGCGTAAGATTGAAAAGGAATGGCTGGAGCGGGTGCTGGCATTCCCACAGCGAATTGAGGCGGATACAACGGATCCCATGCTGGAACACCGGCTGGCAGCGATTTCCGAGTGCGACAATCGCGTGCTTCGTGTTATAATCAATCCGCATATAAACCCTATACGAGTGATTACTCTTTTTTTTGACCGTAACATCAGAGGTAAGCTATGAAACTGAAAATTGATAATGAAGCCGATGCCCTTTATCTGACCCTTGATGAGTCGGATGCCGTGGAATCGCAAGAGGTTTCGCCCGGCATCATTGTGGACTATAATGCCGATAACCATGTGGTCGGCATTGAAATGCTTTACTTGTCCAAAAGGACTCCGAAACTGGATACAGGAAAGCTGCTTTTTGAAATGGCCCCGGCATCGCGCTCCTCAGAGCCTGACGTGATGGAACTAACCAAATCCTCATAATGCCCTGTTGAGACCAAATCAGCCATCGCAAACGTATTAAAGAATGGCGACAAATGCCCGGTGGGCGGAAAACAAGGTAAAGGCTCCAGGTGAAGAATTGTATGAAATGATTTCGGAAGACCCGGTTTGATCCGCATTTTATATACTTGATAAACCAATGCCTTCTGTAAGCAAATGAAAATAAAGCGTTTTTAATTGTATAGACCACCGAGGAAAATCGAACAAGTTGACCGTATTTTATACAATGCAACCAAAAGACCTCTACAAGAAGAATTGAAGGCAGAAGGCTGATATTTATGGCCATAGATCATCCAGTTGAGGTTATTGATCGTAACAGCCCATTCTACCCGATTCAGTTGGCCAAACGCTTGGGTGAAGACGCCCCTGCCCGACTTCGGGCCATCGGCCGCCTTGATCTGATCAGTGTTCCCAAGACCGCTCTTTTCTGTTCCAAAAGCTGCCCCGGCGATGCCGTTCTTAAGACCATGGATCAGGCCCAGAAATGGCGCGACCAGACTCGATGCATTATTAGTGGTTTTCATTCACCTATTGAAAAGGAATGCCTTCAAATATTGCTACGCGGGGGACAGCCGATCATTATTTGTCCTGCGCGCAGTCTGGAACGGATGCGAATTCCTATGGAATGGCGCAAAGGCATTGAGACCGGCCGGATTTTGCTTTTATCCCTCTTTGAGCCGTCGCAGAGCCGCCTCACCGCAGCGCTTGCAGCACAGCGGAACAAAGTGGTTGCAGCCATGGCCGACGAGGTGTATTTCGCCCACGTTGCTCCCGGTGGAAAGACGGCCCGACTTGGTGAACAAATATCTGGATGGGGCGTTCCTATTTAGCCCCGAGGCCATTGAACAATTAAAGGTCATCCTCGAAAAGGAATTTTGAGACGAAAAAATACATAAGGGGGAAGTGATGTCTATCCCGGACTATCAAACAATAATGCTGCCCCTTCTGAAATTTCTGGCTGACGGTCAGGTCCACGCGAAGCGGGAAGCGGTCCAACACCTCGCTGAAGAGTTTAAGCTTTCAGGGGAAGAGCGGAAGGAGCTCCTTCCTAGCGGCAAGCAGCCTGTTTTTGGCAACAGAGTCGGCTGGGCACGCACCTATCTCAAAAATGCAGGCCTCATCAAATCCATACGCCATGGCTACTTCGCCATCACCGATCAAGGGAAGCAAATCCTCGCACGTAACCCGGAACGGATTGACGTCAAGTTCCTGGAACAATTTCCGGACTTCATGGAATTCAAGCAACCGAAAAAGGGAGAAGGATCAGCAGCAGTTGTGACTCCCAGTGAAACAACTCCTGAAGAAGTCTTGGAAACCGCTTACCAAGAGATTCAAGAAACCCTCGCATCGGAACTCCTCAAGACCGTGAAGGAATGCTCTCCGGAGTTCTTTGAGAGACTGGTCGTGGACCTACTACTGAAGATGGGATATGGCGGCTCTCGGAAAGAGGCCGGCAAGGCCATAGGCGCTACAGGCGATGGCGGCATTGACGGCATAATCAAGGAAGACAAGCTAGGTCTTGACATCATCTACATTCAAGCCAAGAGATGGACAAACGGCATCGTAGGCAGGCCGGAAATTCAGAAATTCGCCGGTGCGCTCCAGGGCCAGAGGGCTAGAAAAGGCATTTTCATTACCACCTCCAATTTCAGCAAGGAAGCCCTCGATTATGTGAGAAACATTGAGACTAAGATCATCCTAATTGATGGACAGAGACTTGCCGAATTGATGGCGGAACACAATGTCGGCGTAGCGCCGATCGCCTCCTACGAAATCAAAAAGATCGACAACGATTATTTTGTCGAGGATTGAGTTATTTTTGAAAGCAGAGGAACTTTAGCGTATAACTGATACCAATTATTGTAGTAACCTCAAGGCCACAAGGCACAGGAGGGTCATAATGCTAAGGAAACTCTATGTAAACAATTACCGTTGCCTCGTCAACTTCGAGATAACCTTCGATAGGCTGACTCTTTTAGTCGGACCGAATGGCGGCGGCAAGTCGACACTCTTTGACTTGCTTTACAATTTACGCCGTCTGTTGATAGACAACGCCAAGGTAAATGAGGTGTTTCCCCCGGACGATCTTACAGCCTGGGTAAATAAGAAGGAACAATCATTCGAGCTTGAGGTTCAGGGTGAATATGGCCTTTTTTCCTATAAGCTGGTCATCTTGCACAACCCGGAAAAGAAGATACAGCGGATCGAATCGGAACTCCTGTTCATCGACGGCATGCCCTTGTTCGAGTTCAACAAAGGAGAGGTTAAGCTCTACCATGACGATTATAAACCAGGCCCTGAATATTCCTTCGACTGGTCTGTCTCTGCTTTGGCGACTATTGTCGAGCGACCGGACAACAAGAAATTGACCTGGTTTAAAAAGTGGGTGGAGAAGCTTTTTGTCGTCAGTCTACAGCCCAAAGCAATGACTTCAGAAACCGAGGAGGAATCCGACTGGCTGAACCGCGATGGCACCAACTTCGCGTCCTGGTACAGGTTCATTTCTCAGGAACATCAGGACAAGATTTTTAAGTTGACGCAGCAATTGCGGAACACCATACCCGGCTTCCATGCTTTCAAGTTGGAGCAGGTGGGAAAGCACAGGATCCTAAAGGTTGGTTTCACAGGCGATGATGAGACTGCCACACCGATTTATTTCGACTTTGAACAGCTTTCGGACGGGCAGCGGGTCTTAATAGCTCTTTATTCTCTTTTGCTCGGCTTACAAGACATGGGGCACACCGTCTTTATCGACGAACCGGAAAATTACGTGTCGCTGCCTGAAATACAACCCTGGCTTATGGAACTGAACGATGCTTGCGGGGATGGCTTCCCTCAGGCGGTGCTTATCAGTCACCACCCTGAGCTAATCGATTATTTCGGCCCCGAAAATGGCAAGTGGATTGAACGAGAACCCCTTGGTCCCGCGCGCGTTAAGAAACTACCCGCCCAACTCGATAGAGAACTGAAGCTCTCCGGGCAAATTGCCAGGGGGTGGACGGAATGAGCATGCGACGAGTCAAAATTGTGCTTCTCTGCGAGGACTCCCAACACGAAGCCTTCGTCAGGAGATTTCTCAGGGGTATGGGCTGGAACACTCGGGAGCTCCGGGTCGAAAAAAGTTCTTCAGGCAGTGGAGAACAATGGGTGCGGGAGAGATTCCCAGATGAGCTTAGGATCTATCGGAAGCGTCGGCCAAAGGCTGCTTCCGCCTTAATCGCAATGATCGACGCAGACGGCAAAGGGGTGCAAGATCGGCTAAGTGAATTTGAAAAGTCTTGCAACTCTCGCCAGGTAGAATTTCGACGCGATGACGAGGCTGTTGCTATTGCGGTTCCAAAGAGAAATATCGAGACCTGGATCCATTACCTGCGGGGGCATCCGGTAAATGAGGAGGATGAGTATCCGAAATTAGATATGGAGCGGGGCTGCAGACCGGCAGTGGTAAGACTAGTACAGCTATGCAAGACAACTGGTTTAGAGATGGATGCTCCGAAGGCATTGGTGATGGCTTGTGACGAATATAATAGCAGACTAAGACCAGACGAATTCGCATAAATCAAGTGTGGCGGAGCGTCTATAAAAATCTGGCGCGTAATGTTCAAGCAGTACTCAAGACTTTTCTCTCACCTCCGAACCGACGAAAACCGACATCAGAATCACTATGCCACATGGCTTTTATGTTTAGGCCGCTTTTGTTCTTCTTCTCGATGACGGCGAGCGAGGACGAGTCGATATTCGGCTTCCAGACCAGTCCAGACGTGGGCCGGCACCCCCATCACTTTCTCCAACTGAAGCGCCGTGTCCGGAGTAATAGCCCTACGTCCTTTGAAGATGGCGCCGAGCTTAGGGGCCGGCCGGTTCATCCGCTTGGCAAGTTCGTCCTTGCTCATGCCCAGATCCTGGATTACCTCTTCCAGGCACTCGCCAGGACGAATCGGCAGATCGGAATATATGTCCTGATTAATCGCCATAGTGCTTGCTCACCGCCTCACTGTGAGCGATCCTGGTCTATCGGCCTTGAAAGCAAAAACTGGAAGGTGCAGTAAAATACGCCTGATTAAAAGTGAAATTCTGGATTGCAATGATACAACGAATGATCTTGCTGAATATGCAGCCGAAGCGATCGCATTCGAAATTGAAGAGGATCGAAGAGCATCATCGAAGGCACTTTGGCGGTTCAATTCAAAAATAACCGCAGCAATTCCTACGAATTCATTGGAGCAGGCATCAGAAGGACATTAGAAGGGTATCTTGAATTTCTGACATAGTTTTCAGCATAATTGCAAATCGTACACTCCTGTGATACCTTCTTACTGATTTGTAATTCGGGACAATTCGGGATATTGTGAATCTTAACTTGGATTTTTGTTACAGTCAGGAGGTGAAAACATGGGAAATCTAGGGACGATAGGTATCTTTTTTGCCGGGTTCTTTGGCGGCTTGGGTGTCTTCTTGGCCGCTTGTGGTTTGCTCTGGTGGTGCGCTCTTTATCAAAAAATACATTTACCAAAACAAAAAGAAAGTGGTTAAAGTGGGTACTGGCGGTGTCTGGTGTCTGGTCCTGCCGGATGAGGAGGACATCATGGTCTGCCTTCAAGGCAAGTATAGGATGACCAGCAATTCAGCCTCCTTGTCTCCGGGATTGGAGAGATGGTGATCGAGGTTGGAATTGAATCGGAGCGACTCCTTTTCCGTAAGTCTCGTCTGATCTTTATCCACAATGAGTTTCACCTCACCGGAAACCACATAGACGAACTCCTCGCCTTCGTGTCGATATCCGACGCCCTTGTGAGACGTTTTCGCCGGAATGGTGACGGAAAAGGCCATGAGATGGGTGTCCTCCACCGGCGGCGTGAGGGTTTTGTACACGTAGTGTTCCGTTCGTTTGCCCGCTTCCTCCAGACGTCTTTCCGGCGAACCGGCGGTTGGCAGGAACGTACCGGAATCCAGTTTCATGGCCTTGGCCAGTTGTATCAAAAGGGCCACCGGCGGTTCCACCTGAGAAGCTTCTACCCATGAAAGATATTCATCTGAACAACCGGCCTTATCAGCCAACTCCTGGACGCTGAGGCCTTTTTCCTCACGGGCCCGCCTGATTCTTTGACCGATCGATTGAGTCTCGTTCTTGACCATGAGTTAATATCCTTTCGACGTATTGGGGATGTGGCGCTTGATCACATGGGTTGTGCAGGAATCTTGACGCATTCGGAATCCGGCATGGGACCCTCCAGCGAATCGCACGGGCAGCGGATCCCTATGTTCTGCAAAGGGTTTATGTTTCAGGAGGGAGTATAGAAAAACGAATCCTGCATGTCAATGATGATTCCCTTCCACGATGAGCCCTCCGTGCCCAGAGTGAACGAATGCTTGTCAAATGGTCTTTGGAGGAGCATAATATCGGCAAATCGAGATAATTCGGACCGTGCACGCCTGGAAGCCTATTCCCGAAAGTGGGACGGGAGAAAGGAGATGCAAGCTATGGAGAGCGGGACTCTGCCAGGTACTTGAGTTTCGTGATTACGTCTTCTGTTCCCGCAAATCGCCGAATGGTAGGGACCTTAAAGCCCGGCGGCGCTCGATCTCATGACCCAAAATAATCAAGGAGACCCGGTTTGGTGCAGATTTTCGTGGACGCCGATGCTTGCCCGGTGAAACAGGAAGTCTATCGGGTAGCTAATCGCCATAAGCTTAGCGTCACCCTGGTAGCAGGGGCCTGGATGCGGATCCCGGATGGCATCAAGATGACCTTGAAAGTTGTTGGCCAAGGCGTGGATGCAGCTGATGACTGGATTGTCGAGCACCTGGATGAAAATGACATCGTGATCACGGCGGACATACCGCTTGCAGCCCGTTGCGTTGAGAGAGGAGCCTATGTGCTTGGACCTACCGGGAAGGCATTTACAGAGGACAATATCGGCTCCGCGCTTGCAATTCGCAACTTGCTCTCCGACTTGCGCGAGGCCGGTGAGGTTTCAGGCGGACCCCCGCCGTTTGACAAGCGAGACCGTTCCCGGTTCCTTCAGGCACTGGATAACGTCGTCAACGAAATCCTGCGCAAGCAAACACAGCAGAAATCCCGAGAAGAGGAGACGAAAAAATGAAAGTCGTAAGAATGAGTCAAATACCAAAGGAGCCATTTGATAAGCCCCTTTTTACGGGACCGGATGTAACCCTTCAGGTCCTTGTGCCGGAAAGCAAGGAGTTCAGGGTCAACGTCGTGAACTTCGGGAAAGGCGTCCGAAACAAATTTCACGTTCACGACAGCGAACAGGTCCTCATCGTCACTGCAGGCCGGGGCATAATCGCAACCGAAAAAGAGCAAGAGGTGATCACTGCCGGCGATGTCGTCCTGATCCCTGCCGGGGAGAAGCACTGGCACGGAGCTACCGAGGAATCGGAGTTCTCCCATATCTATATAACGGGGTTGGAAAGCCAGGTCACCCAGCTGGAGGATTAGGAGAGTCCGGATAGCCTATCAGCCCACTCGGTGATCGGGCACGCGGTGCACGTCGCCCACGTCATCATAGCGCGTCATACCGGACCTCTGGGATCAGCATGACTTTATCGCCCCCGGATCTCACATCATCTCATGATCAGCGGGACACTTCCTATATCACTAGTGATATTAATGGCTTTCGTGCTCTCCGCCGTGAAATTCGTAGTGTTCCCCGTGTCCCCCGCTTCTAAATCCATGAAGTCCATGGTGCTCTCCGCGCGGCCCATGTGAAAATTCGTGATGCTCGCCGTGAAACTCGTGACGCTCGTGTATCACCCCTCCGTGGTAATAAAAAGGGGAATACCCGTAAAATCCGTAACCTCCATATTCGTAAGGGGCGTAATCGTATTCCCCATTCCAGCCATAATAGCCTTCGTAGGCACAGCCGGAAAGCATCAGGAAAACGAACAACAGAATCGGCAGAATAATATTTCTCATGTTCATTACAAGTCATCTCCTTTACCCTGATCCTCCGTCCAGGTATCATCTGATGAAATCCGGCGGCGGACCCGGGTGTACTGCCCTTCAACCGGGCTTTCTTATAGAAAGGTAAGAACGAAAACGAAATTTTCTAATGGGAAATATTCAAATGGAGGTTCGGTGCAGAGCGCGTAAAAGAGGAAAGAGTGGCGAGACCCTGGAGAATCAGGTATCATACAGTGGATTACCATAAGGGAAAAGGGAGGTGGGAATGATGCTGGAAATCGGTTCCTCATACCCGGAGAGGCATTTGCCGGACCAGACCGGAAAAACGAGGGGTTTTTCCGGTCTGACCGGCCCCGAAGGCCTGGTCCTCTTTGTATACTCGAAGGACAATACCTCGGGCTGAACCACTGAAGCAGGCGAGTTCGGAGAACTCGCTGGAGAGTTCCGCGCTGCGGGATTCCGTATTGCGGGAATCAGCAAGGACCCGGTCGAATCCCACCGGAAATTTGCGGAAAAGCTGGAACTAAGATACCCGCTCCTGGCCGACCCGGAAAAGGCCATGCTGCAGGCACTGGGCGCGTGGGGTGAGAAGAAACTCTACGGCAAGGTATCCATGGGGGCCGTGCGCTCGACCTTCGTGTTCGACGCGGGCGGGAAGCTCGTCCGGCTGTACCCGAAAGTGAAAGCCAAGGGGCACGCGGCCGGGGTGCTGGAAGACATCCAACAGCAGGGATAGCCTTCAGGGAACAAATACAATGTCGCGGTATTCTGTCGTGGGCAGGCGCCTGCCGAGGGACGGGATTGGCCCGTCTCGCAAAAGACACTCGAGATCCGATACTATTTTTCCTGCTCACCGAGGATGCGCTCGATCCTGCGGTCCGGTACCAGCCACATGAGCGCGACGAACACATAGAGGCCGCCGGCGATCCACCGGCTGAAGAAAGCAGCAGAAATCGCTATGGCGTAGAGGAGGGGTGAAAGCTTTCCCTTGATGTCCCGGCCGACCGCCTTGGCAAGCAGCGAGGTATCTCCCTGGCTTGCGATGATGAGATGCTGCAAGATCCAATACGCAATAGCGGCCATAAGCAGCACACCGCCGTACACAACGAGCGGTGCTTTCGTGAAATGATTCTCTCCCACCCAGCCCGTGACGAACGGGAAAAGCGAGAGCCAGAACAGCAGGTGCAGGTTTGCCCACAAGATACCACCGGTCACCCGCTGAGTGGCGTGCAGCATGTGGTGATGGTTGTTCCAGTAGATTCCCAGATAGACAAAGCTGAGCACGTAACTCAAGAAGACGGGCAGAAGGGGTTTCAACACGACAAAGTCATCACCGTGGGGAACCCTTAATTCCAAGACCATAATCGTGATAATGATGGCGATGACCCCGTCACTGAACGCTTCCAGTCTATTTCTTCCCATGGTTCATCCCGGTTTTGTGTGAAGATCACGAATTCAGAAGTGCAAGACTTAGCCGGCGGGTCCCGGGCTGAACGGACGCCCTGACCGCAAGGATCTCATTACACGGGCGGCGTGTTGCCTGATGACTCTTACCGCTTCAGGGGTGCGCCTTCGAACGGCTTCGGTCATGAGACATCCGATTTCCGCCTGGGCAATATTGACCCCCACCAGCCGGACAGAAGGCGGCAGCATCCCCAGGGATTGTCCCAGGTCGATCTGACGGCCGAGGGATATGCCATGGGTGCTCAATACCTCCTCGCTCTTTAAGACGGGACGCGCCGGATCAAACCAGTCCACATCAACCAGACTGCCAGGTTTTTCGCCGGGGCAGCAGACCGCATCCACGATGAGAATCGCGGCATATCCCTCTGCGTAATCCAGCAGATCCGCCGAGCGGGTTCCCAATTCCACAACCGTCACGCCTGGCGCTGGATCGGCACGAAGGCCTTCAGCCACGGTATGTCCGAAGCCGTCGTCTTCGGCATCCGGATTGCCGCAGGTGACGATCAGGATCGGTTTTTTGCTGGATCTTCGCGCCATGTGCGTTCAAATTTCAAAAAATGGACCGAGCAGCTGATGCAGGGATCGTAGTTGCGGATGAGATGCTCGCATCGCATGGCGGCCGTTTCATCATCCAGGTCTACGACCTGCTTTGCGATTTTGTAAAGATCCTGCTCGATGCACATCTGGTTCTGGGCCGTGGGAGGCACGATCCGGGCAAATGAAATGGACCCGTCGCTTTCCGTTCGGTAATCATGCCAGCAGAGGCCTCGGGGCGCCTCGGTGCCGTGGCCGCCGTATCCGGCTCGGGGTGATATGGGAATCCGGCATCGGGAGGGCGGCATGTAGGATTCCAGGATATCGGCCGCGAGAGCCAGGGCATGCACCGTTTCAAGAGCCCGGGCCGGCAGGCTCAAAAAGCTGTTGTCCCAGGGCAGATTTTTGCCGACGGCCGCGCTGACTCCCGGGAGCAGGTTGGCGGCAACCGGATGCAGTTTCTCATGGTTGAGGTTGAGGCGGGCCAGGGGGCCGACCAGGTAAGCGCCCCGGCCCTTTATCACCGAGAAAAGCGCATTGCTGTATTCGACCTGGCGTTCTTCGACGGCTTCGCCGAACTCCTGCTGATCCACATCGAGTCCCCTGTTTGACTTGATGCGGCCAAGATTCATGGGATATTCGTCATCGGGGCAGAGGGCTACAAACTCGTAATCCTGCTTGAGGTCCGGGTAGGTTACCTTTTGGGCAAGAAAGAGGGCGAGTTCGGCCATGTCGGCCAGGCAGGCCCTTATTTCCGGCAGCAGGGACGCCGCATCTTTCGGGTCCGGGCAGCTGTAAAATCCGCCCACGCACATGCCCACCGGGTGCACGGATCGCCCCCCCAGGAGTTCTACGATGGCATTTCCCGCCTTCTTGATCCGCAGCGCTCGCCTGACGATCCCGCCGTGATCCCGCGCCATGCTGACGACGCTTTCATAGCCCAGAAAATCCGGCAGATGCAGCATAAACATGTGCAGTACATGGCTTTCGATCCATTCGCCGCAGTAAATCAGGTCGCGCAGCCTCTGGATGGGCGCGTCGAGCTCGTCGAAAACGCCCATTGCCTTTTCCAGGGCATAGCAGGAAGCCGTCTGATAGGCGATGGGGCAGATGCCGCAGATGCGCGCCGTGATGTCCGGCACTTCCATGAAATCCCTGCCTTGAAGAAAGGCTTCATAAAAACGTGGCGGCTCGAAAATTTCGAGGTGCACTTCTTCGACGCGGCCGCCGCTCATCACCAGGTGGAGTGCACCTTCTCCCTCCACCCGCGCAAGCGCACCCACCCGGATGGTGCGCTTCTTATTCTCCTTTGGGTTCTTCGCGTTGCTCATAATAGTCACTTGCCTGTTTAAAAGGTTCGAGATACCCGTTAAAGGTCCTCAGCATCCGCTTGATGTCTCCCGGCGTAAAACCAAGCCGGTTGAACCGGCTTGCCAGCGAGGAGATGTTGGGCTGTTCCATGGGGCCGAAACATCCGTAGCAGGCCCGGCTGAACCCGGGACACAAGGCGCCGCATCCTGTCTGGGTAATCGGGCCCAGGCAGGGTTCGCCCTTTGAAACAAGTACGCAGGGATATCCCCTGCGTTTGCATTCCACGCACACGCTGTGGGTGGGGATATCGGGCTTTCGCCCGATGAGCAGTGCCGCCACCAACTCCAGGATCTGATCCTTATTGACCGGGCACCCCCGCAATTCAAAGTCCACGAACACATGCGAGGCAATCCCCGTTGACGTCTCCAGGGTGTTCAGAAAGGCGGGCTCCGGATAAACCGTTCGTTTGTATGCTTCCACGTCGGCCCAGTTGCGCAATGCCTGGATGCCGCCGGAAGTTGCACAGGCGCCGATGGCCACCAGAAATTTGCAGTCCCGGCGAACCTGCTGGATGCGCTCTTCTTCATCGGGCGTGGAGATGCTCCCCTCCACCAGGCCGATATCATAGGGCGGCGGCAGGACCTGGCGGCGTGCTTCGAGAAAAAAGGCCACTTCAACCGCACCAACCAGATCCAGAAGTTCGTCCTCCAGGTTCAGGATCGAGAGCTGACACCCGTCGCAGCTTGAAAATTTGTAGACCGCAAGTTTGGGTTTTTCAGCTGTTCCTGCGTCAACCTGCGCCATCAGATCTCCTCCTTGGCAAAAATGTGCGCAATGTCGGCAAAACAAAAAACAGGCCCGTCCCGGCATACGAATTTTGAGCCGTACTGGCAGTGGCCGCACTGCCCGAACCCGCAGTTCATGTTGCGCTCCAGGGAAACGTACACCTGTTCCGGCCGGACGTGAAGCTGCAGGAATTGCCAGGAAGCGGCGCGGTTTAAGATCTTCGGGCCGCAGACCATGACCGTTGTATGCTCGGCATCGACTCTGATCCGCCTGAGCAGGTGCGTGACCACGCCCACGGGACCGGTCCAGTCGCCCGTTGCGTTGTCGACCGTCACTAGGACATCAAGGTTGCTGTTGAGCTCCCATTCTTCCAGTTCCGGAGCGAAAACCCGGTCTTCAGGCGAACGGCAGCCATAGAGCAAGATGACCCGTTTGCAGTGGTCGCGATGATGGAGCAGCCAGTAAATCATGGGGCGGATCGGCGCCAGTCCGATGCCGCCGGCCACCATCACGACATTGTTTTCTTTGATGCCTTCCGTAGGCCAGCTTGTACCAAAGGGTCCGCGCAGGCCGATAATCCCCCCCGTCCCCCTCCTTTTTATCGCCCGCGTCACCGAACCTACGACGCGGATGGTGTGTTCCAGCTCAGCAGGATTTTCCGGGTCGGAGCTAATGGAGATGGCGGCCTCTCCTACACCGGGGACATACAGCATATTGAACTGGCCCGGCGCCCACCGGTATGCATCGCGGGCGGCCTTGTTTTCTATTCGCAGGCGGATGGTATAGGTGTTGAAATTTTCGTCTTTGATATCAAGAATGCGCGCCGGTACGGGCATCCAGCTGTCAAGCCCACAGACGAGCGACGGGATTGTTTCGCTTTTCGCCGGAATCATTTCGCCACCTCGCTTTCAGGGGGAAAAGCCGCATGTTCAGCTGTTTTCGGGGAACCGCCGCGTATCGCGGCCGTTTCTTCCGTCAGGTCGATTCCCACCGGGCACCAGGTAATGCACCGTCCGCAGCCGACACATCCGCTGGTGCCGAACTGCTCCCACCAGGTGCTCAGCTTGTGCCGCATCCAGTGGCGGTACCGGCCCCGGATCGTATGCCGGTGAGGTCCCATCGTGGTGGAGGAAAACTGATGGGTGAAGCAGGATTCCCAATGACGTGTTCGCACCGCTTTCTTGACGGCCAGATCGCTTGAATCCGAGACGGTGCTGCAGAAACAGGTGGGGCACACCATCGTGCAGTTGCCGCAGGAGAGGCACCGTGCAGCGACGTTGTCCCACCGCACGTGTTCGATGTTGCGATCCAGCAGGTCGACGATGTCCCGGGTGTCGAGTATGCGTCCCATGTGCTCACGGGCACGCGCCATTTTTAGATCGGCCAGTTCCAGTTCAGCAGGAGACGGGTCCCGCAGCGGCAGTTCGTGTAAAAGTGACATGCCGGCGTCTGAGCCGGCTTCCACGACAAAACCCGAGCGCAGCTCGGTCATGGCCACGTCAAACCCCTCGGTCGCTTTCGGACCCGTTCCCATGGAATCGCAGAAGCACGTTCCGCCCGGGCGGGTGCAGTTGACGGCAATCAGCATGGATTGGGCCCGGACCCGTCTGTAATGGAGTTCGGCTTCACATCGCGCTGCGCCGGCCGGTTCCCTTCCGGCAAAGACCCGGTCCTGAACGCGGATTGCCGCCAGGTCGCAGGGTCTTAACCCGAATAAGGCGAGTTTCGGAACCTGTGCCCGGTCCTGGTGCACCTCGAATCGTCCGTTTTCAATATCCAGGCTGAACAGTTTCTGATGGGCCGGGAAAAAATACGATTTCGCACTGTCCGGCCCGACCACGTATTCGAAGAAAAGGTCCTCATCGCCTTCCTCAAGGCGGTAATCCCCGCCGTCCTGGAGGTCCCGCACCCCACGGGCAATTTCATCGCTGCCGCTGATCGGTCTTAATTTGACCACGTCCCTGTGCACTGTCGGCGCAATGATCGTATACCCTTGTCCGCTGAGAGCTTCTATCATACCGGTCAGCGCCACTTTGGGAAGAAACATCCGTTGGTCCGGATTCGTTCCTGTGTTGCTCATCGTGGACCCCTTTTCACCGAAAAT
>Ga0315535_1001865_pt1 | contig 13824 bp, 18 predicted proteins | sample SalMarSW160220MG_2_FD_203092 | JGI IMG/M metagenome (GOLD analysis project Ga0315535, IMG submission 203092) | Salt marsh sediment microbial communities from the Plum Island Ecosystem LTER, Massachusetts, United States - Salt Marsh Sediment SW1602-20 ...
CGCTTTAGGGGAAGGCCGGAATATGCGGCTCGGTACCTTCGATATCGGCATCCGGATGATGCGTTTTCACCATCTCCTCGATCGCTTGCACACGCGCCTTTGGCACATCCACCAGGAATAGGATCTCTCCCCTCGCGATGTTCTCTTCGAATTGTTTGATCTGGGAGTTCCTTACGTCCACCCCGATCATGCTCGACATCCAGGCGCCGATTCCCGATCCCGCCAGCCCCGTCGCCAAGATAGCGCCACCCCCCAATACAACCCCCGCAGGCGGAAAGGTGACTGCAGCCACGCCCGCGAGGATACCCGTGACGCCACCCAATGCGAGTCCGCGCTCAACGGCGGGTATGACGTCGCTGGTTTGAAGCAGCGAGGCCTTTGGGAGATCACCCAATTCGGTGCCTTCCCGCGCGATGACATGGATGTGGCGCTCCTCGATTCGCGCCAGCAGTAGCTCATCGGTTACAGCTTTGGCCGTCCCGAGGTCCGGTACCAGAAAATAGATTCTACGCATGCCGTCATCTCCTTAATCTAAGCAAAAGGACAGCCGGGACGCCTGTCCGGCGATTACGCATCTCGCACAACAACATAGGGCCTGAATCTTCCCGTCAACCCCCACCAGCAGCGAGCTGGGCGCGTGCAGGCGAAGCAGGCGCGCCGGGCGTCCTGGGGTGTCTGTCAGCGGACTCGAGCGAGCTCCTCGTTCCATTGGTTTGTCATTGGCCGGCCAGATGCAACACCAGCCTGACCACGCCGACCACCAGCAGCACGAACAGCGTCGTCGCCACCAGCCCCACCAGCACGAAGTGGCTGAGCTTGCCGTGCGTGAAGTCGCGCTCGCGGTTGCGGTTGCTCTGCACTCCAAAGAAGGCGGAGAGCACGCTGCGCGCCACCCGGCCAAGGCCGGTGCCGCTGCGCTCCTCGGCGTTTCCGCTCACTGGTTCTACCGCCATGCCGCGAGCCCGATGTTGAGAAAGTGATCGGCCAGCAGCGCCGTGAACAGGAGGCTGAGGTAGAGGATGGAGTAGCCGAAGGTGCGCATGGCGAGGCGCTCGTCGGCGGCGCGGTAGAGGCGCACGGCGTAGACGACGAACACCAGATCCAGCGGCACCGCCGCGATCAGGTAGGGCAGACCGCTCATGCCGGTAGCCACGGGCAGCAGGGTTACCGCCGTCAGGATCAGCGTATAGAGCAGGATCTGCAGCTTGGTGAAGGCCACGCCGTGGGTCACCGGGAGCATGGGGATGTTCACCTTCGCATACTCCTCCCGGCGGGCGATGGCGAGCGCCCAGAAGTGAGGCGGGGTCCAGGCGAAGATGATGAGGAACAGCAGCAGGGCGTTGGGGTCGGCGCTGCCGGTGACGGCGGTCCAGCCGAGGACGGGCGGCGCGGCGCCGGCGGCGCCGCCGATGACGATATTCTCGGGCGTGGCGTGCTTCAGGAACACGGTGTACACGAGGGCGTAGCCGATGAGGGAGACCCCCGAGAGCAGAGCCGTGAGGCCGTTTACCAGGCCGGTGAGGATCGCCATGGCAAGCACGCCGAGCACGGTGGCGAAGGTGAGCGCCCGGGCGGTGCCGATCTCGCCGCGCGGTAGGGGGCGGTGGCGGGTGCGGCCCATGAGGGCGTCGCTGTTGCGGTCGAGCACGTGGTTAAAGGCGGCACCCGAGGCGGCGGACAGCCCGATGCCGAGGGTGCCGAAGAGCAGCACATCCCAGGGCACCGTGCCCGGGGTGGCGAGGAACATGCCCACCACCGCCGTGAAGACGATGAGGTAGACCACCTTCAGCTTGCACAGGCGCAGGTACGCGCGCCAGCTGGCGGTCAGGGGGATGAGTCCCGTGGAGAGGGTAAGGTTTTGCGCTCTGGCCATGGTCTTATGCTCCTGGAGTGCCCGGTGTCAGCCCACCCGCGAGATGCGAAGCAGCCGTTGCAAGTCCTTGAGAATCCCGCGGACCGGGCCGTCTGCGGGATAGAACATCATCAGGTTGCCCAGCGGGTCCACCAGGTAGACCCGGCCGCTCGCGGCAGGCTGGTCGCCGGCACCGAGGGCGAAGTGATCGAGCCAGCCGCGATCGCGCAGCCGGCCAAGGAGAAGGTCGGGGTCGCCCCGTGGGGGCGCGCCGGCCCGCGGGCCGACAAGCACCAGCAACCGCTGCACCCGCGGAATGTCCTTGTTCAGCGCGGCGTGAACCTGACGCAGCTGCAGGAGCAGCGCCTGGCAGTCGCGGTTGCAGGGGCTCTCGCTGAACAGCAGCAGGGTCCAGCGGCCGCGGAGGACGTCCTCATCCACGCGGCTGCCGTCCACGGCGGCGAGCGGCGCCGCGGGCAGGGGCCGCGGCGGGGTGATGAGGGTGCCCTGGTTGACTGTCCCTTGCGGGCGCCACTGAGGTGCGGCCGTGTGAAGCAGCCAAGCCGCCACCAGCGGGACCAGGAACAGGGCCAACAGCGCCAGCAAGGTCAGGCGGGCGCGGCGGCCCGGCAGGGCGGCGGCGTGCATCTCAGCTCCTCACTTCGTTGGGTCGTGGTGGGGCCTCGCCGGCGTCGCCCTCGCGACGCAGGCTCACGGCCAGGTAGAGCACCGTCAGGGTCGCGGCCAGGCCGAACCACTGGAAGGCGTACGCGCGGTGGCGCTCGGGACCGAAGGTCACCACGTGCCAGTCGCGAAGGTATCCGTCGGGCTGATCGGGCCCGAGGCGCACCACCAGGGGCAGCACCGGCCGGTTCAGGGCCTGGGCCAGCTCCGTGGGCACCACGTACTGGATGACGCGGGGCCAGTCGCCCGTGTCGCTGCCGCTGCCCAGGTGCAGACCCACCTGGGGCGGTGTGTCCACGGTGCCCACGAGGCGCCGCTCGCTACTGGTCACCGGTACCTCGGGCAGCCGCTGGCGGGTCTCGCCGAGGGCCACCCAGCCGCGGTCCACCAGCACCACCTCGCCGCTCCGGCGCAGCAAGAACGGTGTGAGCACGTGGTAGCCCACCCGGGTGGACTCCACCTGGTTGTCCAGGAGGAACTGCCGGTCAGCGAGGTAGTGGCCTTCGGCCTGCACCGGGCGGTAGCGAAGCGCCGCCGCATCGGCGGTTGCGGGGTCGAGCGTCACCGGCACGGCGTCGCGATAGACTGCCGCCTGGGCCAGCATCGCCTCCTTCTCCTCCGCCCGATGGGTCTGCCACACCCCCAGCGCGACGAGCGGCGGCAGCAGCGCGGCGACCGCGAGGCTCGGCACCAGCCGCGGGCGAAACCGGTAGCCGCTCACCGGCAGCCTCGCGCGCTACGGGCCGCGATTGCGTTTAGACTGTTAGAGGCTCGATGCACCACTGGCCCTCTGCTCCGAGGTTTTGCCCCATGCTCGTATACACCTTCATCATCATCCTGTTGTTCCTGATTCTGCTGAGCCTCGGATTCGGGCTCTTCTTCCTCATCCGCGACCACGGACAGAGCCGGCGGACCGTCAAGGCCCTCACCTTCCGCATCGGTCTGTCGGTGGCGTTGTTCGTCCTGTTGCTCCTGGCCTATGTCGCCGGCATCATCCGTCCCCATGGGCTGCTGCCCGCGCAGCCCCCTGCCCCGTCTTCCACCTCTCCCCAGTGAGAGGCGCGCCCGTCTCACAGCCAGTAGACGGTGATGAACAGCCCGAGCCACACCACGTCTACGAAGTGCCAGTACCAGGCGACGGCCTCGAAGGCGAAGTGGTGGGTGGGGGTGAAGTGACCGGCAATGCTGCGGAACAGGATCACCGTGAGCATGATGGCGCCGATGGTGACGTGGAAGCCGTGGAAGCCGGTCAGCATGAAGAAGGTGGAGCCGTAGATGCCTGAGCTCAGCTTCAGGTTGAGCGCCGAGTATGCGTGCATGTATTCGTAGCCCTGCAGGACCAGGAACAGCACGCCGAGGGCCACGGTTGCGATGAGGCCGATGATGAGGTGGCGGCGGTTGTTCTCCTTCAACCCCCAGTGGGCCCAGGTGACCGTGGCGCCACTGGAGAGCAGGATCATGGTGTTGAGCGCCGGGATGCCCCAGGCCTCCATCGCCTCGTGGGGCACGCTGAAGGTGCTCGGGTTGGGCATCTTCAGTAAAGGCCACGCTGCCTGGAAGTGCGGCCAGAGCTCGTGCGCCATGCCCTTCATCCCCTCGCCGCCGAGCCACGGCACCGCGAAGGCGCGTGCGTAGAAGAGGGCACCGAAGAAGCTGGCGAAGAACATCACCTCGGAGAAGATGAACCAGCCCATGCCCATCCGGAACGAGCGGTCCACCTCGTCGTTGTAGGTACCGCGCTCGCTTTCTCGGATGACCGTGCCGAACCAGCCGAACATCATCACCAGGGTGATGACCACACCGGCGACCATCAGCAGTGAGCCCACATCGGCTCCGTTGAGCAGGGAGGCGAATCCCACCAGCAGCGTGGTCAACCCCACGGAGCCAACGATGGGCCAGTAGTGGGTGCCGTGGGGCACGTAGTAGGCGGTCTGCGGCGCGTGGACCATGGTCTGATTCCTCTCAAGGTTTGTCGGCGGTCATAGTTTGTGCATTCCGGCCAGGGCCGTGGTGGTCCGCTGGTTGGCGCGATCCACGGTGAGCAGGGCGGAGGCGAGGCTCACCGTCCCCGTCGCGTCGGTGGGCGGGCGGCCCTGGCGTCGAGGTCCCTCATTTCAGGTTGAGCACGATGAACAGCACGAACAGGCCCACGGCCACCGCTCCGAGGAGCAGGGCGAGGCGCTGGTTGGCCCGGCGCACCCGGGGGTCGAGGGAGGGTCTGGTCGTTTCCATCTCTCTCTCCCGTGCTCAGTGCACTTCAGGGGCTTCGCGGAAGGTGTGGTAGGGGGCCGGCGAAGGCACCGTCCACTCGAGGCCCAGGGCGCCTTCCCACACCCGCCCGGTGGCCTTGGCGCCACCGCGAATGCTCTGAACCACGATGTAGAGGAACAGCAACTGGCTGGCGCCGAAGGCGAAGCCGCCGAGGGTCGAGATCATGTTCCAGTCGGCGAACTGGACCGCGTAGTCCGGAATGCGTCGCGGCATGCCGGCGAGGCCCAGGAAGTGCTGCGGGAAGAAGAGCACGTTGACGAACACGACCGAGAGCCAGAAGTGCCACTTGCCGAGCTTCTCGTTGTACATGTGGCCGGTCCACTTGGGCAGCCAGTAGTAAGTGGCGCCCATGATGGCGAACACGGCGCCGGTCACCAGCACGTAATGGAAATGGGCCACCACGAAGTAGGTGTCGTGGTACTGGAAGTCCGCCGGCGTGATGGCGAGCATCAGGCCGGAGAAGCCGCCGATGGTGAAGAGCACCACGAAGGCGATGGCGAACAGCATGGGCGTCTCGAAGGTGAGGGAGCCACGCCACATGGTGGCCACCCAGTTGAACACCTTCACGCCGGTGGGTACGGCGATGAGCATGGTGGCGTACATGAAGAACAGCTCGGCGGTCAGCGGCATGCCCACGGTGAACATGTGGTGGGCCCAGACGATGAAGGAGAGGAAGGCGATGCTGGCCGTGGCGTAGACCATGGAGCTGTAGCCGAACAGCGGCTTACGGGCAAAGGTAGGGATGATCTGCGAGACGATGCCGAAGGCCGGCAGGATCAGGATGTACACCTCGGGATGCCCGAAGAACCAGAAGATGTGCTGGAACATCACCGGGTCGCCACCGCCGGCAGCGTTGAAGAAGGAGGTGTCGAAGAACTTGTCGGTGAGCAGCATGGTCACCGCGCCCGCCAGCACCGGCATGACGGCGATGAGCAGGAAGGCGGTGATGAGCCAGGTCCAGACGAACAGGGGCATCTTCATCATGCTCATGCCCGGTGCGCGCATGTTGAAGATAGTGACGACGATGTTGATGGCGCCCATCACCGAGGAGATGCCCAACAGGTGGACGGCGAAGATGACGAAGGGGAACGCCTCGCCGGTCTGCAGCATCAACGGCGGGTACATGGTCCAGCCGCCGGCCGGGCCCCCACCCTGCATGAACAGGGTGGAGAGCAGCATGGCGGCGGCGAAGGGCAGGATCCAGAAGCTCCAGTTGTTCAAGCGCGGCAGGGCCATGTCCGGCGCCCCGATCATCATGGGGATCTGCCAGTTGGCCAGGCCCACGAAGGCCGGCATCACCGCCCCGAAGATCATCACCAGGGCGTGCATGGTGGTCATCTCGTTGAAGAACGTGGGCTGCATCAGCTGGAGGCCTGGCTCGAACAGCTCGGCGCGGATGAGCATGGCCATGATCCCGCCCACGAAGAACATGGCCAGGGCGAAGCACAGGTAGAGGGTGCCGATGTCCTTGTGGTTCGTGGTCGTGACCCAGCGCATGAGACCTCGGGCGGGGCCGTGGTGCTCGTCATGGGGTGCCGTGGTTGCCGTGGTTGCAATACTCATTTGGATGTCTCTCCGCTTTAAATGTCTCTCCGCTGCTCGTGGGCGTTCGTTTCGGCTCAGCGTGCGGCCGCGACGTCCGCGGGCTGCACCACGTCACCGGTTGTGTTGCCGAAGGAGTTGCGCTCGTAGGTGATGACCGCGGCCAGATCGGCGTCGTTCAGCTGGCCCCCGAATGCCTGCATGGCGCTGCCGGGGATACCGTGCAGGACGATCTGGATATGGTCCTCGAGGGGTCCCATCACCACCTTGCCGCTCTCGTCCAGGAACCCGCGCTCCCGCAACGGCTTGAGGAGGGCGTCGGAGGCGGCGAAGGGGTGGCCCGCGGCCAAGGGCGGGAACACGCCCGGCACGCCGGTTCCGGTGGCCTGGTGGCAGGCCGCGCAGGTGGTGGTGTAGACCTTCTCGCCGTGGGCCATCAGCTCCTTCCGGCTCCAGGTCTTGGTGGCCGCCTCGGCGGCCTGCGCCATGGCCAGCTTCTGCTCCTTGACCCACTTCGCGTAGTCCGCCTCGGTCTTGGCCACGACCACGATGGGCATGAAGCCGTGGCCCTTGCCGCAGAGCTCGGCGCACTGGCCGCGGTAGGTGCCGGGCTTCTCGATACGCGCCCAGGACTCGTTGATGTAGCCGGGGATGGCGTCCTTCTTCCAGCCGAGAGCGGGCACCCACCAGGAGTGGATCACGTCATTGCCGGTCGTGAGGAAGCGCACCTTCTTGTTGATGGGGAGCACGAGCGGATGATCCACCTGCAGAAGGTACTCCTTGCCCTTGGGCGCCTTGTTGTCGATTTCGTCCTGGGGCGTGGACAGATTGCTGAAGAAGCTGATGCCGCTGTCCGGATAGTCGTACCGCCACCTCCACTGGTAGCCGGTCACCTTGATGGTGAGGTCGGCGTCAGAGGGGTTCTCCATGGCGATCAGTGTCTTGGTGGCCGGGATAGCGATGGACACCAGGATCACGAAAGGGATGATGGTCCAGAGAATCTCGATGAGGGTGCTCTCGTGGAACTGGGCCGCCACCGCGCCGCGCGATTTGCGGTGGCGGAGGATGGAGATGAACATGGTGCCGAACACCACGACACCGATGGCCACGCACACCCATAGGATGGCCATGTGCAGGTGGTAGACGTCGTGGCTGATGGGCGTGACGCCCGGGCGCATGTTGAGTTCGCCAAATCCTGCTGCGGCGCCGCCTGCCCACAGCAGCAGTGCCGCAGCGCCTAGGCTGCCGAGCAGGCCTTTTTTCGACATATTCACAGAACAACATCCCCCTTGCTACGGTTGCTGGCATCGGTATCCAACGGTAGGACCGGAAAGAGCGTCGCGATCCCCGGTCGGGCGGCGCAGCGCGCCTCGGCCCAGCCGGCGGAGAGCGGCGGCAGACAGCGCGGCGTGTGGTCCTCGCCCGCGAAGGGCAGGAGCCGCCGCGCCGGAAAGCGCCGCATGGATTCGAGAAGAGTGCGCAGGCACTGGGCGAGCGCATGGCGCTCCGGCTCAGGCAGCGCGCGGGCAAGCTCCACCGAGCGGCCGTGGGAGCCGATGAGCAGACGGCTGGGCCACCAGCCGCGCGGGTCCGGCACCAGCTCCACTCGAGCCCAGCCGGGGTGGAATCGGAACTCCTGTTCGGGGCCGCGGCGGCCGCGCTGAATCTGAACGGTCTCGGGCGAGACCCGGACCACTTCGCGCTGGCGTACGCCGCGGGCGTTCACATAGAGGGCGGCGCCCAGGGCCAGCACCTCCACGCCGGTGAAAGGGACCACGAGCCAGGCGCCCATCAGGGCGAGCCCCAGGCTCAGACATGCGGAGAAGAGGGCGAAGCCGAAGAACAGGCGGCGCACCGCCCGCCACTCCATGGAGCGGTGGGGGATCAGCACGAACTCGGTCTCGGACGCCTCGGCGTTGCTGCTGCGCAGGACCATCGGTGGCTCTCCCGTAGTGACTGTTCCGCCCTTCCCTTTCATCCCTGGCGACCGCATCAGGTAGCCGGGATCGGCGCCGCGACCTTAGCGGTCATGACGTCCTCTCAGATGCCCACCTCGCAGTGGCGCCCAAGATCCCGGGGGTAAGGCCCCTGATGTCTCCGCCCATTGTTAATTGGCTTGTACGATCCAAGAGGCCCGCTTTTCCGGAGTGCCCGGGAGCCTCGTGGTCCCGGGTGCACCCGAGCGGTTTCCCTCCGCTTCGGCGACGGGGACTGAAGCCGCGCCGCAACGCCCCTTCGGGCAATAGATACCCGTGTCAGATGGGTCTTTCGATTGTCCGGGACCGGCTTACGGGCGGCAGGGGGCGCTCTGAATACTTCACTGTAGCTTTACGGCAGCCTCCGTGCCGCCGACACCTCCTCCGCCCGCAGCCCGGCCCCTTGGGTCGAGAAGCCAAAACGTCATGGCTGATGGGCATACCTGACGAGGCGGCTACCCTAAGCCGTTTCGTGATCCACGTCAACTATTCGGGACACGGGCCAGCAGCTCCACCCTCGAGGCCCTGATGTCATGTAGGATACTTTAGGTATAATGGATGGTTTGTGGTGATGTTTAGGCCATTCTCGGAAGACCTCATACCGGATGAAGCGAACAACCTTTGCCATCCTCGCGGCCTGCGCGGCCGTCCTGGCGCTCATCGTCGTCATGGTCGGCGCCTATGTGCGCCTCTCCAACGCCGGTCTCGGCTGCCCCGACTGGCCCGGATGCTATGGCCGCGCCGCCGCGCCCGCGACCCCTGAGGCCGTGGCGCAGGCCAACGCCAGCTATCCGAATCGTCCAGTGGAGCCCGCCAAGGCCCGCAAGGAGATGGCCCATCGGTACCTTGCCAGCACCCTGGGCCTGGCCATCGTCGTCCTGGCTGGCATCGCCTGGCGCTATCGCCGCCGCACGGGGCTGCCGGTCGGAGTGCCGACGCTGCTGGTGGCCCTCGTGATCTTCCAAGGGTTGCTCGGCATGTGGACGGTGACCCTCCTCGTCAAACCCGCGATCGTGACCGCCCACCTCGCCGGGGGGATGGCTACCCTCGCCCTGCTTTGGTGGCTGGTCTTGCGGCTGCGGGGGCTTTGCAGCGCGCCGCTGAACCCGGCGCTCATGCGGCTGCGGCCTTGGGCTTGGGTCGCCTTGGTGCTCGTCTGCGCCCAGATCCTCCTCGGCGGCTGGACCAGCACCAACTATGCGGCCGTCGCCTGCACCGAGTTCCCCACCTGCTACGGCGGACTCTGGTGGCCACCGACAAACTTCGGCGAGGCCTTCACCATCTGGCGTGGCCTGGGGGTCAACTATGAATTCGGGGTGTTGGACAGCGCGGCCCGCACCGCCATTCACCTCACCCACCGCGCCGCCGCCCTGGCCGTCTTCCTCTATGTCGGCACCCTGGCCGTGCTCGTGCTGAGGCGCGCCCGGCACTTGCAGCATTTCCGGGTCGGTTTCGTGCTGGCAGGCACGCTGCTTCTCCAGGTCGGATTCGGCATTGCGAACGTCCTAGGTCATCTCCCCCTACCCGTCGCCGTTGCCCACAGTGGGGGCGCCGCCCTCCTGTTGCTCGCCGTGGTGACCCTTATCCATGCTCTGAGCCCTCCCTTAGGCGCTCGAAGCCTTGCGATGGAGCCAGCCGCCGCATCCGCGGTGAGGTATTCGTCATGAGCCAAGGCCCGCCGCCGCGCGGCGGGCTCCTCGGGCGCGCGATCTTCCTGGTCGCAGTCGCTGCCGCCGCGGCGGGGGCTTGGTTCGGCATGGATTAGTTCGCCGCCATCAAGCTACAGATGCCATCAAGCCCCTGACTACACCATGAGCAAAGGAAGATATCGCCATGGCCCACGCCGCCGTTAGCACCCACGCAGAAAACACCCCCCTCTCCGTCAACGAGCTCACCTTGGACCAGCCCTGGGAATGGCTCGCCAAGGGTTGGAAGGATCTGACGTCCGCCGCACACTTCAGCCTGTCCTACGGCGCCGTATTCGTGCTGGTCAGCTATGGGCTGACCCTGGGCCTGATGTCCCGGGAGCTGTTCTTTATCGTTCCGCCGCTGGCGGCTGGCTTCTTTCTCTTGGCACCGATGCTCGGCATCGGGCTCTATCAGATCAGCGACAGCCTCGAGCGGGGCGAGGAGGTCCGTTTCTGCAACGCGCTGACGGCCTGGAAGCGCAACGAGGTCCACCTCTCCGCCATGGCGGTGGCCTTGGTCCTGGTCCTGCTGGCCTGGATGCTGATCGCGGTTGTGGTGTTCGCCCTTCTCTACGATCGCCCGGTGCCGACCTGGGAGAACTTCATCCCCGCGGTCTTCCTCTCCGGCGACAACCCCCTCTTCGTGTTCTGCGGAATCCTTGCCGGGGGCATCATTGCCGCCTTCACCTTCACCATCAGCGCCATCACCGTCCCCGTGCTCATGGACCGTCAGATCGATGTGGTCTCCGCCATCCAGACCAGTATCCAGGCAGTGCGTACCAACTGGCGGGCCATGGCACTTTGGGCATGCCTGATCGTGATGTTCGTGGGGGTCGGCATCGCCACCTTTTACATCGGTCTGATCGTCACCATGCCCCTGGTCGGCCACGCGACCTGGCACGCCTACCGGGATCTCGTGTCGAGAAGCTGACTGCAGTCACTCACCTCACTATTCCCCGTGACCAAGTCAGGCAGGTGATGGGTCCGGCGATTGCGGAGATGATGACGACGTTGGACGCCCAAGGGGGTGCCGCCATCGGGCTCGATTTTTCCTGCCACCCGAATCGGCCGCCCAAGCTATTCGATTGGGCCCGGGTGCTGCGCACTCCGGGCCACCGGCAGCTCCTTTCGGAGGATTTCGATCAATAGGAGGGGGCGTCTGCGTTGTAGTGAAGGCCAGCGGCCGCGCCCTGCTCCCGGACGGCTCGGTAGATCCCTGCATCGAGGCTGTCCTTCGCCCCGCCGCGCTCCTGGACCTTTCTCTTCAGGAAGTCGGCGCGCTGCTTGGCGAGCGCCTGAACCTCCTTCGTCAGCTTCGCCCGACGCTGGGCCGTCTGCTTGATCAAGGCCTTTTGCTCCGCCGCCGGCATCGCCTGCATGGGGGCCGGGAGCTCGGCTCGTGGAACGGAGTCCAGATCCACGCGGCCGCTCCCGACCCCTTCCACGAGCTCCTTCTCTCCCAGCAGATTGGCCTTGCCGCTTCCCGAGGCGTTGAAGGCAGCGCGACGGGCACGCGAGGCCACGGACGCCTCGGAATGGAGCTTGTCGGTCGCCTCGAGCTTGCGTTGCTGTCTTGCGCGGTCGGCGGCGCTGCCGTAGTAGAGGCGGGTTGAGTCGAGGTCGGCAGAGAGCTTTGCCAGTCGCTCGTCGAAGGGAGTGACAATGGCCACGGCGCTCCCGGCCTGTCCGACTTGGAAGTAGCTCCCCTTCCCGGCCAGGGCAATCTGCCGCCAGGCCGTGGTGGTCGCCCCGTTACGGCCGCACTGGATGGCGTTGACGCGAATGCCCCGGGTCCGTGCCGTCTCAAGCGTCTGCGGCCACTTCACATCGTTCTGGTAGTCCATGTGGGGCGGGGCATCGCCCACCAGAAAGATCACCCGGTAGGTCTGCGGGTCCTGGCTCCAGGACAGTCCGTTGACGGCATCGTAGAGGGCCTGATTCACGCTCTCCGGACCGTCGCCGCCGCCCTCCGCCTGGAAATCCATGAGGGTTGCGTACATGGAGTCCAGGTCGGTAGAGAGGTCCACCACCCGCGTGATGTAGGCGTCCTGACGGTCTCGATAGGCTACCAGCCCTATCCGGATCTCCGGTGCCGGCTGGGCGGAGGCCATGGTGCTCGCAACGGACCAGATCTTTTCCTTGGCCGACTCGATCAAACCACCCATGCTGCCGGTGGTATCCAGGACAAACGCAACCTCGATCCGGGGGTGCTGGCTGCCGAGGGGCTGGGTGTTCGGGGCGAGGGTCGCGATCGGCGGAGTCGCCGCAGGCGTAACGCGCAAAGCGGGATAGACGGCCACGGCGGCGGCCGTGAAGGCGAGCATGGTCAGTGCAATGAGTCTTGGTTTCATGGGTCGAACCTCCTTCAGGGTCAGAGAGATGCGGAAAGCTTGCGGACGGCCTCCTCGGCGGCGCGATGCGCCCGCCCGAAGCGGTCGTCATCAGTCGAGGCCACGCCCTTCGGACTCGCGCGCTCCGGGATGAAAACGAACATGCCCTGCACCAGGAACAGGCTCCAGATGGCAAGGAACAGGCTCCCCGTATGGAGAAAGGCACCTGCGCCGGCCATTAGGCTGAGCGCCGTCAGACCGAGGTCTGCCAGCGCGCCCAACGGTCCCTGATGGAAGTAGAGGGAACGTACAAGCGACAGCACGCCGAGATGTCCCGCCAGGTAGAGAGGGATGGACGGCGTCAGAATCCAAAGGGCGACGGCGGTTAGGACCCAAAGGGCCAGGACGGTCAGTCGGCCGACGTGCTCCCGGCTGCGGCTCAGGAGGTAGAAGACATAGGCAATGCCCGCAGCCGCGGTCACGAGCCTTACCGCCGCGCCCCCGGGGAGTGCCCAGACGAGCGACGCGAATGCGAGAGTCCCCGAAACTGCCCCGATCAGGGCGACCAGCGCCCCCTCAAGCACAGTGGGCCGGCTCATCTTCCCGCCCTCCGCTGCTGCTCACGGAGGAAGGCCACCTCCACCTCCTCGTCCCGCACCGACACCGGGGGGATGTCCCAGCGCTCCGCCTCGGGCGGCGGCGCATCAGGTGCCAAGAGCTCCGCCTTCTGACGCATCGCCTCCAGCCGCGCATCCTTGTCGTGCACCGCTGCTTCAAGCCGCTGCAAGGCGTTCTCCGCCTCCTCCCGCTTGCGGTTGATGAGACCGCCCAAACACTCGGCCTCCAGTCGGCGGCGAAGAAGGAGCCGGGCCAGGTCGTCCTTCCCCGCTGCGAAGCAGGTGTCGAGCTCGTCTCCCAGGGTCGCGAGCGACCGCTCTATATCCCTTTCCCGAGCAGCGAGCCGGCGCTGCTCTTCGCGAAGCAGGGCAAGACGCCGGCGGTCTACGGATACATCCTCCTCCATCTCGCGCACCGCCTGGCGGAGAACGAGATCAGGCTCCTCGATGCGATCCAGCACTGCGTGCAGATCCGCTCGGAAGAGCCTGGAGAACCGTGCGATCAGGGTCATGGCGCACCTCCCAAGTTGCCTTCTTGACTGCCGTTTCAGTCTAGGGCGGGAGACCGACGCGCCCCAGACACGTCTCGGTAAAAGGTGGGCGCGAGAATTTACGAAGGGTTTACAGAACGCGGCTGTACGGAGCTGGTAGGCTAACGGTCATGGTGTCAGCGCCACCCCGGAGGATGTAAGTGGCTGCCACCATGACCGTTTCCCTTGCCACGGCCCTCTCCCAAGGGGCGAGGCGGAATCGGAGTGCGCTGCGCGCAAGGTTCACGGTATCGCTGGCATGCACCGCAAGATTCGGATTCTGATCGTGGAGGACGAGACCCCCATCCGGGTCGGCCTCACGGACGTCTTCGTG
>Ga0315535_1001866_pt1 | contig 13822 bp, 10 predicted proteins | sample SalMarSW160220MG_2_FD_203092 | JGI IMG/M metagenome (GOLD analysis project Ga0315535, IMG submission 203092) | Salt marsh sediment microbial communities from the Plum Island Ecosystem LTER, Massachusetts, United States - Salt Marsh Sediment SW1602-20 ...
GATGACGATGAGCATGGAGGCCGTCGCGTCGATGAAGCACCCAAGGAAGAGAAAGAGCACGTTGAGTGACAAGAGCACGAGGACCTTCGATTGCGTTATGCCCAGATGAACGAAAAAGGTTGCAACCGCGGCCGGTATTTGCTCGCGAGCCATGGCGTATCCGAAGAGAAGCGCGCAGCCGATGATGAAGCTCGTAAACCCTGTCGCGACGACTGATTCTACGATGACCTTGTAGACCGCTTTCAGACCCACTGATCGATATACGAGGAGACTCAAGAGAAGGCCGTAGACGCTGACGACCGCCGCTGCCTCTGTTGGCGTAAAGACTCCGCCGTAGATGCCTCCAAGGAGCATTACCGGCGCCAGAATCACGAGAGCCGATTCGAAAAGGGATTTCAAGAACTCTCTTATCGTGTACCACCGACCAACCGGGTAGTTGCGTCGTTTGGAGACGATTCCAACCCAGACCATGAGGCAGGCGGCAAGAATCACGCCGGGAACGATCCCACCGAGGAAGAGGTAACCGATCGACGTGCCCGAAATCACCGCATAGATTACTATCGGTATGCTCGGGGGAATGATCGGACCGATTGTCGATGCCGCTGCAGAGAGCGCACAGGCGAAGGGTTTGTCGAAACCGGCATCCTCCATCGCCTTTACCTCCATCAGACCAAGACCCGAGATGTCGGCGATCTCCGAACCCGACATTCCTGCGAAGATCATATTTGCGATAACGTTTACGTGTCCGAGCCCCCCTCGCACTGGTCCAACGAAGCTTCCTGCAAACTTGAAGAGACGGTCGGTTAGCTTTGAGGCATTCATCACCTTCGCCGTGAAGATGAAGAGTGGAACGGCGAGGAGCTCGTAGTTGCTCTCGTATTGGATAACCATCACGTTAAGGATCGTCGAAAGGTCGATGTGAGAAAGAATCAGATATGCAGCGGCTCCCAGGAAGAGCCCGAGGGCCAGCGGGTAGCCGAGCGCAAAGGAAGTGACGAATATGGCGAGCCAGACTATCACTGCCACGGTGGTATCTCCTCCACGGCTTTCCTGCCGGTCGTCATCTCTCGGATCTTGTAGTACATCGCCATGCTGTTGTGCGCAAAGACCAAGACCAGGAAGATCGGGAAGCAGATCAGCAGATAGGCCCAGGAAATGCCGAGAGTGCTCGCTTTGAGCGGAGCCATATGTATGACCTGTTTGATTGTGGGATAGAAGATGATCGCTATGACCACATTGAGCAAAAGATCGAAAACGACATCAACGAGCAGCTGTCCGTTCTTCGGCAATTTACGATACAGCAGATCGAAACGCATGTGTTGATTGAACCGTGTGGCGAGTGCGCCTCCCAAGTAAATGACCCATATAAAGCTGTAGATCGAGATCTCGAAAAACTGCGGAATCGGGTCGTCAAACACGTACCGGAACAGCACACCGGCAAACACGGAGGCAATGAGTACGAAGAAGACTACCGACGGGAGATATACCTCGAAAAAATCGAATATTCGACGCGGTATGGATTTCATGTGCTATATCCAAGCGAGGGTACAACAGGATGCCCCCGTGAGCTCCGGGGGCATCCTCCTCTAGAGAACTTTGTCGGGCAGGGCTACTCCCCGAGCGCCTGCAGCTTCGCGTACACACCGTCACCCCATTCCTTGTTGAACTTCGGCTGACTGTAGTACTTCTTTGCGTTATCCATGAATGCCCGCTGATTGGGAATTACGACCTGGATACCGTACTCTTTCTCTGCCTTCGCGAGGGCGGTCTGCTCGGTGAGGAGCGTTTGATAGTTGTTGTAGTCCCGTGCGATATGGAGCGCAGTCGTGATGTCGAGTTGGATCTTCGGCGGCATCGAGTTCCAGAGCTTCGCATTGATCATCGGTGTCGTGTATCCGATTACGTGATTCGTAAGCACGAGGTAGTGAGTAACCTCGAAGAACTTCTGCGTCATATCTGTCGGTATCGGGTTGTCCTGACCGTCGATCGTTCCGGTCTTGAGAGCCAAGTACACTTCCCCGAACCCGAGCGGTGTCGGGTTCGCACCAAGTGACCTGCCGACGTCGAGCCAAGCCGCCGAATCCGGCATCCGGAGCTTGATTCCTTTGAGCTGCGCCGGCGTGGTTACTGAACCGGCCTTCTTCGTGAGATCGAGCTCGCGGGTTCCGAGATACCAGACACCGAGCACTTTGATCCCTGACTTCTGCTCGAGGGTGTTCCAGTACTTCTGTCCCACCGGACCGAGCAGCACTCGATACATTTCGTCAAGGCTGCTGTACAGATAGGGCGCTTCCAGCACGCCGATCTGAGGGTAGTTGGCGATCGAGGCGAACCAGGAAGGACTTGCATCCTCACCCATGTCAATCGACCCATTTTCCACATCAAGGATCTCGGTCTTCTGGTCCGCGAGCTGTCCGGACGGGAAAATGTTGACCTTGATCTTACCCCCACTGATCTCGTTCACGACGTTGGCGAAGAACTTCATGGTCTTCGTCTGTTGGTCGTTCGGACCGGCAACCGTCGCGAACTTCAAAGTGTAGGTCGGTTTGACGCTGCTCGTGTTCGTGGCAGACGAGCTGGATGCGCTACCGGAGCTTTGAGCCGTCGACTGAGAACTGCCAGTGGAGCTGTTCGATTGTTGTGTGGTGTTCTGCTTGTTGCCCTTCTCCTGATTTCCGTTGGCAAAGACAGATGCCGTGCCAAACACTACTAACAGCACCGCGATGAACACGATGACTGCCCTGACTTTCGGGAAGCTGTTCATGATAGGGAACCTCCTGAAATAAACATGTAGTTGTAAACAGTCCTACGACTGTTCGATTCCTAGTTCCGCGACAACTTCCCCCTTTTTTTGCGATTACATTGAAATCACCCTCTATATCCCATCTTCTGTGAAATCAGCGCGGTAGCGCCGATTATCTCGGGGGCGATGGCCGTGATACGCTTCATGGTCAGCCTCTGTGAAGGCCCCGAGACACTTATCGATGCATGTACTTCGCCTTTCCAGTTTCGGATCGGAGCTCCAATGCATCTGAGGTACTCTTCGTGCTCCATGTTGTCGATAGAATAGCCCCTCTGCACCGTCTTCTTGAGGTCCTCAGACAATGCAGCCCTGTCCGTTATCGTGTTCGGGGTTACGCGCGCGAGTCCCTTCTCCTCGAGGATCCGATCTCTTTGATCCTTGGGAAGAAAGGCAAGTATCGCCTTGCCGACCGCCGTACAATAGAGCGGGGCCCGGGCGCCGATGACTGAGTAGGTGCGAATTCTCATTTTTGACTCGACGCAGTCGACGTAAAGTACCTCGTCGTTATCCAACACAGTGAGATGCACCGTTTCGTCCGTCACCTGGTTGAGCCCGGCAAGGTGGGGGCGCGCGATCCGACAAATGTCGAGACTCAACTGCGCCCGATTTCCGAGCTCTACCAGACGAACCCCGAGGCTGTATCTGTTCGATTCTCGATCTTTCTGGAGAATCCGTTCGTCAACCAATGTTTCCAAAATGTTGTGCGCGCTGCTCTTCGGCATCGACAGCTCGTTGCATATGCCGGTGACTCCGAGGCTGCCCTTTTCGCTGAGCATCTCCACTATTCGGATGGCATTGAAAACGGTCCTGACCATCTTTTCCCAAATACGAACACGATTCGCCGTTGCGAAAGGTGTTCGTGCCAGGAATTGTACTCCCTCCGCCTGATTCTGTCAAACAAAAGTTGCAGAAAAGTCCACCTGTGGCTTCCTTATCGAACCATTGAGCTCAGCTCTCACGCCCTCATCCGGACCCCGATTACGCTTCGGCTTTCTCACTCCTCCCCTATCCGCGGTCGATTCCAACCAATCCGTTCGAGCACCCAATGGAACTCCCGTCGCTCCACTTCTCCCAGCGATTGACCGCCCATCGGGGCAATGACTGAAGGATCCTCAACTATCCCGCGGTCGTGCAGCATCGACTTGAGCAACTCGTCGGGATGATCGTTGTAGAAGACGAAATAGGGAAGAATTCGTTCGAAGTAGATCTTCGCGGCTCGCTTCTCGTCGCCGTCGAGGTACGCCTTCACCGCCTCGCCGTGAAGATCGAGCGCCTCTGTACCCGTCATGAACGCCGTGACACCGATTCGCAGGAGGTGAATCATGTGCTTGCCGCCTGCCCCTCCGATTACCTGCACACGAGATCCCGCCCGCCGCGTAAGCTCTGCGCTCTTTTCGAGAAAATCCGTCCCCTCCGCTTTGATGTGAGTGATTGATGGAAACTCCTCGGAGAGTGAAGTCAGCATAGAAACGTCGAGCAATGACGAGCTCTGGGGGGTGTCCTGAATGATAATCGGGAGACTCGTGGCCCCGGAAAGCCGCCGGAAGAACTCGCGAATCTCGTCTCGGCGCGGTACTCGTACGTAGGGAAGCGCGGCCATGATGTAGTCCGCTCCAAGCGCCTCGGCCTCTTTCGCGTACCCTTCGGCCATCCGATCCGAGGGCGCCGTTACGCCGATGAAGACCGGTGCCCGCCCTGCGACCTCGGCCACGATGATTTCGATGAGCTGCGTTCGGTCGCGGGCCGAAAGCTTGAAGAACTCCGAGGCAAAGCCGAAGTGACCCACCGCTACGGCACCGTTGTCGAGGCAGTAGCGCACTAATCGCCGCTGACTTTCCCCGTCAATTTCGCCGTCGCTGGTAATCGCGGTGGGCATGATCGGCATCATGCCGCGGAATTGGGTGTATGCATCCACTGGTTACTTCTCCTGTCAGTTCGTTGGCTGCCCGAGGCAGAATATCATATCCTACGCGTCAGATTCCACGAAGTGACAGGCGACTTTATGACCGGCGGCGATCTCTCGCAAAAGCGGCATCTCGACGCGGCAACGTTCCCGAGCAAGAGGGCAGCGACCAACGAAAGGACAACCGGTAGGCTCCACGGTTGGAACGTATGCAGCCCCGGAAATGGCGACTCGATCGGACAGTTTTCGATTCCAGGTGGGTATCGATTCGTAGAGGAGCCTGGTGTAGGGGTGAAGCGGACGTTGCGTGAGGTTCGCCGAAGGAGCCTCTTCCATCAGACTCCCGCCGTACATGACGCCGATTCGATCGGCCATGTAGGAAACGACCGTGAGGTCGTGCGCGATGAAGATCATCGTCAGCTCAAACCGATGCTTGAGCTCCACGAGCAGATTGAGTATTTGGCCCTGAATCGAAACGTCGAGAGCGCTCACCACTTCGTCGCAGATAAGCACAGTGGGGCTGTAGATCAAGGCACGCGCAAGTGAAATTCGTTGACGTTGCCCCCCGGAGAACTCCGACGGCCTGCGATCGAGATCCGCTTCGCGCAGACCTACTGCGGCAATCACCTCCCGGACCCTATCTTCGACCTCCGAGCGCCCTGGGAAGCGCGGACTGTAGCGTGTTCCGGCAGTCAGAATCGAGCCAATGCTCATGCGCGGATCGAGTGAGGAGGACGGGTCCTGGAAGATGTACTTCACCTCCGAGCGAAACATCCGGAGCGATTCGCTGTCCCCACGTGAAATGCGCCAGCGCTCAGCCGACCCCTCTCTCTGACTTGTGCGGTCCGGATAATAGTCGATCGTTCCGGCCGTGTGTGGCACGAGCTGGACGATCGTACGAGCCAGGGTGGTCTTGCCGGAACCCGATTCACCCACGAGCCCGTAGGTTTCACCCCGTTCTATGTCGAGCGAGACGTCGTTGACTGCCCACACATGCCGACCCGCTGCAGCGAACAACCCCGCTTCGAGCTTGTAGATCTTCGATACCTCGCGCAGCTCGAGTATCGCATTCACCGCTTCACCCCGGGCACCACGCAACGGTAGAGGGTCATGCCGTGAACAAGCGACTCTCCTGCCCTCTCCGCAGCGATCGCCGGCTCGCCCGGCGCCTCGAGAAGATCAGGGAGCCGGGCCCGGCACTCGTCCCGCACGAGCCCGCAGCGCGGCGCGAAAGGACACCCGGGTTCGGGCCGTACGGGATTCGGAACCGCCCCCGCGATGCTGATCAGGTTCCCGGCAGAATAATGGCTTCCCCATTCAGGAACCGAATCGAGCAGGGCGCGCGTGTAAGGGCTTCTGGGATGACGCAATACCTCCTCGGCATCCCCCAACTCGAGGACGAGGCCGCCGTACATCACCATGATTCTATCTGCAATCTGGGCGACAAGGCGAAGGTCGTGCGAGATGAAGATGAGTGAGAGACCTCGTTTCACCTGAAGCTCGCGCAGCAGTCCCACGATCTGGGCTTGGATAGTCACATCGAGCGCGGTTGTCGGCTCGTCGGCGACGAGAATCTCCGGATCGTTGGCGAGCGCTAGCGCTATCATGATCCTCTGCAGCATTCCCCCGGAGAACTGGTGCGGGAAGTTCTTGAGACGCTCTTCGGCCCGCGGGATGTGAACCTCGCCGAGCAGCTTTACTGCTCGCGAACGGCATTCAGCTGCACTGACACTTGCCTCCTTCGCTCGAATAGTCTCCTCGAAGGTCTTGCCAATGCTGTAGATCGGATCGAACGAACGACTTGGCTCCTGAAAGATTATCGAGATCGCTCTTCCACGCAGGAGACGTTTCTGTTCGTCTGTCAACTCGGAGAGCAATCGGCCGTCGATCTCGATGCTGCCGCGTACATCGGCGCTCTTGTCGAGCAGTCCGAGCGCGGCCGTCGCGCAAACGCTCTTGCCCGATCCCGACTCTCCGACGATTCCGAGACACTGGCCTCTGGCCACCGAGTAGTCCAGGCCGCGAACAGCTTGAAGCAGGCCCTCCCCGGTCCGGAAGCTCACCGTAAGCCCGTGTACGGAAAGCGCCGTCGCCCCTCGCTCACCCACCCTGTCGCTCCTTCCAATGGGGGTCGAGGGCGTCGCGCAGGAGCTCTCCGAGGAAATTGAACGACAGTGTGACGAGCAGCAGAAAAAGCCCGGGGATGAGAAGCCAGGGAAACGAGACGAGGTTGGAGATTGAGGTGGCATCCCGGCTGATCATGCTGCCCCAGCTGACTGCCGGGTCCACGATTCCGAGTCCGAGATAGGATAGAATGGTTTCGCCGAGAATGAACCCGGGTACTCCTAGAGTGACGCTCACCACGAGGATGGACGACATCTGCGGCACGATGTGGCGAAAAATTATCACGAGAGAAGGCATCGATTCGAGCTCGGCGTTCGCCACGAAGTCGTTGCGCTTGATCGCGTGTACCATCCCGCGAATCATCCGCGCCGTTCCCGGCCATCCGACGAAGGAGAGAATAACCGTAATGAGGGCGTAGGTCTGACCGGAATCGAGGTTCGTGCTGAGAATCGAACGCAGAAACAGGATGAGATAGAGCCCCGGGACAAGGATGATGAACTCGCACAGCCGCATGATGATCCAGTCCCAAATACCTCCGAAGTATCCGGCGAGCCCCCCGAAAAGGAGGGCAAGCGTGAGGGAGATCGCCACCCCGACGAACCCGATGGTCAGGGAAATTCGAGAACCGTAGAGAATCCGGCTGAAGACGTCGCGTCCAAGGTTGTCCGCTCCGAAAAGAAATACCGGTTGAAACTTCTCTTCCCCCCCACCGTAGGAGGCTGTCCCGAAGAGGTGCGTCTTGATCGAAACGAGACCCCACATCCGAACCTCGGGTCCCCTCGTGAAGAAACGGACTGCAGTGTACTCGCCCTTGACCCGAACGTACTCCCGCGTTATGTCGTTGATCAGCACCATGCGCTGGACCTGAGGCCGGAACCCAAGCTCCGAAGAGTACCAGATGAGGTTGGGAGGCTCGTTCGAGTGCTGCGCGAAGAGCTCGTTTCGACCGTAGGGAGCGAGAAACTCGCAGAAGACCATGCCGGTATAGAGGATGATCAGTACGACCAGCGCGGCGAAGGCGATCGGCCTGTGCTTGAGGATGGTCCAAAACCGTTTCATGCCGCCGAGTACCGTATCCTCGGATCGACGAGGGCGAGCGCGATATCCGAGATAAGCATGCCGATGAGAATGAGGAAACTGATGAACATGACATTCGTCATGACCAGATTGATGTCCTTCTGCAGAACCGCCTCGTACATGAGCCGTCCGATCCCCGGATAGGAGAAGATGATCTCCAGGATGAGCGACCCGGAAAAAAGGCTCGCGAGGAGATTCGATGAGCTCGTGATGAAGGGGTTCATCGTGTTGCGAAAGGCGTGGTTGAAGTAGATTCTCGGTTCCCCGATTCCGCGCGAGCGGAGTGCTGTTATGTAGGGCTGACCGAGCTGATCAAGCATTGTTGCTCGGATAAGTCGCAGCGAGCCCCCGATTCCCCCGAGGAACGCACCGATGAGCGGCAAGGTGATGTGATAGAGATAGGAGAAGGCGAACCCGAAGGGACGTCCCGTGAAGTTCTCGGTTGGATAGGCAGTCACGGGGAACCAACCGGTGGATGCTGCGAATATCTGCAGAAGCAGAAGCATGAGGATACCGGGGAACGCATTGAGAAAGAGACTCACGAAGGCAACGACAGGGTCGATTCGCGTTCCGGCTTTTGATGAGAAAAAGATGCCGAGCGCGAACGAGATCGTGGTGAGAAAGACGAGGGAGATGAGATTGAGGATGATTGAGTTCATCATCCGCGTCGAAACGAGAAAGAGAACAGGTGCCCTCGAAATAAGGGAACGCCCGAGATCGTGTTTCACGAACACCTGATAGAGCCACCGGAAATACTGATCGTAGAACGGCAGGTCGAGGCCGAGACGGTGCTTCTCTTGCTGGATCTGCTCCTGCGTGATGGTGTTGTCGGCAGTGCGGTAGTTGTTCATTGTGAACATCTGACTGCGAACGTAGTTGTCCACGATGTCCCCGGGGGCGAGAGTCATGAGGCCAAAGACGCCCAGTCCGAGAAAGAACAGCATGACGAGCATTGTTACCGTACGCCCGGCGAGAAACGTGGAAAGCGGGTGGCGTTCGCGAATCCGTGCGAGGCGATCGCCTGCCCGCTCCCAGGCCCCGAGCTTCAGCCGAAGTTGTGCCATCTACCCTGCCGTTGTCGCGACCCTATTTCGGCAGATAAACGTACCGAAGGTCCGGCGAGTTGAGGTTGTCGACACGAAGGTTCGCCCACTTGTCCCGATAGGCGGAGAAACCGTCGGCGTAGACCATGTACATCAATGGGAGCTGATCGAGAATCAATTGCTGATATTCATCCCAGATCTTCTTCGCTGCCGTGTGATCGCGCGTAACGTACCCTTTCTGATACAGCTCGTCGATCTTTGCCTCCCAGGTGGTCGCCGGCTTCTCCTGAAGCGGGTGCCAAATGTGAAAGTTGCCGCTCGACTGCCAGACGTTTGACCCCTGTATCGGCCAGTAGTTCGAACCCAACGCGACCATTACCGACTGCCAGTCATAAGTATTGATTATGCTGTCGACGAGCTTCTGGAAGTTCACCGGCTTCACGTGAAGCGTGATTCCGACCTTCTTGAGGTCGTCTGCGTAGATGTTCGCGATGTCGATCCCTATGTTGTTCTCCACGCCCATGATCATATCGTACTCGATGAGATTGCCGTCGGAATCCTGCATCAGGCCGTCTTTGTTCGGTTTGATGCCGATCTCGGCAAGGAGCCTCTTCCCGCGCGCAGGATCGTAGAGATACTGCTCCTTTATGTTCGGGTCGAAGTAGGGATTCGGTCGGGCGAACATGTAGATGGCCGGCTCGGCGAGCCCCCGGTAGACCTCCTTCACAATGCGGTCCCTGTTGAAGAAACAGCTCATTGCCTGGCGGAACTTCGTGTTCGAGAACCACTTGACGTACTTCGGGGCGAGATTGGCAGGGTTCTCGTTCCACGAGATGAACGCCGCGCCAAGGCTCGGGCCCGAGTAGTAGACCGTGTAGTCACGCGGGCTCTTCTCGACCATCTCCTTGAGATCCTCGGGACGGAGGCTGTAACCGTCGATATCCCCGGCAAGGAACTTCAGCTTCTCGGTTTCGCGATTCGGTATTACCTTCATTTCTACTGTCTGGATGTAGGGCAGTGTCTGGCCGTAGTCGTCCTTCTTCCAGTAGTTCGGATTCCGTTGGAGGGTGACGCTGATCCCCGGTCGGTAGGATGCGATGTAGTACTCGCCGATCGAAGGGATGGTCCTGGGATCGGTGTCGATAGACCAGAGGGTGAGCACCCCCTCCGCTCCCTTCGCTTTCTTAACGGGCTCGAAGATATACTTCGGGCCGAAGGTCATGTTGCTCGAGAGCTCGGGCATCGCAATGATCCGTGGATACTTCATTACGAAACTGCGGTCATCGATCTTCTGTATTTCGATTCGTTTCTTCGTGCCGTCGGGCATATCGATGAACTGTCCTGCATAGCCGGGCAGCTGTAGCTCCTTGTCGCCGTCGATCTCGTTGTACCAATAGACGACGTCGTCGGAGGTCACCTTCACCTTTTTGCCCGGGTCGGCCAGGGTCGTCCAATAGAGGTCGTCACGGAGCGTGAAAATCACGTCCATCGTCCCCGCTTGTTCGTCCGTCTTCACCTCGTAAGAGGCAAGGTTCGGCTTCCATTCCTTGGTGTAGGGATCGTAGTCGAGAAGGTAGTCGTAGAGGCCGGCGACAACCGATCCCGTGTCGGCGTCGCGAGCCGTAAGGGTATTGAAGCTCTTCGGGTCGTTGTTGATGCTGGTCATCCAAGTTCCGCCGACAACGCCTTTCTCGTATTTTCCGCCGCCCGGTTTCCTGACAGTCTTCGCCAGGAGGCTGTTCTCAGCAATCTTCTTTTGGAACGCTATTTGGTCGGCGCTCATTTCCGTCTTCGAGCCGCCGCACGCAGCCAGCAGGATCGCAACCACAACGGCAAGGGCCGAGAGTCCACCGACTTGAAGCAAGCGTCGCACGGTTCTCGACCGGCGTCCGCTGGTGAGCTGATGAAGCTGTTTCATGCTCCCCCCTTTTCACTATTAGTGTACCCGTATTGTCGGTTTTTTGCCACAAATTTGTCGCGGCACGGGCTCTGCCCGGTCTCGATTTCCCACCCTCGCGGCAGCTGAGTTTGGGTCGTGCGCAATTTCAGGTTGCGAGCTGACCGTCGGCGGGATACAATTGAGTCAGCCGGCCCTACTTATCATGTCTGCACCGAACAGGGATTAACTGACCGCGACATCCACCCCACGGTGGAGTGAAGCGCATAGACAATAATCTCGAGCCAGGAGGTGCTGCGATGATCATGCATCATTCCGGTGGTCGGCGCGGAACGTGGCTGTTCCTCATACTTCTTCTCCTCCTTTCAGCGCCACTCTATTCTCAATCCCAACCCGGGACGGGCTCCGTCTCCTCCAACCTCAATTCCTACTATCGATTTCCGTTCTCGTTGAGTGCCGAGTACGAATCGCTCTCTCCCTTCGGTACCTACGGGGCCACCTTCAACGCATACCAGATTTCCGGGCTCCTCCGCTGGCCAATCCCCCCACTTCCTGTGGTGCAGCCGACCTTCAAGGCCGGTATGATGCAGTTCGACAGCCGCGATCTCAGCGAGCCCGCCAAATGGTCCCACAGCAATTGGTTCGCTGCATTGGGCATCTCGTTTTCCCACCGATTCGCGAAGACCTTTGAGGTCGGCGCAGAGGTGCTGGGGGGATTCGCCGAGTCCTACTTTCCTTCCCTGCTTCCGGAGGTCGGCACCGTCGGATACGGGAATCTCTATCTCGAAGGGGGCGGTAGGATATCGCTCGATCCGTCCTTCAATTTCAGCGTCGACGTCCACCCAAGCATCAAGTATCTGAAATCCTTCGGTCCACTGTCGGATTTCGACGGTCTGCTGCTTGGCGTCGGCTTTTCCATTCACTATCGCTTCGGCCAGGATCCAGACGCGCCTCAGACAATCATCCGCGCTCTGCGCTTCTCCGATGCCGGCATCCCCCCTGCTTTCGCGGCGATGCAATCCTACTACGTCAAACACCCGCTTGGAGAGGTGACGATCACCAACACCGAAAAGGATGTCGTGACCGACCTCGAGGTATCGTTTCACCAAGCCGGCTATATGGATTCTCCCACGCACGCGGCGTCGATCCCCGAGCTTCGGGGGGGAGAGAGCGTGAAGGTACCGCTTCTCGCCTCCTTCAACTCCGAAGTATTCACCACGGAGGGCGTCACGCCGCTTACCGGGGAGATCATCGCCGCCTACAAGGTGAGGGGACGGGCCGCTGAACAGCGCCAGTCGGTATCCTATGACCTCCATGACAAGACGGCGGTAACCTGGGATGACGACCGGAAGGTCGCAGCGTTCATTACCCCCTCGGACAGCGCGCTACGAAACTACGCAAGCTTCATCCGCCAGAGCTGCAAGGAGGCGACGATCCCATCATTCAACGACTCCATCCAGTACGGGATGCAGCTCTTTGCGGCTCTCGGCGAGATTGGCTGTCTCTACCAAGCCGATCCCGCGTTGCCGTTTACGAAAGCCCAAGGAGATCCGCTCGTCGTCGACTCCATCAGTCTGCCACGCGACACCCTCAAACGCATAACGGGCGACTGCGACGATCTGACGGTTGTCTACTGCAGCCTCCTCGAAGCTGCGGGAGTTCAGAGTGCGTTCATCACGGTACCCGGCCACATCTATGCGGCTTTCAACACGAAGGTGCCGGCCGGCAGATATCAACTCGTCCATCCGGACCGTCGGATGACCATTGCAGTCGAAGGCGAGCTCTGGGTGCCGGTCGAGATCACGATGGTTGGCCAAGCCGACTTTCTCAGCGCGTGGCGCAAAGGTATGGAAGAGTGGAGCCTCTACGACGAGAGGCCGGAGAAGCGATCGTTCTACGTTACCCAGAAATCCCAGGAGATTTACCGACCGGTCGGATTGAAGGAGACGGACCTCGGACTGCAGTACGGCGACAGAGAGGCGATCCAGCGGGAGTTCAAGCGGGACCTCGGTAAGCTTGCCGATTTGATGGTGCAGGATCTCGTGTCCGTGACGCGAGAACGTGGACGAAAAGAGGACTTCAATCGGCTCGGTATCCGGTATGCGCAGTTGCACCGCCTCGAACCGGCGGAGCAGTCGTTTCGCAGGGCGCTGCAGATCGATCCGTCCTATCTCAGCCCGCAGATTAATCTCGGTAATCTCCTCTATCTCCGTGAGCAATACTCAGAGGCCCTCGCGCGTTTCGAGCGTACGCTGGCTCTGTTGAGGCGTTCGGGCAAGGGGGCAACCTCCATAGCGGCCAAGGTTCTACTCAACATGTCACGCGCGAGCTACCTTCTCGACCGCTATGACTCGGCCGCCTCCCTCTACGCGCAGGCGGCCGAGCTCGACCCGGAGGAGGCGCAGCGTTTCGCCTTCCTCGCCGGTTCGGGTGCCGGCGATGCACGCGCGGCCGAGCAGATCAACCCTCGCACCGACATTCTCTTTGTCGAGGAGGAGTGAGCAGATGAAAAACGATCGAAGAAGGATGATAGGCCTGCAATTGCTTTTCGTCGTCGTGACGCTCGCCTCAGCGGCGCTCCTGATCGCATGCCCGATGCCAATGGGTATGGACATGGTCCTGCAGGCCAAGGACAAGCTGGCGCCCACGATTTCGATAGTCTCGCCTGAGGATGGCAGTTCCTATTCCTCGACGGTAATCGTGAACGGCGTGATTTCGGACGCTACAACGGCGAACGGCGACAAGGGGGCAATCACGACCGTCAACTACGAGGTGCTCGCGACATCGTTGACGGGGCCAATCGGCGTCGATATCGACGGCAAGTTCACGTTTCAGTTTCCGACCGCCGGGCTCTCGGGGAGCTTGTCGATTCGCGTGACGGCGAAGGACAAGAACGGGAACACGGGATCGGCAACAATATCTCTAATCGACGCCGGTGCAATCCCGTCTTTTCAAGTCGTCCCCGGAAACCATGA
>Ga0315535_1001869_pt1 | contig 13814 bp, 8 predicted proteins | sample SalMarSW160220MG_2_FD_203092 | JGI IMG/M metagenome (GOLD analysis project Ga0315535, IMG submission 203092) | Salt marsh sediment microbial communities from the Plum Island Ecosystem LTER, Massachusetts, United States - Salt Marsh Sediment SW1602-20 ...
GGGCACGATCTTCGCAATTTTTCCGGCTGCACCCCCACCTTCCTCCACTTCATGGCCGCCGGCATCAAGGAATTTCACCCCCAGGGCCCTGGCCATGCCCATTCCCCCGTCATTGGTTGCACTCCCACCGATTCCAAGCAGGATCTTTTTGCAACCCTGATCCAGTGCGTGGCCGATCAACTGGCCGGTACCAAATGTGGTGGTGATCCAGGGATCTCTTTCATCCTGACCCAGTAACTCCAGGCCCGAGGCCGCAGCCATCTCGATCACTGCAGTGGAGCCGTCACCGGAGATCCCGTAAAATGAGGAGATCTCCCGCATCAGGGGATCCATCACGGTAACCGCCAGCATCTTTCCTCCTGTGGCATCGATGATGGATTCTACAGTCCCCTCACCCCCGTCGGCCATGGGGATGTACTGTATAAAGGCATCAGGAAGGACCTTTCCAATTCCACGTCCCAGTGCCTCTGCCACCGCAAGGGCACCCAGGCAATCCTTGAAGCTGTCCGGAGCGATCACTATTTTCATGTCAAACACTGTTGGCCGTTAAAAGTAACAATATCATCCAAGAATGAAATAAATTCAATATTTTAATAGTCTGAACCAACCCATCCCTGCCATGTCAACCGGAGTCCTTGCCCTGATCGCCTCACTTCCCATTGTAGCCATTTTTGTACTCATGGTCGGATTTCGATGGCCAGCCACAAAGGCCATGCCCCTGGCATTCCTGATCGCCCTGGTGCTTGCTTTGACCATCTGGGAAACGCCGGTGAACTGGGTGCTTGCCTCCACAGTGAACGGCGTGGTGATCGCCTTCAAGATTCTGATCATTGTGTTCGGTGCCTTGCTGGTCCTGTTTACCCTGAGGGAAAGCGGGGCCATTGAAGCCATCAACAGGGGATTTACAAGCATCTCAACGGACAAGCGCGTTCAGGCCATTATCATCGCGTGGCTTTTTGGTGGTTTTATTGAGGGTGCAGCCGGATTCGGAACCCCCGCTGCACTGGCGGCGCCTTTGTTGCTGTCGCTGGGATTTCCGGCCCTGGCTGCGGTCATGGTGGCACTGATTGCCAATGTGACCCCGGTCTCTTTCGGGGCAGTGGGTACGCCTACCCTGATCGGGATACAGTCCTCCCTGGACATTCCTTCCGTGCAGCAGTCCCTTGCCGAATCAGGTATGACCTATGCGGAATATATCCAGCAGATCGGCATCTGGACAGCGGTTCAGCATGCCATCCCCGGGTTCATTCTGCCGCTGATCATGGTGGCCATGATGACCCGCTTCTTTGGTGAGAAAAGGAGCATCCGGGAAGGGCTGGCCATTTGGCCATACGCCCTTTTTGCAGGATTTTGTTTTGTGTGCCCATACCTTCTGGTGGCCATATTCCTGGGTCCGGAATTCCCAACCCTGCTTGGGGGACTGATCGGCCTGGCCATCCTCATCCCTGCCACAAGGGCCGGATTCCTGGTACCGAAAAAGAGTTGGGATTTCCCCGCAAGGGAGAGTTGGGAAAAGAATTGGGTCGGATCCATCAGCATGGCCAGTGGAACTACAAACGGAAAAATATCCATTTTTAAAGCGTGGAGCCCCTATATCCTCATCGGTCTGTTGCTGGTTTTCACAAGAATCCGGAGCCTGCCCTTCGGGGAGTGGGTGAAGTCAGCATCCATCAACTACACGAACCTTTTTGATACAACGGTAAGCGGGAACATCGATCCACTCTACAATCCGGGAATCATGCCTTTTATCCTTGTGGCCCTGCTGTGCATCCCGATTTTCGGCATGAAGGGAAGACAGGTGGGAGCCGCCTGGGGAGAGGCTCTCAGGCGCATCAAAAATCCGCTGATTGCTCTGGTTTTTGCAGTACCCATGGTAAGGATCATGATGCAGTCTGGCAACAATCCCAATGATATGGCGGGAATGCCCATTGTCATGGCCACCGCCATGACCAGTATTTTCAGGGGAGCCTGGCCGTTGGTGGATGCTTTTATCGGTGCCCTGGGTTCGTTCATGTCCGGATCCAATACGGTCTCCAATATGTTGTTTTCTTTCTTCCAGTACTCCATTGCCGACCAGCTGGGGATATCCACCATCCTGGTCGTAAGCCTTCAGAACATCGGGGGAGCCATGGGCAACATGATCTGTGTCCATAATGTGATCGCTGCCTGTGCCACGGTTGGGCTCGTGGGAATGGAAGGCCTGCTCATCAAACGAAACCTGATCCCCATGTCCCTGGTCGGCCTGATCGTCGGGATCATAGGACTGATCCTGGTCTATACGGTGGGACATGGAATGATATAAACAGACAGTATCCTTGGAGGTCCGATTAGCATATGGAAAAATTGGTGTGACAGTTGGCATACCCGGCCACCTGCATACCCAGGTCATTGAACCACGGTATGTACATGGCATGCACAACCCGGAAAAGGCTGTAAGAGAGGCGTTGGACCATCCCATCCACCACTGCTCCCTCTCCGCTGCAGTGGAGGCTCACCAGAAGGTGGCCATTGTCTTCAGTGACATCACCAGGGCCACTCCCTACCACCTCCTGATTCCCGCCCTGCTGGATGCCCTCAGCCATCTCCCCGATGAACACATTGTTTTTTTCTGTGCCACGGGAACGCACCGGCCGGCCACCCCGGAAGAGTTGCATGTCATTCTTGGGAAAGAGGTGACAGAGCGTTTCCGGATCGTGCAGAATGACGCCTCTGATCCGTCACTGCACCACCAGGTGGGTACTGCCCGTTCGGGCAACCGGATCCTGATGAACAGGGAGATACTTGAATATGACCTGCGGATTCTGACCGGATTTATTGAACCTCACTTTTTTGCAGGTTTTTCGGGGGGTGGAAAAGCCATGATGCCCGGTATGGCATCTTTGGAAACCGTCCGGACCAATCACTCCATTCAGAACCTGGAGAACCCACAGGCCAGATGGGGTATAACCTCCGGAGACAGGGCCGGCCCTGCCAATCCCATATGGGAGGAGATTATGGAGGCTGCCGAATTTGCCTCCCCCCTGTTCCTGATGAACATTACCCTGAACCGGAATAAAGAGATCACCGGGATATTTGCAGGTGATCTTCGGAAAGCCCACCAAAAAGGGTGTGCCTTTGCCAAAGAGACGGCCATGGTGGAACTGGACCGGCCCTTTGACATTGTGGTCACCAGCAACTCGGGGTATCCGCTGGATTTAAATATTTACCAGTCCGTCAAAGGGATGAGTGCCGCCGAGCGGATTGTAAAAAAGGGAGGCTCCATCATCATGGCAGCCGAATGTTGGGACGGGACCCCTTCCGGAAGTGATTATGAAACCATTTTGAAGTCGGTGAACAGTGAAAAAGAACTCATGGATTTCATTCAGGTTCATGAGAAGAGTCTGCAGGATACCTGGCAGGTCTATTTCCAGGCAATGATCCAGATGAAAGCCGATGTATACCTTTACAGTTCGCTGAAAAAGGAGCATGTGGAAGCCGCACATCTTCGGCCTGTGGAAGATATGACCAGTCTGATTTCGAAACTGGCAGAAAAATACGGGCCCGGCTGCAGAATCTGTGTTTTACCGGAGGGCCCGCATACCATCCCGTACATCATGGACCATGGTGTTTCAGCCGATCAGTGAAATCTCCATGGTTCGGCATATGGGTGTGATGCAGAAAAAAAGGTCAAAAAATGCTGATAAAGTGGCATTTGTGACACATTTTAACACACTTTTTACTATGTTTGGCCGCGCAAAAGATCATGATCAGGAATCCATACCCATCCCATCCGCATTTCTCTAATTTGACTGCCTCGCTCAGGCAGGAAGAAGTAAGGATCCAATACCTTGAAGGGCTCGCAGGATCGGCAAGATCAGCCCTGATTCAGGCCTGCCTGAATAAGCTCAGGGGATCCCATCTGATTTTGTTCCAGGACAAAGAAGAGGCGGCCTATTTTTATACAGACCTGGTTACCCTGGAGGGAACGCCGGAACGAACCCTCTTCTTTCCATCCTCGTACAAAAGGTCAGTTCAGTACCGTCAGGCTGATGAGGCCAACATCATTACCCGGACCCAGACCCTGCGCCGTCTTTCGGAGCGGAGGGTGGCCAGCTTTATCATTTCCTACGGCGAAGCCCTGGTTGAGTCGGTGGTCACAAAGAAACAGCTGGGAGAATCCACCCTGGAGGTAAAACAGGGCGAGAAAATCGACATGGCTTTTCTGGAGGAAGTGTTAGGGGCTTATGACTTTAAACTGGTTGATTTTGTTTATGAACCTGGACAGTACTCCCTGCGCGGCGGAATTGTAGATGTATTTTCCTATGCCGCCAGTCACCCATGCCGCATCGATTTCTTCGACGATGAGGTGGATTCCATCAGGATATTCGACACCGATACACAGCGCTCCATGGAGACTGTGAAAAAGGTGATCATCATCCCCAATATCCAGTGGGAACATGAGATGGGTGAAAAACGGATTTCATTCCTGGATTACATTCCCGCAGAAACCACCCTTTGGGCAGACCATCCGGAGCTCATCTGTGATCAGATCCAGTCTCTTTACGACAAAACTGAATTTGACGGGGAACATAACAAGCCCATACAAAAGGAGCATGTACTGATCCCGGGAAGTGTGATCCACCAGCAGATGAAACGGTTCAGACAGGTCATTTTCGGTGTTCATCATCACCAGCGGCCCGAACACAGCTGGCAATTCAACACCATCCCCCAACCTGCATTTCATAAAAACTTTAATCTGCTGGTCACCACCATGCGGGAACAGAGCAAGGCGGGGTACCTCAACTGCATCCTCTCCGACAATGAGAAACAACTTGAAAGGCTCCGGTCCATCTTCCATGAAATCGACCCCGAGTTGCAATATGAGGCGGTTTGCCAGACCATTCATGAAGGCTTCAGTGACCAGACCCTTCAATTCACCTGGTACACCGATCACGAGATTTTTGAACGTTACCACAAGTTCAGGTTCAACGACAGGTTCAGCAGGAAGGAATCCGTTTCAGTCAAGGAACTGATCGGATTGAATCCCGGCGATTACGTGGTTCATGTGGATCATGGCATCGGGATCTTCGCGGGCCTGGAAAAGATCGAGGTGAACGGCAAGGTCCAGGAAGCCATCAAACTGGTATACAAAGATCGTGATGTACTTTATGTGAATATCCACTCCCTGCACCGCATCACCAAATACAAAGGCAAAGACAACAATCCGCCAAAAATCTATAAACTGGGTACAGGGGCCTGGCAAAAGCTGAAAAGCAATACAAAAAAGAAGGTTCAGGACATTGCCCGTGAACTGATTCTCCTCTATGCAAAGCGGAAAGAACAGAAAGGTTTTTCATTTTCGGCCGATACTTACCTGCAGCAGGAACTGGAGTCTTCCTTTATTTATGAAGATACCCCCGACCAGCTCAAGGCCACCGAGGATGTGAAGGCCGGCATGGAGGCTGTTTTTCCCATGGACCGCCTGATTTGCGGGGATGTTGGATTCGGGAAGACAGAAGTAGCCATCAGGGCAGCATTCAAAGCGGTGACCGACAGCAAGCAGGTGGCCCTCCTGGTCCCAACCACTGTACTGGCATTCCAGCACTACAACACATTCACGGAGCGGCTGAAGGGATTCCCCTGCACGGTGGACTACCTGAGCAGGTTCCGAACCGCGGCCGATCAGAGGCTAATCACCACCTTACTGAAAGAGGGTGGTATTGACATCATCATCGGCACACACAAACTGGTGGGCAAGGAGATCCAATTCAAAGACCTGGGGCTGTTGATCATCGATGAGGAACAGAAGTTCGGCGTGGGGGTAAAGGAGAAGCTTAAACAGATGAAGCTCAACGTGGATACCCTGACCCTCACAGCGACGCCCATTCCCAGAACACTTCAGTTCTCATTGATGGGTTCCCGGGACCTCTCCATCATCAATACGCCACCTCCCAACCGCCACCCCATCATCACCGAACTGCATACTTTCAATGAAGAGATCATCAGGGAAGCCATCGAATACGAGGTAAACCGGGGTGGACAGGTCTTTTTTATCCACAACCGGGTACAGAACATCATGGAAATCAAGGAGATCGTAAACCGACTGCTGCCCGGAGTGCGTGCTGTTGTGGCCCACGGCCAGATGGAGGGGATAAAGCTGGAATCTGTGGTGCTGGATTTCATGCAGGGTGATTATGATGTCCTGATCGCCACCACCATTGTGGAATCGGGACTGGATATTCCCAATGCAAACACAATAATTATCAACAACGGACACCAATTCGGACTGAGCGATCTGCACCAGCTGAGAGGACGGGTTGGCCGTTCCAATAAAAAAGCTTTCTGCTATATTTTTGCACCCCCGGTTACCCTTCTCTCTCAGGAAGCCAGGAGAAGGCTGAAAGCAGTAGAGGAGTTCTCAGCGCTGGGCAGCGGATTCAACATCGCACTGCAGGACCTGGACATCCGGGGTGCCGGTAACCTGCTTGGCGCCGAACAGAGCGGATTCATTGCCGATATTGGATTTGAGACCTACAACAGGATCCTCAATGAAGCCATACTGGAATTAAAGGAAACAGAATTCAGCAACCTCTATGCCAACCCTGTTGAATCAGGCCCCGAAGGTGCAATTTATGTTCCCGATTGCCATATAGATACAGATCTTGAGCTGCTGTTTCCCGATCATTATGTATCCAATATCAGTGAACGGGTGGAACTTTACAGGAAACTGGATGCCACCACGGACCAGAATGGTCTCAGGGCATTCAGGGAGATGCTCACCGACCGGTTCGGTCCCCTGCCGGGTCCCTCGGAAGAATTATTGAAGGTGGTGGAACTGCGCTGGCTGGCCAGAAAGGTTGGTGTTGAAAAAATAGTATTGAAAAATAGCACGCTGATTACGTATTTTGTAAGCAATCCAGATTCATCCTTCTACAAGTCGGAAAAATTCCAGGAGGTGATCGGAAACATTCAGGCGCATCCGCTGATCTTCCGAATGAGGGAGGACCAGGAGAGGCTAAGTCTGAGAAGCGATCAGGTAAATTCCATTCAGGAGGCTTTTGTAATCCTGAATAAATTGGGTAACGCATCACACCAATGAACCTTGTTCTCGATCTGGGTAACAGTAGCGGCAAGATTGCGGTCTGCAAAGGCACACAAGTCATCGAATCTGCTGTGTATGAAAAGATAACGGAACGGGAAATTGCCTATTTTAATACCCGTTATGAAGGTATGGAGGGAGTCATCATCTCCTCGGTGGTTAATGATTACCGGGAGATGATCGATTATCTGGGCAGCCTATTCAATCCCTGCATCGAACTGGATCACAATACACCCATCCCCCTGGCCAACCGTTACCGTACTCCGGATACACTGGGGTATGACCGGATTGCCGCCGCTGTGGGGGCATATACTATTTATCCCGGAAAGACCGTTCTGGTCATAGATGCCGGTACGGCCATTACCTATGATATTGTGACAGCCGAAGGTGAATACCTGGGCGGGAACATCTCCCCGGGACTGGGAATCAGGTTTAAATCCTTAAACAAATTCACCAATCGCTTGCCACTCCTGGAACGGCCCGATGATACTCCTGCTCTGCTGGGAACCAGCACCAGGGAAGCCATTGAAGCAGGCATTGTAAACGGAATCCTGTTCGAAATCGATGGATTTATTGCCGCTCTCCACCAGAAGCATCCTAAATTACAGGTGGTTTTAACCGGTGGAGATGCAAAATACTTTGAGGGAAAACTAAAAAGTAGCATCTTTGTGAACCTGAATCTGAACTTGATCGGACTTAACAGAATACTGGAGCATAATGCAATTAAGGAGACTTAGCATCATATTGGTTGTCATATATATTTCGATCCCCCTGTACAGCCAATTCAACACCTATTCACCCTATACGCGTTTTGCGCTGGGTAACCTTTCAATGAACGGCTTTGCGCAAAACCGGGCCATGGGTGGAACCGGGATTGCCATACACGAAAACAACAGAATCAACTACCTGAACCCGGCAGCTTCGGCTTCGCTGGACAGCACATCTGTCTATTTTGATTTTGGGGCCAATGTTTTTTTCAGACAGTACCAGTTCGAGGACCACACCACTCCCGATGCCCCCAACATCAATAATTCCTGGTGGAATATGAATTTCCACCATGTGGCCTTTGCCTCTTCCATGGGAAAATACTTGGGGCTTCATGCAGGGATCGTCCCATACAGCAGCATCGGATACAACATCAAGCAGGAATACAACGACTATGTATCAGGAACAGCCCTGGACACCTATTACTCGGGTGAAGGAGGAATCATGAATTTTTTCCTGGGTACCTCGGTGAAGCTATTCGACCGGGTTTCCCTGGGGGTTACCATGAACTACCTCATGGGCAAGCTTACCAGGGAGAGGCAGGTGGAATTCCCCATGAAACCGGAAGCTTACTCCTCCACTTCTTCCAGGGAGGACTTTGACCTCAGGCAACCAGTTTTTAGCTTTGGCCTTCAGTACAAAGAGGTGTTCAAAGACCAGTTTTTTTTCACCCTGGGTGGGGTGTACGATGTAAAAACCAATACCAATGTGGAGCTCAAGTACACTATAAATAATGTTATTTATGCCGGGAACCCCATCAATATTAATGATTCGGTCTCCATTACCCCTGAATACGATCTGAGTTCGGATACCCTGGACGGTAGTTTTAACCTTCCACAGAAAATAGGACTGGGATTTGCACTGGGGATCCCCAACAAACTTACCATTACCGGCGACTACATTATGCAGGACTGGACAAATGCCTTGTCCGGGCCAAATTACCAAACCGCCAATGCCTCTTCTTTTCATCTTGGTGCCGAATATACACCGGATATAGCGGCTCTGAGGGGATACCACAAATACATGAGCTACAGGGTTGGCGGCTATTATTCAGACAGTTACCTGTCCGTGCTTAAACCCAACCCTGAACCGGGGGCAACAGATGAATATTACCAGTTATCTGATTATGGCATAACATTTGGAGTAGGTCTACCGATCAGATCGATAAAGTCCAGCATCAATGTGGCTTTCACGCTGGGTACAAGGGGTACAACCGAGTACAATTTAGTGAAAGAAAATTATGGAATTATCACATTTAATGTAACTTTGCACGATCTGTGGTTCCGGAAACGGAAATTTGACTAAACATGGAAAATATATAGTCGGCATGAAAAAGAAAGCCCTCAAATCTGTCTTAACAGGGATTTTGTCCCTTTTGCTTGTCCTTCCAGCTTTTTCACAAAAAGGATTGGAGGATGGATCAAAATACGGGAAAGGCGAGGACAGTATTAACTGCATCAAAAACCTTTCACTTTACAAGGAATTCTTTAAACACAACAATTACAGGGATGCCATCGGTCCATGGCGTCGCGTATTCGGGGAATGCCCGGCATCCAGTGAGAAAATGTATGTGGAAGGCGTGACCATGTACAAGAGTTTTATTGAATCCACGTCATCCCCTGAACGTCAGAAAGAGCTGATTGACACACTGATACTGATCTATAAACGCCGCATGGAGTACTACCCGGAAGGAAACGGGAGCACCCTTGGCCGACTGGGAATTGACCTTTTGAGATACCTCAATACAGATACAGATGCCGTCGAAGAAGCATATGGCTATCTGAAGCAGAGCATCGATATGGAAAAAAATAAATCCCGCGATGCAGTATTTGTCACCTTCATCAATTGCAGTATCTCATTGAACAAAGCAGGCCGGATCGATGACAACCAGGTGATCGAAGACTACTTTATGGTTACCGGAATGGTTGACAAACTCCTGAGCCAGAGTTCAAGATGGGAAAGAGCCAAAGGATTAATTGATGAACTGATGCTTAATAGCGGATTGCTCACCTGCGATGCGCTGAACCTCTATTTTGAACCGCAATATAATGCCGGGAAAGAAGACCCGGTATTCCTGGAGAAGCTGATTAACTTTTATTCATCCTCTGGTTGTGACCGGTCAGACCTCTACGTGTCAGCTTCTGAGCAGATGTATAAGCTTTCGCCGGGTCCAAAATCAGCACACCAGCTGGCTGTACTGTTCATTGCAAAAAGTGATTTCGATAAGGCGGCTGTCTATCTGAAAGAGGCTGTAAGGGGTTCAGACGTTGATAACCAAACCAAAGCCGAATGGTACTATGAACTGGCCATCGTCTCAAGGTACAACAAAGATTATTGTGATGCCATCGATTATTCAAGACAGGCAGTATCCCTGAACAGCGGTCATGGAAAGGCGTACATTGTCATGGGCGATGCAATTATCGATTCTCGTGAAAATCTTGGCGAAGACTTTGAGCAGAGAGCAGCTTTCTGGGTAGCGGCCGACAAATATGCCAAGGCAAAGGCAGTTGATCCTTCAGTTACGGAAGATGCCAATCAGAAACTGAATGACTATTCTGCCCAGTACCCCAACCACGAGGAGGTTTTCTTCCGCGATTTGAAGGACGGTGATTCCTACCAGGTGAAGGGATGTATCAATGAATACACCACTGTAAGATCAAGGAAATAAACCATCATAAGAGATTATATTCGAAAAGGCTGTCCTCCGTTCGGGACGGCCTTTTTGCTATATTTGTACAGATGGCTCGCAACAATTGGCATATGATCTGCCTGCTTATGGCTATCCTGTGGCTGACAGCAGGTTGCGAGAACGACATTGAAAAGATTACCATGCTCACCGATGAAACCGAAGTCCCCAAGGTACAGGGAACCAATGTGAAGGTGATCTACAGCGACTCGGCCAAGGTGAAGGTGCAGATACTGGCTGCTTCATTCAAGCAGTTTCCCGATTTGGAAAAGCCTTTTATTGAATTCCCCGATGGATTGGAAGTTTTCTTCTATAATGACTCTATGAAAATTGAATCTGAAATCAGGGCCGATTATGCCATTTACTTCTCAGATGAAAGTTTGTGGCATGCTACCGGGAATGTGATCGCAAAACGGCTGGATAATGGGGATGCCCTGTACACAGAAGACCTCTACTGGGATGAATCCGCCAAATTGATCTATTCAAACACTTATACGCGGATTCAAAATGAAGATGGTACTCTTTACGGAAAAGGAGGATTTGAATCTCAACAGAACCTGACCAATTGGGAATTGAAAGGTACAAGTGGAACAGTAAACGTACATGATGAAGAATAGTGTATCAGGTATCTTCGAAGTGGTCTGGTTTGTCCTGGGAGGACTGATGCTGTTTATGGCAGTAGATGTAACCACCGGCAGCGGATTCGGTGAAAGCTGGTACTACTACCTTTTCTCCATACTGGCTTTCCTCATGTATTTCCTCAGAAGAAGAATGCGTTTGAACCGTCGTTAAAAACCACCGGCCTTGCAACTAGTCATCCCCATCCTGGTTTCAATTCTCTTTTCGGCATTCTTTTCCGGTATGGAGATCGCATTTCTTTCCGCCAACAAGCTGCGCATTGAGATTGACCGTAAGCAGGGAAAGATCCTCTCCGGAATCGTCTCTTTTTTCACCAAGAACCCGGCCAGATTCATAGCCACCATGCTTGTGGGAAACAACATCTCACTGGTGATTTACGGGATCGCCTTTGCCATGTTGCTTGAGGATCCCATAAGAAACCTGACCGGCACCGAATCCGAAGCAACAGTGCTCCTGGTCCAGACCCTGGTCTCTACCCTGATCATCCTGCTGACTGCCGAATTCCTTCCAAAAACCCTTTTCAGAATCAATCCCAATAACTCACTGCGCCTGCTGAGTGTTCCCATCATGGTGTTCTATGTGCTGCTTTACCCCATCACTCTTCTTACCATAGGCATTTCCAGTATTACCATGAGGTACCTGTTGCGGGTAAGACCGGACCTGCCGTCCAGAGAACCGGTATTTGGAAAGGTAGACCTGGATCATTTTCTAACCACCATACAACCGGAGAAAGAAACCGGCAGCGAAGAGATCGAAGATCTGAAGATATTTAAGAATGCATTGGAATTCTCGGGACTGAAAGTGCGGGATTGCATGATTCCCCGGACCGATGTGATCGCACTTGAAGAGGATTCTTCCGTTGAAGAGCTGGCCCGTCGCTTTGTGGACAGCGGCCTGAGCAGAATTCTGATTTACCGCGATACCATTGACAATGTGATCGGGTATGTGAACTCAAAGGACCTGTTCAGGGGACCTGCCCTTGTCAAAACCCACCTTAAGTCCATCCAGATCGTGCCGGAAGCGCTTCCAGTAAATAAATTGCTCACGGGATTCATTAAAGAGAGGAAAAATATTGCACTGGTTGTGGATGAGTTTGGCGGTACTTCCGGCCTGATTACCACCGAAGATATCATCGAAGAGATTTTTGGTGAGATTGAAGATGAACATGACAGCAGGGTCCTGGTGGAAAAGAGACTTGATGAGAACCGTTTTCTGCTTTCAGGAAGACATGAGATTGATTATCTGAATGAGAAATACTTCCTCTCCATCCCCGAATCGGAGGAATATGATACACTGGCAGGTTACATCATCTTCCATTACGAAAGCATACCGGAGAAAAACGCCACTGTTCTACTGGATAATTTCCAGATTACCATTACCGATGTAAGCTCCAACCGTGTGGAAGAAGTTGAACTGAAGGTGGTCAGTCCCTGATTTCCCAAATTTCACTCCCACTTTTGTAATTAAACATCTAATTATTACTATATTCGTACGCTCAAATTTTAAGGTATATCATACGCATAATTGGAATAATAAATGGCCACACTACAGAAGATTAGAAACAGGGCTGGATTGCTGATAGCCATCGTGATCGGACTTGCACTTTTTGCATTTATACTTGGAGATATGTTGGGATCCGGGGCCCCTAACCTTGGAAAGAGTGCCGTCGCTGAGATCAATGGAAAAGCGATCGGAGTCAACGATTACCTGGACCGCGAAAAGAATCTGCGCGAATTTTATCAGCTTAATGCAGGCGGACAGTCTCTTGATGCTGAGATGGAACGCCAGATCCAGCAGGAAACATGGAGAAGGCTGGTCAGGGAGACCATCATGGACCGCTCATACCAGAAACTGGGAATCAATGTGAGCACAGATGAGCTGAAAACCATGGTGACCGGAGACCAGTCCATGGGATTCGCCGGAAATCCTGCATTAAGTGAACCACATCCCATCATTCGACAAATGTTTGCCAACCCTGAAACAGGGATGCTGAACCGTGCCGTGATGACCAATTACTTCAATGCACTGGATAATCCCCAATTCGCACAGGAAAAGAGGCGCTGGCTATTCATTGAAAATGAGATTGTGGATGAGAAGATGAATGAGAAGTACCTCAACCTGGTCAGGAAGGGATTCCAACCCTCATCACTGGACCTGAAAGACTACGTTGCCGAAAATGGAAGAAGCATCGATTTCGCATATATTTCAAAACCTTTCACTGAAATAGCCGACGAAGATATTACTTTCACCGAGTCGGATCTGAAAGCATACTTCCGTGCCCATAAGGAACACTATAAACAGGATGCTTCCAGGACTTTCCAGTATGTTGTATTTGAGGTAATTCCCAGTGAAAGGGATGTGGAGAACGCCAGGTACTGGACTTCACAGACCAAAGCAGAATTCACTCGTACCAAGGGGGAAGAGATCCCCCGTTATATCAACGGTACTTCGGATGAACCCTTTGACGCAAGATACTATACCTATGAGGAGATCCCCGAAATCATCAGGGATTCTGTATACAATGCACCGGTTGAACAGGTCTTCGGCCCCTACAGGGATGAGGAATCCTTCAAATTGACACGTGCCTATGATATCCAGATGCGTCCCGACTCTGTCAGGGTCAGGCACATTCTTTTGTCGCTCCAG
>Ga0315535_1001871_pt1 | contig 13811 bp, 10 predicted proteins | sample SalMarSW160220MG_2_FD_203092 | JGI IMG/M metagenome (GOLD analysis project Ga0315535, IMG submission 203092) | Salt marsh sediment microbial communities from the Plum Island Ecosystem LTER, Massachusetts, United States - Salt Marsh Sediment SW1602-20 ...
CAGCTAGATCCTGGGCCGGGACGACGGATCCGGCCAGTCAGGTCCCGCCGGCCGAACGTCGGACGGCGGCGCGGGGGCCGGCGCGGCTTCGGTTCCGCGATCGCGCACCAGGCGCACGAGTGCGATGGCCGCGAGCAGGGCCAGCGCGCCGGTCGCGATCGCGAGCGACAGCACCTGGTCCATTCGAAGCGGGCCGACCGTCACCGGGTCGCGCCAGGTCGCGGCGACCGCCGCGCGTGCCACGGCCCATAGCGCGATCCCGAGCAGGAAGGCGCCGCCGCCGCGCCGCGAGAACGCGCCCGCGGTAAGCACCACGAGCAGCACGAACAGGACGCCCAGCGTGGCCGCGGCCTCGTACGCCTGGGCCGGGTGGGACGGGATGCCGGGCGCCAGGGAGCCCCAGGGCCCCGGACCCGGATAGGCTGTGGCGTACGTCCCGTTCCACGGCATGCCCTGGCCGTCGCCGCCCAGGACCATGGCCAGCTTGCCGCCGGCGATCGCGACCAGCAGCGGCACGATCAGCGCATGCATCCATCGTCCGATGGTGCCGCCCAGCATCGTCGCGGTGACCATCGCGGTCAGCGTGCCACCCACGATCCCGAGCGACAGCTGGAACCCCCCCTGCCCGAGGTCAAGGATCGCACCCGAGTTCGCGGAGAAGTAGTCGAGGTGGAGGAGGACGTACCCCAGCCGGCCGCCGGCCACCGCTCCGGGCAGCGCCCCGGCCGCGAGGTACAGCAGGTCGTCCGCCCGCAGGTGATTGGGCTCGCCATCCCCGTCGAGCGCCGACGCGGGGCGCGCCAGGTCGATCGGTGTCTGGCGCGCGACCAGCGCGGCCACCACGAGGGACACGAAGATCACCGCCGCCAGGGCCAGGGTCTCGATGCGCAGATCGACGCCGCCGATCGTGGCGATCGGCGAAAACGTGAGCTCGATGACAGCCGTCACGGGGATCAGCGGTGGCACGACGGCCGAAGTCTACCGGGAGGGCGGCGCTGTGACCGATCCGGGGTGGGGCAGGCACCGGGCGCACGGATGCTGGTCGCACACGGCCACGATCGCGCTGCGCGCCGCAGGATGCGGCCGTCGACATGCCGACATGAAACCCAGGCTGGCAGGATCGCGTCACAATGGTGATGGCCATGGATCGCGTTCGGATCGTCGCCGCCCCCGCGCTGTTGCTGAGCGGGGTCCTGCTGCTCTCCGGCTGCAGCGCCGCCCCGGGGTCCGGGCAGCCGGGCAGCTCGGCAGGTCCGGGCACGCCCGCCGGCACCGCGCCCGGCTCAAGCCCGACGCTGGGCGCCAGCGAAACGCCATCCGCTGCGCCCTCGTCGGGCCCGTCGGCCGGCATCGCCGCGACACCGGGTGCGGCCGCGACGCCGTCGCCAACCCCGTCCCGCTCGATCATCCGGGTCTCGCCGCCCCCGGCCTCGGTCAATCCGTCGGCGATCCCCGCCACGCTGATGGACGCGGTGCTGGCCGACGCGGCCGGTAGGACAGGCGCCGATCGCGGCGCAATGACGCTCGTGCGGGCTCAGGCCGCCACCTGGCCCAGCAGCGCTCTCGGCTGCGCCCAGCCCGGCCACGATTACACCGATGCCCTGGTTCGGGGCTACTGGATCGTGGTTGACGCCGCCGGCAGGCAGCTGGACTACCGGGCGACCGAACGAGGCGCGTTCAAGCTGTGCGAGAACCCGCCCGGTCCCGGCTGAGTCCCGAGACGCGGAGAGAGCGCCCCATGACGAGGCCCCCGACCGTGACGATCGGGGGCCTCGACGCGCTCGCAATTGACGCCACCGGCGGTGCCGGTGACCGCCGGACGATCAGTGCCGGCGGTGACCCCAGCTCCAGAAGCTGAACTGGGCCTTGACGAGGTTGGCCTGCGATGCGCCGTTCCTGTCGTCCATGGTGACGACCATCCAGCCGCGGACGCTGCCGTTCCGAACCGAGCCCCAGTCCGCCCAGGCGGCGACCGACTGGTGCGCGTGGCTCGCGACCTCCAGGAAGTCACCCGTGGACTGGGCCGGGGCGTAGGCGTCGAACGGGACGCTCTGGGCCGTAAGGTCGGCGGCTCCGGTGAAGCCGTCGTAGGCGGCGATCGAGTACGTGAACGAGCCCGCACCCTCGGACAGCCCGAGCTGGCTGGCCAGCACTGGCAGGATGACCGTGGAGCCGTTGCTCGGCGCGTCGGCGAGCCAGCCGTCGATGTAGTTGAACCCGGCATCGAAGATCAGGCTCAGGAACACGCCGTCATAGGCGCCGGCGAAGATCAGCCCTTCGTCGATCCCCACGACGTAGTAGTCAGCGACGCCGTCACCGGTGGTGTCCACCGCGACATCGATCTCGTTGGGTGCATCGGTCGAGAACCGATCCCAGCTGTTGACCGCGAACTGGAGCCCGCGATCGGACGGGCCGGCACCGAACACCTCCGGCGGCAGCACCTGGACGCCGGCAGCCCGAATGTCCGTGCCGTGCGCGCCGTCGCCGCGGCCATCGGTCAGCCCCAGCGCGTAGACGTCGGCAAAGCCGGAGTGAACGCCATGGTTGGACAGGTCGAGCGCGGCGCTGATGACGCCACTCCTCAAATTGACCCTGTGGCCGAGCGAGGCATCCACGTCGGACAGCCCGCGCGGCACCAGCAGGTAGGGCACGCGCAGGTCGAAGTAGCCGCCGGTCTTGGGCGTCGCCACCACCACGCCCGACAGGGTGTCAAGGCCGCCGAAGTCGCCGGTGAGGAACTGGTCGACGGTGGGCAGGGCCGCCACGTCCGCCTTCGAGAGCGACGCACGCGCCTTGACCGTGGTCGAGCTGTGCGCCCGGACCTTGACCTTCGACGGGTACACCGTGACCAGCGGCGTGCTCGCCGTGACCGTGTACCAGACGGCGTGCGAGCTCGAGTTCGAGATCGTGATCGACTTGGTCTCGCCATACCGGCCGTTGGCCGGCTCGTAGCCGAACGAGAGGCTGGCGGTCCGGTCGCTGGTGGTGGCAACCACCTGTGTCTGGACGGCCCGGTCGGCCTGGACCACGCCCGAGCCGGCCCGCACGATGTCATAGCCGGTGATCGACGCAGCGCTGGCGTCGGCCGTGTTCACGATCGCCGCCTTGACCTTGAGCGGCGACCACTGCGGATGCGCCTGCCGGACCAGGGCGGCCGTGCCCGACGTCATCGGGGCGGCCATCGAGGTACCGGAGTAGGTCGTGCCGTTCCAGCCGCTGCCGTTGAGCGACGACAACAGGTTGACGCCCGGTGCCGACACGTCGGGCTTGAGCCAGCTGTCGCCGTAGCGCGGACCGGACGAGCTGAAGTCGGCGATCTGCTGGTAGGTGGGATTGGCCTCGGTGCCGGCCGGGCTCAGGGTGACCGGCATCGCGTCCGCGGCGACGAGGTCCGCGATCGCCGTCCGGTCGACGCCAATCATCGGGATCTGGAACAGCTCGGGGTTGTAGCCGATGAACGTCGGCAGGTCACCCGGGTTGGTGTCGTCGCGGTTGATGTCGATGATGCCGATCGCGCCGGCGGCGTATGCGTTGGCGCCCTTGTCCACGAATGGGCAGACGCCGCGCTTGACGACCACGATGGCGCCGGCCGAGGCCGCATCGAAATCAGAGGCATCGCAGCCCCAGCTGATCCCCGCCTCGCCCGTCGCGTCCGTGCCCGGTACCACGTGGAGCGTGCCCGAGACCGGCAGTCCCGGATAGGCGTTCTGGTTGTTGCCCGGGATGTGCCCATCGCCCGGCAGGTCGATGGATGCCAGCGGGATCGTCGGGTAGGCGTCGAGCGCGGCCACGCTGATCGCCTTGGTGGCAGCGGCGGGCGCACCCGTGATGTACGGGACCGAGCTCTCGTTGCCCGCGGAGGCGACGACGACCACACCCGTGTCGACCAGGTTGTTGGTCGCGACGGCGTCGGGGTCGGTGTTGGACCCGAACGGCGCCCCCAGCGACATGTTCACGACATCGATGTCGTCGGCGTGGGTCACGTTGTACTGAGCCACCCACTCCAGGGCGTCGACGACGAGGTTGGTCGTCCCCTCGCACCCGAACACCTTGAGCGCGACGAGCTTGGCCTCAGGAGCGACGCCCGGGCCGACCACGAAGGCATTGGGATCGTCATAGGTGGACGAGTCATACGGCCCGGTGTAGGTGCTGTGGTCCGCGAGCACGCCGTCGCCGGCGGCTGTGCCGGACACGTGGGTCCCGTGATCCCCGCAGTCGAGCGGGTCGGGATCGGGCGTCGGTGTCGCCGACCCAAGCTTGCCGTCGGCGTCGTAGCCGTTGCCGGCGAAGTCATAGCCGGCGATGACCTTGGCGGTCGGGAACGAGCCGGGCTCGATGACGGTCGGATCGTTGCTGGCGTAGGCCTCCGGGGTGCCGGGCCCGCCGAAGTTCGCGTGCGTGTAGTCGATCCCGGTGTCGATCACCGCGATCGTCTCACCCGCGCCGGTGGCCCCGCCGGTCTGCCACGCGGCCGGCGCACCGATGTACGGGATCGCGTTCACGTTGTCGGGCTTGTACGTCTGGAGCCGCCGGACGCCGACCACGCCGGGGAGCGAGGCGAGGGAGGCGATGTGGTTGCCGGTGACCCGGACCTTGATCCCGTTGTACGCGTACTGGTAGCGGTCAAGGATCTTGCCGCCTGCGCTCTTGATCTTCGAGTCGAGCTTCCCCTGTGTGGTCCGCAGCTGCCTGGCGTGCGACTGGCGCTGGCTGTCGGACAGGCCGGGCGCGACGAGCGCCGGGTCATCGGAAAGCTGGAGGACGACGGTCACCTGGCGGTTGGCGTCGGCCAGGAACGGGCGGAATGACGGGTCGATCTTGGTCAGGTCCACCCGCTGGATCTGCCGGGTCGGGCTGGCGGCGAGGGCCCCCGGGGCGAACGCGGTCAGCAGCAGGGCCGGGACGGCCAACAACACGATGAATCGCTTCATGCGCTCCCTCTCCTCCAGCACGGGAGCCGCCGGCGAGGGCGGCCCAGACAACCCCAAACAGGCGCCGGGCGGCGCGTCAGTACGGGAAGGCGAACGTACACCGGGCGTCGCCGCCGGGTCAACGCTCGATCCACCATCGGCCGGCGCGGCGGTGCCAGGCCGCACCACCATCGGCACCCCGGCCGCGGACCGTTGCGCCACCGGGCGAGCCCGACGCCGAGCCGGGTCTCGCGAAGCCCGAGGGTCCAGCTGCGGCCGGCCGCCCCCGGGTCAGCCGGGCCGCTTCCGACCCCTGACGATCAGCTTGGCAGGTGTCCCACGAGATCGCGAACGGCGGCCGCCGACTTGTCGAAGGCGACGCGCTCGTCGGCGGTCAGCGTGATCTCGAACACACGGTCCAGGCCGCCCCGGCCGAGCACCACCGGCACGCCCACGAACAGCCCGTCCACCCCGAACTCGCCCTTGAGCTGGACGGCGCACGGCAGGATGCGCTTCCGGTCGCGCAGGATCGAGTCCACCATCTCGAACGTCGATGCGGCGGGCGCGTAGAACGCCGATCCTGTCTTGAGCAGGGCCACGATCTCGGCGCCACCCTTGGCAGTCCGGTCCTCGAGCGCGCTGACCCGATCGGCTGGGAGCAGCTCGGTGATGGGCACGCCCGCGACGGTCGAGTAGCGCGACAACGGCACCATCGTGTCGCCGTGGCCACCCAGAACGAACGCGTGGACATCCTCGACCGAGACGCCGAGCTCCATCGCGATGAACGTCCGGAACCGGGCCGAATCGAGCACGCCCGCCATCCCGATCACGCGTTCCCGCGGGAACCCGGAGGCCTGCATCGCCACGTGGCACATCGCGTCGAGCGGGTTGGTGACGATGATCAGGATCGCGTCGGGGGACACGGCGGTCGAGCCCTTGACCACGCTCGACACGATGCCGGCGTTGGTCGAGAGCAGCTCATCGCGGCTCATGCCCGGCTTGCGCGGGATGCCGGACGTCACCACGATGATGTCCGACCCGGCGGTGTCCGCGTAGTCGTTGGTGCCCGTGATCCGGGCATCGTGCCCCACGACGGGCGCCGCCTCCGCCAGGTCGAGGCCTTTGCCCTGGGGCAGGCCGTCGACGATGTCGACCAGCACCACGTCGGCCAGGCCAGCTTCGGCGATCCGCTGCGCGGTGGTGGCGCCGACGTTCCCGGCGCCGATGACGGTGACCTTGTTGCGTGCCATGACCTCGAACGCCTCCGTGCGACGTGTGATGGGCGATATCGGGAATGGGTGCCTTCGCCGCGGTTCAGCCACCAGCGCCGCGATCGGCATCGGCCGGAGCCGGTCCCGCATCGCGGATGGCGTCGCTCACGCCGTCAGCGTACTTCGCCAGGTTGTCGTGGAACATCGCGGCCAGGCGGCGGGCGGCCCGATCGTAGGCCACAGGATCGGACCACGTGTTACGCGGGACGAGCACATCGTCGGGCACACCCGGCACGTGCTCGGGAACCGCCAGCCGGAAGATCGGGTCCTCGATGGTCCTGATCCCGGCCAGCTCGCCGTTGATGGCGGCCCGAACCATGTTCCTGGTATGGGCGATGTTCATCCGATGGCCGGTCCCGAACGGCCCCCCGGTCCAGCCCGTGTTGACCAGCCAGACCGGGACGTCGAACCGCTCCAGTCGCTCCACGAGCATCGCCGCGTACTCTCCGGGGTGGCGGGGCAGGAACGGCGCTCCGAACCCGGCCGAGAAGGTGGCGGAGGGCTCCTGCACGCCAACCTCGGTGCCGGCGAGCTTCGCCGTGTAGCCGCTGATGAAATGGTACGCGGCCTGCTCGCGCGTCAGCCGGCTGATGGGCGGCAGGACGCCGAACGCGTCGGCGGTCAGGAACACGACGTTCTTGGGTCCGCCGGCGACGCCGGTCGGATCCGCGTTGCCGATGTAATGGAGCGGGTAGGCGCCCCGTGTGTTCTCGGTGAACCGCTCCGAATCGAGGTCGAGCTCGCGGGTCGCGGGGTCGATGTCGACGTTCTCGAGGATCGTCCCGAACCGCTTCGTGGTCGCGAAGATGTCCGGTTCGTACATCGGCGACAGGCGAATCGTCTTCGCGTAGCAGCCACCCTCGAAGTTGAACGTGTAGTCGTCGCCCCAGCCGTGCTCGTCGTCGCCGATGAGGCTGCGCAGCGGATCCGCGGACAGGGTGGTCTTGCCCGTGCCCGACAGGCCGAAGAACACGCACGCGTCACCGTCCTTGCCCACGTTGATCGAGGAGTGCATCGGCAGCACGCCCTCGTCGGGCATCAGGTAGTTCATGACCGTGAAGGCGGACTTCTTGATCTCCCCCGCGTACATCGTGCCGACGATGATGATCTCCATCCGCTGTAGGTGGAGCAGGATCGCCGTGCCGCTGCGGGTCCCCTCGGTCTTCGGATCAGCCTGGAAGCTGGGCACGTTGATGATCGTGAAGTTGGGCTCGAACGCCGCGAGCTCCTCGCGAGGCGGGCGCCGGAACAGGTTGCGCGCGAAGATGCTGGCCCAGGCGGTCTCGGTGTACACGCGCAGGCTGCGCCGGTGCGACGGGTGGGCGCCGATGTACATGTCCTGGGCGTACAGCGGCCTGGCAGCCACGTAGTCGAGGAGACGCGCCCGAAGGCGATCGTAGTGGGCCTCGCTGATCTCGTGGTTGACGTCACCCCACCAGATCTTCGCCTCGCTCCACGGCTCCCGGACGACGAACTTGTCCTTCGGGGAGCGGCCGGTGTGCTGGCCCGTTCGAACCACGAGCGGCCCGTCGGCGGCGATGGCACCCTCGCCCGCCGCGATGGCTCGCTCGTACAGCTCGGCGACCGACAGGTTGGCAAGGACGCTGCCGCTGATCCGGGAGCCTGGCGCGGGGGACGTGATCGCCATGATCGGTACCTCGACTGCGGCGCGAGTGCGGCGCGAGCTTCGACCGCATTGGCTCAGCCCGCGTTGGGTCAGGGTGACCGGCCGCGCGTGGCGGGCGTCGTGCCCGGGAGTCGGCTTCCGCAGTCAGGGTTGCGATTCGGTGTTGGGTGATTGTAGCCGGTCGCTCCATGCGTCGACCACCAACCGATCCATCGGGCGACCCGGATCCGGCTGCCCAGCCCGATCTCGCGCCGGGCCTCTGTCCCTCCACCGCGGTCCCACCCGGTCCCGGATCCGGCCACCCAGCCAGAGGACGATTGCTTGCCATGGCCGATCCGTGGTCATCGGTCAGCCGGGTCGATCTCGACCGGTCCATGCGCGCCAGCCAGTCGCCAGTTGCTCCATTGGCGGCGAACCCGGACCAGGAGGCCATCGCCGCGCCATGGCCGGCGCCGAGCAGTCGTGCCTGGACTCCCTGGCAGCAACACCGCCACCCGCCCTGCCCGCGGGGTCTCTGTCGGTCAGCACGCGCAGGCGCTCGCGCCACAGAGAGACGCGACCGCCGGCGCCCGCGACGAACCCCCCGATTGGGAACTGGACCTAGCTCGCGTCCAGCGCCCGTGCCAGGTCCGCGATCAGGTCCTCGGCCGCCTCGATCCCCGCCGACAGCCGGATCAACGCCGGGTCCACCGCGAGCGGTGAGGAGGCAACGGACTGGTGGGTCATCGCGGCCGGGATCTCGATCAGCGACTCGATCCCGCCCAGCGACTCGGCCAGCGTGAACAGGCGGGTGGTCTCGCAGACCGCGACCGCCCGCTCGACGGCCGAGCGACGGTGACGGCCCCCCGGCGCCGGCACGAACGACACCATGCCGCCGAACGCTGGCTCGCCCGCCAGCCGCATCTGCCGCGCGGCGAGCGAGGCCTGCGGGTGCGCGTGCAGCCCACCGTCGAGACCCGGGTAGCGCACGCGTGCCAGGTCCGGCCGGCCGGCCAGGAACCGGGCCACGGCCATCGCGTTGGCGGAGTGCCGGTCCATTCGCAGGGCGAGGGTCCGAAGGCCGCGCAGCACGAGGAAGGCGTCGAACGGGCCGGGCACGGCGCCCATCGCGTTCTGGAGGAACCGGAGCCGGGCGGCGATCGCGTCGTCGTCGGTCACCGCCACCCCGACCACGGTGTCCGAGTGGCCGGCGAGGTACTTGGTGGCGGAGTGGAACACGATGTCTGCGCCGAGCTCGAGCGGGCGCTGGAGCGCCGGCGACGCGAACGTGTTGTCGACGACGATCCGAGGCGCCGGCCGGCCCAGCTGCGCTGACCACTGCCGGACCGCGGCCGCCGAGGCGGCGATGTCGGTGATCTTGAGCAGTGGGTTGGACGGTGTCTCGAACCAGACAAGGCGGGTTCGGTCGCTCAGCGCCTCCCACAACGCATCGGTGCCGGAGGCAAGGTCCGCGTAGCGAGCCGTCCCCGCCCCCGACGGCCGATGGACCGACTCGAAATAGCGGAAGGTGCCGCCGTACACGTCGTCCCCGACGACGATCTCCTCGCCGGCGGCGGCCAGCTGGGCGATCGCGGCGGTCGTCGCCGAGCCACTGGCGAACGCGATCCCGTGCCGGCCACCTTCGAGGTCGGCCACGGCTCGCTCGAGCCGCTCGCGGGTCGGGTTCTGTGTCCGCGCGTACTCGTAGCCGCGATGCGGCCGACCGACACCGTCCTGGGCGTAGGTCGAGGTCTGGTAGATCGGCGGCGCGACGGCTCCGGTGAGCTCGTCGGGCTCCTGGCCGGCGTGGACGGCGCGGGTGGCGAACGCGTCGTGCGCGCCCGAACCGTCGCGGGCCGCGGGATCGTCCTCGTGCATTCCGGGATCATCGCACGCGGTGGAGCGGTCGCATCCAAGCGCGATTGCCCTTGCGCGCGCGGCGAGGCGAGGATTAGGCTCAGCCCAATCAAACGGGAGTAGACCAACCGGCGATGCGACGCGTCCCCGTCGAGCCCAAGGTGAGCCCTGCGCCTGGCGGCCATATCGCCGTCCTCGACGCCTCGCCCAACGCGATCATCGCGGTCGATTCGAAGGGCCGGATCGTCTACGCCAACCCGCAGGTCGCGCGAACGTTCGGCTATCCGCGCGACGAGGTGGTCGGCCAGCCGGTGGAGATCCTGCTCCCCGTCCGTGTCGCCGAGCGGCACGTCGGGCACCGCACCGGGTTCATCGAGCATCCGATGGCCCGCCCCATGGGCATCGCCCTCGACCTGGCCGGCCGGCGCAGGGACGGCTCGGAGTTCCCGGTCGAGATCAGCCTCTCGCCGCTGGACACCCCCGACGGGCTCCGAGTGTTCGCCACGATGGTCGACATCACGGCGCGCAAGACCGCCGAGGCACAGCTCCTCCAGGCGCAGAAGCTGGAGTCGATCGGTCGCCTCGCCGGCGGCATCGCCCACGACTTCAACAACATGCTGTTCGCCATCCGCGGTTATGCGGAGATGCTCGAGGAGGATCTCGAGCCCGAGCGTCGTGCCGAGCTCGACCTCGACCTGGCCCACGGCAACGCCGCCGCCATCGGCACCGTGGTCGACCGGGCCACCGTCCTGACCAGCCAGTTGCTCGCGTTCAGCCGGCGGCAGGTCGTGAGCCCCCGGGTGCTGGATCTCAACGATGGCGTCCGCGCGGTGGAGCCCATGCTGCGGCGGCTGATCGGCGAGCGTGTCGACCTCCAGCTGGCTCTCCACCCGAAGGGCGGCCGGCTGCGCGCCGACCCCGGCCAGCTGGATCAGATCCTCGTCAACCTCGTCGTCAACGCCCGTGATGCGATGCCCGAGGGAGGCCGGGTCACGATCGAGACCGCCAACGTCGTGTTCGACGAGGCCTACGCGATCGAGCACTTCAACGTCTCTGCGGGTCCGTTCGTCATGCTCGCGGTGAGCGATACGGGGCAGGGCATGGACCGGGAGACGCGCGAGCACGTGTTCGAGCCGTTCTTCACCACCAAGGAGGTGGGCCGCGGAACCGGGCTCGGGCTGGCCACGATCTACGGCATCGTCAAGGAGGCGGGCGGCCACATCTGGCTGTACTCGGAGCCGGGGCAGGGTTCCACGTTCAAGCTGTACTTCCCGCGGGTGGACGAGGCCGCTCTGGCCGAGACCCAGCCACAGGGCGCACGGCGCGGCGGGCGACGGGGCACGGTCCTCGTGGTCGAGGACGAGCCGACCGTCCGGGACATGACGCGGCAGATGCTGCGTCGGGCCGGCTGGAACGTGATCGAGGTCGGCAACGGGGCCGAGGCGTGGGGCTTCGTCGAGGCCATGACCAGCCCCATCGATGCCCTGGTGAGCGATGTGGTGATGCCTGGCCTGTCCGGGATCGAGCTCGCGGAGCGCGTCCTGGACCGCTACCCCGAGATGCGTGTGGCCCTGCTCTCGGGCTACACGGCCGAGACGCTCGACCTCAAGCGCGTCGTGAGCCGCGGGGTCCGGTTCGTGTCCAAGCCGGTGTCGGCGCGCGAGCTGCTGGCGGCAATCGACGAGCCGAGCGACGTCGCCCAGCGACGCTGACCGACGCCACGGGCACCGCCCGGACGCATCGTGGATGCGTCCGGTCAGCCGGTTCTCCCGGCCGGCGCATGGGCGAGATACTCGAGCAGGTCGAGCTTCGTGACCACACCGGCCGGATGGCCGCTCCGGATCGCGAGCAGACCCGCCGCGCCACCCGAGAGCAGGGCGAAGGCATCGTCGAGCACCGCCTCCACGTCGAGGATCGGCAGCGGCCGGTCCATCACCTCGCCCACCGTCCGGCCCACGATCTCCGGATCGCGATAGGCACGGTCGAGCAGTCCCTTCTCGCTGACGGAGCCCACGATGCCGGCGAGATCGTCCCCCTCGGCGTGCTCGGAGACCGGCAGCTGGCTGATCCCGTACAGCTGGAGCAGGTCGATGGCGGCACCGACCCGGTCGGTCGTCCGGGCGATCACGACGTCGGGGATCTCCTGGCCATGGTGCCGCTCCCGGAGCACCTCCCCGACTCGGACCACGGCACCGGTCGTGGCCAGCAGCCCGTTCGCGCGCATCCACTCGTCGTTGTACAGCTTCGAGAGGTAGTTCCGGCCGCCGTCAGGCAGGATCACGACCATCACGGCCTCGGCCGCCGTGCCCGGGTCCTCGCGAATGAGCCGGCGTGCCTCGTCGAGCGCGGCGACCATCGCCGTCCCGCACGACTCGCCGGCCAGGATCCCCTCCTCGCGCGTGATCCGGCGCGCCATGGCGAACGCCTCCCGGTCGCTCACCCGGACCCAGCGGTCGACCACCGACGGATCGTGGGTGCCGGGCATGAAGTCCTCGCCCACGCCCTCGGTCAGGTACGGGCGAGCCGCGTCGCCGCTGAGCACGCTGCCCTCCGGATCGGCGCCGATCACCCGGATGGCCCGGTTCTGCGTCTTCAGGTAGTGCCCGATCCCGCTCACGGTGCCACCGGTGCCCGCCGAGGCGACCAGATGCGTGATCCTGCCGTCGGTCTGGGCCCAGATCTCCGGTCCGGTCGTGCGCTCATGCGCGGCCGGGTTCTCCATGTTCCAGTACTGGTCCGGCTTGAAGGCTCCCGGGATGTCACGGGCGAGGCGTGCGGCCACCGAGTAATAGCTCTCGGGGGACTCGGGGGCCACGTTCGTCGGGCACAGCACCACCTCGGCGCCGTAGGCACGGAGCAGCGCCTGCTTCTCCGCCGACTGCTTGTCGGCCATGACGAAGATGCAGCGGTAGCCCTTGATGGCCGCCGCGATCGCCAGCCCGTGGCCGGTGTTGCCCGACGTGGGCTCGATGATGGTGCCTCCCGGCTCGAGCAGCCCGTCGCGCTCCGCAGCCTCGATCATGGGCAGCCCGATCCGGTCCTTGACCGAACCACCCGGATTGAGCATCTCGAGCTTGGCCAGCAGGAGCGGCTGGCGATCGGCGGGCCCCAGGTCTCGCGTCAGGCGCGTGATACGGACCAGCGGCGTGTCGCCAACCAGGTCGATGATCGTGTCCGCGTACTGCATGGTCGCCGAGAATACCCCGGCGACGGGCCGACGACGGGGCCCGGATCCGCAGCGTGCGGTCGTGTCACCCTCACCTTCGGTCAGGCGGGTGGCTGCGCGCGGCCCTCAGGATCGCGCTCGAGGCGGCCGTGTCCCAGCAGCAGCCAGGTCAGCTGCCGCCGGAGCCTCCGGGGCCGATCGGGCGGATCGACGGTTGCCGGATGCAGCTCCAGGACGACGGGCCCGAGCGCAGTCTCGAACCGGTTCGTCAGGCGGCGGGCAAGGTCCAGCTCCTCTCGCGAGCCGGTCGCTGGCAGCGTGCCGTCCCATGCGCCGCCGAGGAGCTCGCCCGCGCTGGTCGGCGGCAGGACCCGGGACGCCATCCGACGGCCGAGGTAGAGCTCCTCCGTGCCGGCCATCGCCAGCATCACGATCGGCGCGCCGGTCCGCAGCGCGATCAGCGCGGCGCCGTGGCGGAACGGACCGAGGCGACCCGGGGGCCCGCTCACGGTCCCTTCGGGCATCTGGACGAACACGCCACCGTTGCGGATCACGGCGTGGGCGGCCGCCACGTGGTGATCCACGCCGACACCGCCACGCCACACGGGCAGCAGCCCGCCGAGGCGATGGACGAGCTGCTCGCGCCACCTGGACGTGAAGGTGGATGGACCGCTGCCCAGGAACCAGCAGCGCGGCTCGGCCGGCAGCGCGTGCATGGCGACGAACGGGTCCATCCAGCCGCGATGCGCGGCGGCGATCAGGAGGTAGCCGCCGCCGCTCGGCAGGTACTCCTGCCCCGACGTGGTGATCCGGAACCGGAACATGCCGAACAGGAGGAAACGTGCGACCAGTCGCACCAGCCGGTACAGCAGCGAGGCGCGCGACTCGGGCTCGCGATCCAGCCAGGCGAGGCCCTCCCGCGCCCCGCCACGTGCCGCCGCCATGGCCTGGGGGGAGATGCGTGCCGGCGGTGGCCGGCGTCGAGGGGCCGGAAGGCCTGC
>Ga0315535_1001872_pt1 | contig 13802 bp, 10 predicted proteins | sample SalMarSW160220MG_2_FD_203092 | JGI IMG/M metagenome (GOLD analysis project Ga0315535, IMG submission 203092) | Salt marsh sediment microbial communities from the Plum Island Ecosystem LTER, Massachusetts, United States - Salt Marsh Sediment SW1602-20 ...
AAAATACCTGTTCAGATCAGCCATTTCCTCCTTCCCGGGTTTATTAATCCCGGCCTTTTCTTTCCTGTTGTTCCCGCATGCTACCAGTATAGTACACATCAGCAGTAATATGGATATTATTTTGTCAGTTGCCAGATTCACCTGAAATAACTCTAAAAATCAACTTTGATCTCCTTAAGAGAACGTAAAAAGTACTCAATTGTATTTTCAAGGGTATCCCTGTATTCACCGCCTGATGCATTCATATGGCCTCCTCCTGAAAAATATTCAGATGCGAACGTATTTGTAGGGAAACTGCCTGATGATCTGAATGAGAGTTTAATAAATCCTTCCTTTTCAATAAACATTGCGGAGAAATATATCCCTTTAATTGACAGAGGCATATTTACAAATCCTTCAGTATCACCCTTCACATGGTTAAATTCCTTAAGGTCCTGCTTCGAGAGATAAATATAGGCAGTATGGTATTCCGGAAGAACAACCATTCGTTTATTAAGGGCAAAACCCTGCAGGCGTAACCTGTTAGTGGAAAAATTCTTATAAATAAGATTCAGAATTTTCTCTTTTTCCAGTCCGGTATCAAGAAGATCTGCTACTATCCTGAAAGTCCTGGACGAATATGACCCGTGCTCAAAATTGCCCGTATCAGTCACAATCCCCACATAAAGAGCTTCAGCATAAGACCTGTTTATAAATGGCTTACCATTAATCCCGTTAACGAGTTCATGGACAAGTTCGGCAGTTGAACATTTTGAAGGATCGGAAATAACAAGGTCGGCAAAATCGGCGGGATTCAGATGATGATCAATGATAATTTTCCTTGCATGCGATCGTTTGACATAAGGCTCGGCTTCGCCAAGCCTGTTAGACTGATTAAAATCGAACATCACAATAAGGTCTGCCTTTTCAATCATATCACGACACCTTCTACGCTCCTTAATATAAATACATATTTCAGAAGCACCGTCCATCCATTTCAGGAACTCCTGGATATTGTTGGGAGTGAACATTCCGACATTCCTCCCATTGCTCTTTAAATATTGATAAAGAGCAAGTTGGGACCCTATCGCATCCCCGTCAGGATTAACATGCGATATAAGGAGTATATTACCGGAAGTGTTGAAAAGTTTCGATAATTCTTTTGTATATTCGGATAAATCCTCCACTTTTGAAGCTAATTTTATAAGTGGTCAAAGATAAACATATTCCTTAAGACTACTTCAATTGTTAATTATCAAAATACCTGTACAATGAGTAACGATTTTACTTTTTCTATAATAAAACCCAACGCTGTCAGGACCGGAAAAACGGGTCCTATCATGGCAATGATCAATGAAACCGGATTTGAGATATCAGCGATGCGCATGGTAAAAATGACCCTGCCACAGGCCAAATCATTCTATGAGGTTCATAAAGACAAACCTTTTTTTGAGGGACTGGTTGAGTTCATGACATCCGGTCCGGTTGTTGTAATGATACTTAGGCATAAAAATGCTGTTGAAGAGTTCAGAAAGCTTATAGGATCCACCGATCCTGCCAAAGCTGAACAAGGCACAATAAGAAAACTCTATGCCGTATCGGTACAGATGAACGCCGTACACGGTTCAGACAGTCCTGAAAATGCAAAAAGAGAAGCTGATTTTTTCTTCCGTGAAACAGAAAGATTCTGATAAACATTTATACTGGTTTTGTGTTATTTGATTAGTAATTTCTTAGCTGCTAAATGACATTAAAACATAGTATAGATTTAACCGACAGTAAAACACTGGAGAAATATTCCTCTGCATTTACCCTGTCGGACATGGAGATATTCATATTCCCGGATCTTTTTTATCCGCTTATCATTGCCAATATAATGTCTCCTGAAATATGGAAATGGAGAAAAGATCCATGGTTCAGGGATATAGATAGAAGAAACTTCAACTACAAGGTAAACAGGATAAAACAGTATATAATACAGAACTATGTCTTCAATCTCGACCTGGCAACCTGGGGTCTGACAACAAAAAGTACAGAAATAGAAAGATTTTCTGACTTCTTCGATATAAACATGCTGAGGCAATCCAATGCACTTTTTGGATACGAAGGAGACAGGTATTATTTCGACATTGATATAAGAAAGCATTTCGGCCTGGACAAATATGATTCAGATATAATACCTTACTGGAAGACCGAGACCGTTGAAGCAATGGGTGCTTTCAGGTACAAAGAGAATTTTACATCAGGAGCCGGGGAATGTGTTTCACTGGCAGCTCTTTATGCCGCTGCCATGTTCGTTATAGGCAGGATCCCTCTTGAAAAAATATTCCTGATTGCAACGCCGCTTCACTCTCAGAACTTCATTATGAAAAAGGAAGGTCTGATAACTAACAACCGCCGAATTGTTACAAAAAACATGTGGTACAACGGTACCTCACTCTCAGAAAAGGCAAGAAGGGCTATGGAAAATGAAAAGATCACCATTGTCTCTCACATATCAGGATACATCCATACCCTGTTCAGAGAAGCCACAATAGATAAAAAGGCTTATGACAGTTTTGCTGAAAAATTAAGGGAATTTCTCGACACCCATCTTACAAGCCTGATATTCATAAATTTTCTGAGGTTTAAATCTAAATACAAGACACTTTTCCAATTCAGATCTGACCTATCGGGAAAACACAGGTACATCCTTCTTGAAATACTGTTTGAATATGAACATATAAGCAAGTACAACACATCACCTGATATGAGGGATTCGCTCATTATGGAAATAGAAGGAGAAGAGTTTCATCTGAGTCCTGTATTTGGCAAACTCTTGCTTAACGATTTTGAGGACATACTCAATTGTGAACCGGGAAGGTCACTGGAGGAATATAAAGAAAAATTCATCAGTAAAGCAGGGGATAACTTCAGGGATATTATTGAATCGATGTTCTCAGAGATCGGAACCTTTATCCATATGGATCCACGACTGCCGGACCCTGTAAAGAACTATTCCGGTTCAGGTCAGATTGAGATCAGTACTGACGATGATCGCGATAGGATCATTTCAAAGATTATGAAACACAGCGACAAATCGGAAACAGCTCTCATTGCGCTTTATGTATACCGGCAGATGGATCTGATTGACTGGCTTCCCTTTGTCAAAGCTGCTATTGAAAGGAATCCGGTCTGTTTCAATGATCTTAACGGGGAGGTGGCAGAAGATATATATACAATGCTCCTCAGTTTCCCCGATGAATCGATATATGATGGACAAAGACTTGCTTTACCAGATGAAGTCTGGAATTTCAGGAGAGGCGATGGTGTTGAAAAGGCTTTGCTTCTCGCTGATTTCATTCACCAACGTAGCGAATCACTCCCCCTTTCCGTTGAGATAGACAAGCATAAAGTAACCCTTAAAGCTGACGGAAGCACTTTTACTTTCAGATCAGATAAAAATTTCCGAAAGAACATCGTTATCAGGGGTAAGGAATATACAATTTCCTGATCTCCTCCTTGAATCAACGTGGCATATCAGATCGCTGTTTTCCGAAAATATACGACACTTAACGAAGAACTATATCCTTTATTACTTCAGAACCTGCTTTCTCATTAAGCTTATTTCTTAGTTCCTGTCGCAACATCACAAGTTCATTTCTCACAACAGATGAACTTAGATGGACATACAGCACATGATCCCTGAAATATATACGTTTGGTCCTGAGACTTATTGCTTTTCCTACAACCTCGTCCCAGGAGTTAAGTACACCCGCTTCATCCAGCTTTTCACCAAAATTCATCTCATCGATATAATCTTTCATGGCTTCGGCGAGCGAAATGGTCTTACTCCTTCTCATCGTCAGTTCTTTTATCTCAAGTTATATCTTCCACACTGCCGCCGGATATCCTGAAAAGCTTATAATCGGAGTCAAGCGATACCAGGATATTCCTTACACGGTCCTGGTGTGTATCAGTAATAAATATCTGTCCGAAACGATGATTCACCACCAGCCTTATTATCTGCTCCACACGGTCAGCATCAAATTTATCAAATATATCATCAAGGAGCAGAATTGGTGAGAAACCTGCTTTACTCTTTATATAATCGAACTTGGCCAGCTTAAGTGCAACAAGATAGGATTTTTGTTGTCCCTGTGATCCTATGGATTTTACAGGATAACCATCCATCTCAAGTACCAGATCGTCTTTATGAACTCCTACAGTGGTATACTCAAGGTATCTGTCCTTTTCCAGCGAATCCCTGAGTGCTTCGGTAAAATCTCCATCCGACAGATGGGAACGATATGTTAGTTTCACTTTTTCCTTTCCCGAAGATATCAGGGTATAATATTCCTGGAAGACAGGTATCATTTCATTTACGAGCAACTGTCTTTCCTTATGAATATAACTGCCATATTTTACCAGTTGCGAATCCCAAATCGACAGGACATCAGCATCAAATCTCCCGGAAGCCCTGAAGTCCTTAAGCTGCTTGTTTCGCTGCTGCAAAGCCTTGCTATACCTGAGTACGGCTTCCAGGTATTCACTGTTATACTGGCTTATAATCTTATTTATAAATTTCCGCCGATCCTCACTGCCCTCAGTAATAAGAGCACTATCGGCCGGAGACATCATAACCACAGGATACCTGCCAACATGATCAGATAATTTCTGGTATTCCTTCCCGTTTCTTTTAAGCAACTTTTGTTTTTGCTTCTGAAAAGCACAGTAAATCTGGTCATCAGTACCGTTCCTGACAAATGTCCCCTGTGTAATGAAATATTCCTCTCCATGCTTTACATTAATACTGTCTATGCTGTTGAAAAAGCTTTTCGTAAGTGACAGGTAATGTATGGCATCCAGGATATTTGTTTTACCCACTCCATTATTCCCGGTAATGCAGTTAATCCTTGAACTGAACTCAATTTCATTAAGCTCGTAGTTCTTGAAATTTGTCAGACCCAGTTTCTTAAGATACATTACTCCAATTATTAACAACAGCGGACAAAAAATGTAATGACCGGCCCTCAAAGTTAAGAAAGTTCCAAATCATTAATAGAAATGTTTTTTAATTACCTGAAAAAAATTACTTTTGCGGAGTTAAAATTTTGAAGTTAAACACTACAGACCAGTATGGCTAAGAAGAAAAAGGATGCAAATCCACAGACTTTCTCGAGTGTTGAGGAAACACTGACAAAAACAGAGCAATTTCTTGAAGAGAATTATAAGTCGCTGTTAATCGTATTAGGTGTTATTGTGGTTATTGTTGGCCTGGTATGGCTTGGAAAGCTTTATTTTAATAAAAGGAATAATGAGGCACAATCACAGATATACCAGGCAGAAAGGTACCTTGAAATGGATTCTCTTAACCTGGCTCTGAACGGAGATGGTAACTATCTTGGTTTCCTGGATATAGCTAACAATTATAAGCACACCAATACAGGTAATCTTGCGCTTTACAGTGCAGGTATATGTTACCTGCACCTGGGGGACTACCAGGAAGCAATTGATTATCTCACTAAATATTCCAAAAAGGATAAACTAATTGCATCGCTTGCTATCGGTGCGATAGGCGATGCTTATGTAGAGCTTGGAAATACCGAAAAAGGCATTACTCAATATCTCGAGGCTGCTGATTATGCAGATAACTCTTTCAATACACCATTATTCCTGATGAAAGCAGCCGAGCTTTATGAACTGTCACAGAAATATCCCGATGCGCTTAAATTATATGAGAGGATAAAAAACGAATACCCTGAGAGTACTGAGGGAATGATAATTGACAAATATATTGCAAGGGTTAAGATGCTTATGAGTGAGTAGCAGACCTGAACACTCAGAATATAACGCATCCGGCTCCTTTGTTTCAACGTCTGATGCGTTTTTTATTTCAGGATAAGATATGAGTACAGTAAATTTATCAGCCTACGATCCGGAATCAGTACCGGATGCCCTGGAAATGAGATTTGGCATCGTTGTATCCGACTGGAACAAAGATGTGACATGGGCACTGCTCGACGGAGCAGTCGCTACTCTTAAGAACCACGGAGCCAGTAGCGACAATATTATCATCAAACATGTTCCGGGAAGTTTTGAACTGACTCTTGGAGCACAGTTCCTTGCAGAATATGACGACATGGATGCCATTATATGCCTGGGCTGTGTTATTCAGGGTGAAACACCCCATTTTACATATATCTGCCAGGGTGTTACACAGGGTATTACCCAGTTAAATCTTGAATACAATTTACCCTTTATCTTTGGTGTACTCACCACAAACAATAAACAGCAGGCTCTCGACAGGGCAGGCGGAAAGCTTGGCAATAAGGGAGATGAAGCAGCGATCACTGCAATAAAAATGGCTTATCTTCAAAGTGAGATGGAGAAATAGTCTTTATCTCATACATAAGTTCCTGTATTCACAGAAAGAGCATTTCCGCCATTTATCGGAGGTCATGGTAAAGGGTTCATTCTTTCCAAAAATGATGCCGGTAATGTTTTTTAATCCTTCCATAAACTCATCCCTGACCATGGAATAATCATCCACATGTAATTCACTTTGTCTGTCGGGTTTCAATATAAGCCTGTCATCAGGGATTCCCCCTGGCATCGATTTTACCTTATATACAGATGGCCTTACCTTTGTACCCTCATGTTTTGAAATATATGCCTCGCAATAGATAAGAGTCTGAAGCCATCCGTCAACTTTCTTATTACTCTTATCCCTGTTGTCATTAAAAAGATCATTTACAGAAGAAATAGAATCAGCAATATTGCCGGTCTTGTAGTCCACTATCCTCGTAGTACCTTCACATATATCAATACGGTCTATGATTCCTCCCGTTATTACCGTCCTGTCTGAACCATCTTCTTTAAAATTAAGGGGGAAACTGAAATTGCTCTCCAGGTCAAGTACTGTAAACGGAGTGTATTGTTTGTCCATTTTAAGTATCCTTTCCAGGTAAGTAAGAAGGATTTCCCGAATTATCATTTCGTTACCGGAAACAACCATATTATCATCCTTTCTGAAATTTTCCCTTACTGATCGGTCTGTAATTTCTTTCAACAGGTTTCTGTTCCTGATCAGCGATTCCAGGAGGTCATTTGATATTATTTCGTTGCGATAACCTTCGTATACATACTTCATGCTTCCATGCAGGATATTTCCAAAAATGGCAGGATCAATATCAGCAGTAACACTTTCGGGTTCTCTTAGTCCATTCACGTAGCGATAATAGAATTGCATCCGGCAGTTTAACCAGGTATTGACTGCTGATGGTGACAGAGACTTCTCTCCTTCTATAAACATATCATGAAGCAGTCTATAGTGATCCTCACTCCTTGGGAGAATTTCCCTAATAGCTTTACCAGTCTTTATCTCGAAATTGAGATTCAGGAATTCAGGTTTCAGTGAAGGATCATACTTCATCTGTATCAGGAACCTGCTCATCTCACCGTTTCTCAGACCCTCCGAATTTGAATTATATACAAAAGTCACATTTTCAGCTCTCTGGAGCAGTCTGTAAAAATGATAGGCATAGATTGATTCCTGGTGATTGAGAGAAGGCAATCTGAATGCCTCCCTAAGAGCAAACGGAATGAATGAAGAACCTGCAGAGATAGCAGGTAAAACACCCTCATTTACAGACAATATGACAAGGTTTTTAAAATCAAGTGTCCTTGTTTCCAGCAATCCCATAATCTGGATACCCGAAAGAGGTTCGCCTGAAAATGGTATGGTCTGCTGTCTAAGAAGTCTGTCGAGTATTCTTAGATAAGTCTCATTTGTAAAAACAATATCTCCGTCCCGCACAACAGTATCAAGGCGGTTGATGGAGAGTACCACCCTGTATATGAACTCGTTGATAATATTTAGCTGCATGGTGTCGCCTTCATACGACTGAAGACCGCCTGCTATTGATGATAATACCTCCCTGAAATATTCAGACATGGATAAAGGATCTCCGGGTCGCGAGAAAATTAGCCTGAGATTGTTGCTTGCAGAAAAGAATGCGATTGGGATTGACACCATATTGCTGTCAGTTAAAGAACTGAGAATTCCCTTTTCTGATTCATCCATGATACCGGTAATGAGACTATGCTTCAATATCGCGGCCACATCATTATAGTTGAACCTGATACCCCCCTCAGTAACCTCTGCATTATTCTGAAGATCCATCATATGCCTCAGCAGTGTGTATACAACCGTTTGCTTCAGTGGATATCCCATTGTTATGTTGATGTCACCAGCTTTTATCGGGAGGCTCGAAAGAACCGGAAGCAGCAGGTTCTCATCCGCTAATACAACGGCTGTATGATGGGCATTATCCGGGTTTATTCCGGGCATACCTGATATCAGGCCTGTTATTAACTTCACCTGTGCCACGTCAGAAGAGGTCTCTATCACCTTTCTGGATACATCCGTCCGTGAAGCAGACAATATTGTATCATACCTCCAGTCACCCGGCATATCATTTCCAAACCTTTCCAGGTTCTCCCTCATAAAATAACCTGCTGAATTAATTTTACCCTCATTAATATAAGACAGATCATAATCCCAGTAAAAAAGTGCTTTACCAGCTTTCTTATACCTCTTCATAATTGCTTTTTCACATTCATTAAGGGCGTTGAAGCCTATGAAATGAACACGGTCCCACCCGTCTGAGACACCTGTAGCGTCGCCTTCACCGGTGGCGATATCCCTGAAGATCATTCCTTCATATGCCAGGTTCTTTTGCCTGAGTGACTTCCTGAATTCTGTATACAGAGGAAAGAGAACCGACCATATATTTATGAAGCCCTTCTTTTCTTTCGTCGGTTGTTCCGGGTTAAAATTGATCCAGAACCTTCTTATAACCTCAACCTGTTCCTCAGTAAGCCCGCCGAAAAGCCGGTCAATATCTTTTATATCTTCCACATTCCTGAATAACAGCGAAGCATCAGCGAGGTATTTATCCACATCATCAAAATCATCCAGGAGCATATCACCCCAGAAATAAAACTCATCAAAAGATTCTGCTGTTTTTCTAAGCTCCCTGTAAACCTTATAAAGCTCAGCCAGCAACAACTCATTTCCAGGTACCTGTAATGGTGAGAAGGACCTGAAGAGATCACTAATGGTCATAATAGCCGGAACCCAGACCGGCCTGTCAGTACATGCCGACAGGTACCGGAGGAAATATAACCCGGCTCGCCTGCTTGGAAATACAAGGCAATGCCTGTTCAGCGTGTTGCCGAATTCATTATAAAGTGCCCCTGCTATTCTCTCCAGGAAATATGTCATTTTATCTGGTTCTGCTTATTTAATATGTCATAAGTCTTACGTCTTTAACAACAAACCAACCCCATCCCGATAGTAATCTGGACCTCCAAGCAGGGGATTTCTTACAAATACCTTGCACCCTGCACTTCGTACCCTTACTTTATCAACTTTCAACTTTATAACTTTCAACTTTTAACTTCATATTTCCTTCCCTGCCAGGTATCAAGTTCCTCAAGCCTTTTTTCAACCAGGCTCACTATCTGATCAGTTCTTTTTTTCCCCCATGCGTTAACAGCAAGAAACCTGGGAGGGGCCTCTCCTGTCAGTCGCTCCACTACAATATCAGGGTTTAACCTTTCAAGGAGAAGTATTATAAAATCAAGATAATCATCCCATGAGAAAAGGTTAAAATCTGAAGGTTTAATTCTGTATTCATTTTCCATTGCTGTGCCCCTGATGATCTGTAACTGGTGAAATTTAACGGTGGTCAGAGGGAGGTTTGATATTATATCAGCTTCCTCCAGCATGGCTTCCCTGGTTTCACCGGGAAGACCAAAAATGAAATGGGCGCCAGTCTTTATTCCCAGTGCAGCAGTCTTTTCAACAGCTTCCTTTGCTTCCTCAAATGTATGACCACGGTTAATCCGTACAAGAGTTTTATTATAACACGATTCAATACCATATTCAACAGCCAGATAACATTTTTCTGCCAGTACCTGCAGATATTCAAGTACCTCGTCACTGATACAATCCGGCCTTGTGCCTATTATAAGACCCTTTATTCCAGGACAAGCCAGTGCCTCTTTATATAGAATCTTCAACTTTTCAACTTCAGCATATGTGTTTGAATAAGCCTGGAAATATGCCAAATAGGAAGATGCTTCAGAATACCTCCTTTTATGAAATTCAATCCCCTCCTCTATTTGCTGAGATACAGATTTTTCAGGAATACAGTAAGATGGGTTGAAAGCATCATTGTTACAGTAAGTACAGCCTCCTCTTCCCCTTGTTCCATCACGATTGGGACATGTAAAACCAGCATCAATTGATACTTTCTGTATCCTTGCACCGTATAGCTTCCTGAAATAATTGGAATAGGCATTGAACCTGCGTTCATGCCCCCATGGATATACTTTTACTTTATTAACAACTGTCATTTAAACTGTTACTATTTTATTCCTGTCAACATACCAGATAAAAGCTTCAGTATTACTGTATCCCATATCTCCCAGAAGGGAACTGTATTGCCTGACCTGGTCAATATGATGTGTATGTTCCTCTCCGAATTTAAAATCAATTACTGTTACTTTGCCATCCCTGAATATCACCCTGTCTGGTCTGCGGGTATTGCCTGTTCTCAGAAGAATGGCAGCCTCTGTCATCACTTCATTTCCTGGGTCAAACCATTCTGAGATTACCGGCTCCCTGACAAGCTCCCTGACCCTGTTTTCAATCTCCCCTGACTCGTCTTCAGGAAGAATACCCTCAATGACCAGTCTTCTTACTGCCGGGCCTATATCATCATAACTGTTAATACCTTCGAATATTGAATGCATCATTTTACCGTAATTGATCCTTCTCCTGACTGCTTCACCTTCGGAAGAAAAGTAGTTTTCCCCATGCAGCTTCAGCCTGAGTGATTCATTATTATAGCCCACAGTATATGATGGATTGAAAAGATCAGGAATCGTTCTCTTTTCTGACCTGTCAGCTGGTATTTCACCGTATTCGAACACCCCCTTTTCACTGTCGAAGTAATCGTTCAGCCTGTAACTTTTATTACCCGTTCCGGTCTCCCTGTCAGAAAAGGCACTGTAAAGTACACCGGCTATGGATTTATCCTTTTCGCTTGTAAGGGGAGCAAAACCTGATAAAACATCCCTGGCCCTTGTTAAAGCCACATAAAGCAGATTTATATTATCCAGGTAAACTGAATATTTCTCTTCGGCATAATTGTCATTGAAAATAGTCTGTGTTAGTTTGCTCCCGTATTTCACCGGCACTATACCGAGCCTGCTGAATGGTTCTATGCCAGGTCTGATCCATAGTACAGGCTGACTGAAAGAAGGATGATCAAGATTCCATGAAATAAAAGGAAGTATGACTACCTTAAATTCCAGTCCTTTTGATTTGTGAATGGTCAGGACCCTCATAGCCTCCTCATTATCAGGTAAAACAACCGACCTGGTCCTGCCGGATGTTGTCCACCACTCAAGAAAGGCACCTGTATCCGGAGTTCCAGAACCTGTGAAGTTCACTATATGGTCCTGGAATGAGTTAAGAAATGCAACATTTTCTTTAACTCTTCCCAGGTCAAAGAAACCGATAACATGCTCAACAATCTCAAAAAGGGTGAACTGCCTGAGGGATTTCAGGAATATATCATACCTGTCCGGAAGATATTTACCTGTAACTTCATCAAGATTCTCACCTGAAAGCATAACATCCTCCGCATCTGTAAAACCTGTTGCCACAAGATAATAACGAAGCATGACCGCCCTGTTTATCATATCGTCCGGGTTATCAACTACAGCCAGCACTGATATGATAAAATTGATAACCGGAGAATTAGATAGCAGCAATGAATCGTTGGATACGATGCTATAATTATATTTCGCCTTCTTCTCCTGTGAACATCTGTTGCTATAATCTATCATCGATTTGAGTACCAGTGATCCATCATTGCTGTTCCTGACAATAATTCCAATGTCGGATGCAACATAACCCATATCCTGGAACGACTCTACCATTTCCGGCAGTTTTTCTATAACAATGTCTTTCCATGATTTATCCACGTCATCTGCCACATACTCAATCTTAACATAACCACCGGATTCCCTGCCAGGATCCTGTTGAGATGCTTCAGCATACAGGTTGGTGAATGACACCGGGAGAGACAGGTCTTTTAGAGCCTCATCAACATGGCTGGGGATCACCGTAAACAGCCTGTTATTAAAAGTAATGATATTTGAACGGCTTCTCCAGTTTATAGCCAGTGGCTCTTTCAAAAATCGTTTACCGTCAACAAGACTTTCAAGTTCCTGACCGAGAATACGCCAGTCGCTGTTCCTCCACCGGTATATCGACTGCTTCACATCACCGACTACAAGATTGTCATTACCTTCAGCCATACTGTTATCAACCAGGTAGCTGAAGTTATTCCACTGTATCTTTGAAGTATCCTGGAACTCATCTATCATGAAATTATCATACCGTGTTCCTATCTTCTCGTAAATAAAAGGTGACTGACCACTCTTTGTAATCAGGTTAAGAACATACCCGGCATCGGAAAGCAGGAAGCTGTTTTCGGCAGTAGTTATAACATGTACATGATGCAATACATCGGAGAGTATACCGAGGGCATAAATATTTGCCATTATTACTTTAGCAGTGTTATAGCCAATAATATTCTCATCATAAAAACCAATTGCTTCCCTCAGTGTGGTTTCAAGCCCGTTTCTTACTGCCTCATCCAGTTGAGGATCAATATTTTTTGAAGACCACTTCGGAGGATCCTCCATAATAGCTCTGACATGGCTGTTTGGTTCTCTAAAATTACCTGAAGCAAGCGATCGTATGAAATTTGGAACACCCCTGCTTTTCTGGAAGAACATTTCATCTTTAAGGCTGTATGAAGAGAAGACATCCTGTGCTTTTTTGCCATAACCGACAAGTGCTGATTCAAATCGGTTTATGACCGATCTCATTTCATTAATATAAGAGATAAGAAAATCTTTATCCTCAAGGTTCTTTCTTTCAGATTCTGAAAGTATTTTAAACTGTTCCCTGAACAGTTCCTCCGCCAGCCTGGAGATACCTCCCTTTATGTTCCAGCTCTTTTCATCGTCAATGTTTGAAAGAGCGTAGGTTGTAAGCCATTTCAACAGACGCTTGTCTGAGGAGGAGGATGCAATCATCTCATCAATGGCAGCTGAAAGAATTATATCATGGTTCAACTCGATGTTGAAACCAGAATGCAGGCCGGCTTCCCGTGTAAAAGACCGCAGGACTTTCTGGAAAAAACTATCGATGGTCATAACTGAGAACCTGGTATAATCGTGAAGTATATTCTCAAGGATCAAACCTGCCTCATCCCTGATCCATTTTTCATCCCTGCCTGTAGACTGTTTAAGGTCATCAAGGTAATCGGAATATTCTCCTGCAGCCAGCCTGTTAAGATGATCAAGGATCCGTGATTTCATTTCTGCCGTAGCTTTATTGGTAAAGGTAACAGCAAGTATCCTCCTGTAATTAAATCGCGATTTAAAGAGATGGATCAGGTAAGTACCGGTAAGCCTGAAGGTCTTACCGGAGCCTGCCGAAGCACTGTATATTGTCAGCGTACCTTTTCCCATGGAATCAAAGGTACCTAATTTTGTTACGGAATTTTTCCGTATCGATAATTTTTACGTCGGATTATTGTAGAAATCGGTGTTCATTAATAGGTATTAAGTTAGCGGTAATCGGTATCCGGTAATAGTACTTTGGCCCTGCGGGCCGTAATTTGTCCCGTACTCGGGATGTAATTTAGCTGCATTGTAATTTATGATCATTTGCATTATGCACGTAAATGAAT
>Ga0315535_1001874_pt1 | contig 13799 bp, 11 predicted proteins | sample SalMarSW160220MG_2_FD_203092 | JGI IMG/M metagenome (GOLD analysis project Ga0315535, IMG submission 203092) | Salt marsh sediment microbial communities from the Plum Island Ecosystem LTER, Massachusetts, United States - Salt Marsh Sediment SW1602-20 ...
TGCCGGGGATCGAGTCATCCGGTAAGGAGCGGGGAAAAGAAGCAACGGCCCCTGCCCGCGCAGGCCCGAGGCCGGCGACTGCCAACGTCGGCCCTCGCCCATTCGCAGCCCGGTCTCCGGGGATTTCCCCCTCCGGTTCTGAAAGCGACAATCGGCGTCAATGGCGTTATCATATGGTCTCTACAGGGAGGTGGAACCTTGAGAAGAAAAGCTGCGGCGGCATGCTTGCTACTGGTCCTCGGCGTTTCCGCCTGGGCTTCAAGAAAAATCTACATCCTGGAGCACCTTTCGCCCGACTTGAAAAAGAAACAATCGAAAGGATACAGCGTCGAAGGCAACGGGTTCCACTTCCGGGACAAAGCCCTGGATGTAAGGGTAGAACCCATAACGGGCAAGGAGCTGAAGGCCTATTACAGGGCGCAAGGCGTTCTTGATCCCTTCGCCGGTTTTCCGCCGGAGGCCAACTACGTTTTCTTCAGACTGCGCATAGAGAACCTGGGCAAGTCGGACAATCTGAGCTTTTCACCGCAGGGCGCAATGTTCGGAAGCGACGGAGCCCTCGACGACATAGGTCTTTACCAGCTTTTCTACAAGGAGAACGACGGCGAACGCAGGCTGGCCGCCGCGGGCAAGACTCTCTTCCTCAAGAACCTCTACCTGCCGGCAGGCTACTGGATCGAGCGCCTGCTCGTCTTTCAATACGACAATCCCTACCCCACGAAGAAGATATCGCTCATTCTCAGCAACATACTGATGGGGAAGGAGGGCCTGGACCTTGAGTTTCCATTCAGGACAGACTTCAGGAAGGAGAAAATCAGATGACCGCACGCGCCATGGATGGAAAGAAGACCGGCGCCGACATCAGGGGGGAAGTGGCCGAAGGGGTGAAAGCCCTGGTGGAAAAGGGCCTTCGGCCGCCGGGCCTCGCCGTGGTCCTGGTTGGTGAAAACCAGGCGAGCCGCGTTTATGTGAACTCAAAAGTCAAAGCCTGTGCGGAGGCGGGCGTCTACTCCAAGAAGGTGGAGATGCCGGCCGACACGACCACCGGGGACGTCCTGCAGGTCGTCCACGACCTGAACGCCCGGGCGGATATCGATGGAATCCTTGTGCAGCTTCCTCTCCCGCCTCAGGTGGACGAGGGCGCCGTGCTTCTGGCCATCGATCCCGATAAGGACGTGGATGGATTCCACCCCGTCAACATGGGAAAACTCGTATTGGACCAGCCGGCCTTCGAACCCTGTACGCCCGCGGGCATCATGGAGCTGCTGCGGCGCTACGGCGTGGAACTCAAGGGCAGGAGCGCCGTCGTCGTCGGCCGCTCCCACATCGTCGGAAAGCCCATGGCGCTCATGCTTTTAAGGGAACACGCGACGGTCACCATCTGCCACTCACGAACGCGGGATCTTGCCGCCGTCTGCAAGGAGGCGGATGTTCTGGTCGCCGCGGTCGGCAGGAAGGGGCTCATCACGGAAGACCACATCAAGCCGGGAGCCGTGGTGGTGGACGTGGGCATGAACCGGATTACCGACCTTGAGGAGGCCGGACGCTTCTTCAACAACGACCCCGACCGCCTGCGGATAGTCAGGGAGAAGGGCGGCACCCTTGTCGGCGACGTCGTTCCGGCGGCCATGTGGGAGAAAGCCTCGCTCTATACGCCCGTACCCGGCGGCGTGGGGCCGCTCACCATCGCCATGCTTCTGGCCAATACGCTGAAGTCGGCCCGGACCCGCCTTGGAGTCGGCTCGTGAACATCCCCGCTCCCGATCGGAATTCGAGAAGGCCGGCTGTCCCGGCGCATCTTCTCGCGGCGACTGGGCTCGGGACACCTGGCGGGAACTCGAGAGTCCTCCGTTACTTCCAGACTGGAAGGTGGTCATGCTCCATGTGGGCCTGACCGGTGGCATAGGATCGGGAAAAAGCTCCGTGGCCGACATGTTCGGCGACCTCGGCGCCGTGGTCTTGGACGCGGATCGGATCGTGCGGGACCTGCTTTCGCAAGGCGGAAGGGCCGCAGGTCCTGTGGCGGAGGCCTTCGGAGCGGATGTCCTCGAACCGTCGGGCAGCGTGAACCGCAAAACTCTCGCGGCCGTCGTATTTAACGATCCTGGAGCGCGGCGGAGGCTGGAGGCCATTCTCCATCCGCTCGTTCTAGCCGAAAGAAGGCGGATGCTACTGGAGATTGAAAGGGAGAAGGGCACTGGGGCTATCGTGGTGACGGAGGCTTCGCTGATATTCGAAGCGCACACGGTGGCCGAATTCGACGCGGTGATTCTCGTGACCGCGCCGGAACCGGTCCGCAAAGCGCGACTGATGGATGCCGGTTGGGATGCCGGGGAAGTGGAGCGCAGGATGGCGGCCCAATGGCCGGATTCCGCCAAGGCTCCGCTGGCCGACTATGTCATCGATAACGGGGGGAGTTCCTCGGATGCCCGTGCTCGAGTCGAGGCCCTGTGGCAGCAGTTGAAGGAGCGGTCCCGTGCTGCTCGATAAGAACCTTCTGGAGGAGGTACTTGGAACCCTCATATCGACGGGGGCGGACTATGCCGAGGTCTTCGTACAGCGGAGCAGCTTTACGACCATGAGCCGGAAAGACGGCAAAACGGGGCAGATCAACGGCGGAGAAATGCAGGGCGTGGGGATTCGTCTGGTGGCCGATGACGTCACCTGCTTTGCGTCCATTTCCGGCCTCGACCGGAAGGACCTTGTGGACGAAGCCACACGGTTGGCCCGTTCCTTCTCGTGGGGGCCGCGTTGCACGCTGGCCCCGCTTGAAGTTCAGCCCTCCCGGCACCTCAACCTGTCGCTCGTCCCCCACGACGTCGTGCCCTTCCAGTGGAAGGAGGCCCAGCTCGTGTCGGGGGAATCGGCCGCACTGAACATGGACGACAGAGTGGGGGCCTACTACGGGCTTTATACTGACTCGAGCAGCGAGGTGCTGGTGGCCAACTCTCTCGGTGCACTGGTGGAGGAGACCAGGAGCTACGTCACCCTCTACCAGCAGGTCAGAACCCGGAAAAACGGACGGTCGTTCGTCGGGGCGCAGGTGAGGAGCGCCGCCAGCGGCTACGAACTGGCCAAGGATGTCGGTCCGAAGGCCGCTGCGGGCGAAGCCGTCCGCACGGCTCTCTTCCAGCTTGAAGCGCGGCCCGCGCCCTCGGGCGTTCTGCCGGTCGTTCTAGCTCCAAGAGCTTCCGGGTTCTTCGTCCACGAGACCGTGGGACGATGCCTGGAGGGCGACCTGGTTGCGGGACGACTCTCTCCTTACTGGAAGAGCCGGGGCGAGCGCGTCGCGCCTCCCGGATTCAACCTGTGCGACGACGGGGCGGCGCCCGGAAAAAGAGGTACGAGCGACTATGATGACGAGGGCACGCCCACAAGCCGCGCGACGCTCATCGAGGGCGGTGTACTCAGGGGATTTCTTCTGGACAGGATTTCCGCGAAGAAGCTGAACCTCCTGCCTTCGGGTCACGGCCGGCGGGAGAGCTTCCGCTACATGCCCTCTCCGCGCATGCGCAATCTCCAGGTGCAGGCCGGCCCGTTCAGCCGCCAGGAACTGGTAGAAGGCGTGGATTTTGGCCTGTACGTGGTCCAGATGGGTGGCGGAAACGTGGACGCCGCGTCCGGCGACTTCGTATTCGACGTGACCGAGGGATATCTCATCAGGGGCGGCAAGATCGCAGAGCCGGTGCGGGGAGGGCGCGTTTCAGGGAACGTGTTGTCGGCCCTCCTGGCCGTGAACGGAATCGGGGGCGACGTTGGTTACAGCGTCGGGACCTGTGTGAAATCAGGGCAGCGCGTGCCTGTCAGTGATTCGGTCCCCTCCCTGCGCATGCAGAGGCTGGATCTGATAGGGGCGGGTTGATGGGGATGAAAGCACTCTTTGTGGTAAGGGATGCCGAGTCCGCCGAGACCCTCAGGAACTGCCTTTCGCTCCAGTGGACCTCAGAGATGGTGCAATCGGCCGAGGATGCCATGGCACGCCTTGCCTCGGGGGGCGTGGACGTGATATTTGCGGACCTCGAGGAAACGGGGATGGAGGATGGGGGGTTCATTACGCAGTTCCGAACGCTTGCGCCCTGGACGCCCATCATCCTCCTGTTTTCCATGGAGCGACGCGAGGAAGTCCCGGCTTTCATCGCCCAGGGAGCAACGGACTTCGTCCTTAAGCCCCTGATACCGACGATCCTTCGCATCCGTCTCGAGGCGGCCATCGGGCGTTCGCCGCGCAAAGCTTCCATGCCCATGGCCAAGTCCGAAGAGGCCATCCTCATGGGCCAGTCGCCGGCCATGCTGGGGGCGAGGGAACAGGCCACCATCGTGGCACCCACGGAAATCCCCGTACTGATCCTGGGCGAGTCCGGGACCGGCAGGGGTGTCATCGCCAGGCAGATCCATTACCAGAGCCTGAGGGCGGACGGTCCCTTCGTGGTGGTCAACTGCCTGGGCCCGTCCGAAGATCTCCTGGACGGTGGGTTCTTTGGAAAAGAGGAAGCCGGCGGCCGGGTTCCAGGTCAGATCGAAGAGGCAGCCGGCGGGTCCCTGTTTTTCGACGAGGTCGCCGACCTGCCCCTTTCTTTCCAGGTCAAGCTGCTCAAAATCTTGAAGGAAAGGACTTTTGCAAGGATGGGCGATGCCACGCCCAGGCAGACGAACGTTCGCTTTATTTTCTCCTCCTCGCGGGATCTCGCCGAAGAGGTGTCGGGCAAGCGCTTCCGGGAGGACCTGTACTACAGGATGCAGACCTTTCCACTCAGGGTGCCTCCGCTGAGAGAGCGGACGGAGGACATCCCCGTTCTCGCGCGCACCTTCCTTCAGAGCTACTGCCGGGAATTGGGGAAGCCCTTCGAAGGTTTCACCGACGAGGCCATGGAGTGCCTGCTGTGGTATCCTTGGCCGGGCAACGTGCGCGAGCTGCAGACACGCATGCGTTTCTGTGCACTCTACCTCAGGGGCGCCGTGCTCAAGCGGGACGACCTGCCCTTCGAGCTGCAGGGTTATACGGGCAGGGGCGTCGGCAGCTACGCGCACGCGAGGTTGCAGTTCGAAAGGGAGTACTTGACGCGCCTCTTGAGAAAACACAGGGGCAATGTGAACCAGATGGCGAAGGAAGCGGGCAAGCAGAGAGTCGAAGTTTACAGGATGCTCAAGAGATGCGGATTGGATCCTACAAAATTCAGGGTGTGACCTCCCGGAAAAGGCCCACCTTCTATTTCTTCGGGCCCGGTCTGCTCATTCTCTACCTGGCCGTCCATGCTGTTCTTTCGCCGAGATCGCAGTTTTGCGGTCCGGCCTTCACCCATGGAAACCGCCGCGGCCACGACGTAGCGCTGACGTTCGACGACGGCCCGAACGAACCCTACACGGACCAGATCCTGAAGATCCTCGAAGACAGAGGCGTCAAGGCGACGTTCTTCGTCGTCGGAGAGAATGCCCTGCGTTATCCTGAGGCCCTCCGCCGTGAGGCCAGGGACGGGATGGAGATAGGCAACCACAGCTACAGCCATCCCTACATGATCCCGGAGAAGAGCTCCACCATGTTCTGGCAGATCCGGAAGACGCAGATCATCATCGAGCAGATAGCCGGCATCAGGCCGGAATGGTTCCGCCCTCCCCACGGATTCAGGGATCCCAGGCTCTTCCGGCAGACTCGAAGGCTCGATCTCACGGTGGCCGAATGGAGCAATATGCCCCGCGATTGGACGCGGCCGGGCGTCGACGTGATCATCCAGCGTACGCTCAACAATCTCAGACCGGGCGACATCATTCTCCTGCACGACGGCGATAACGTCATCCACGGCGGCGACCGAAGCCAGACCGTGGCCGCCTTGCCGTTCATTCTGGACGGTCTCGAGGCCAGAGGGTTCCGTCCCGTGACCCTTTCCCAGCTCGCGAAGGGCGGTGGAAGGGGATTGAAGGACTACCGGAAGTTTCAGTCCGAGGGACTCTAGCCCCGCCCCGGACCCGGTCCGCTATGGAGACAAGCCATGGGATTCAAAGACCTCGGAGATTTCGTTTCCGCTCTAGAGAAGGATGGGGAACTCCTACGCGTAGCAGAGGTGGTGGATCCTCGCCTGGAGATAACCGAGATCCTGGACAGGGCTGTCAAGGAGGGCGGTCCGGCGGTGCTCTTCGAGAACGTCAAGGGTCACGACGTCCCCGTTCTGGGCAACGTGTTGGGAACGCACGGGCGGATGCTCAAGGCGCTGGGGATCGAGAGCTACGAGGAAGTGGACCAGCGCATCAACGCGTTCTTCGACGTCAAGCAGCCGCAGGGACTTCTGGACAAGATCCGGATGTTGCCCCAGCTCGCCGAGCTGGCCTCCTATATGCCCAAAACCGTCAGATCGGGGCCCTGCAAGGAAGTCGTCCTTGAAAAGGGACGGTTTTCACTGAAAGAACTGCCCGTCTGCACCTGCTGGCCGGAGGACGGAGGCGCTTTCATAACTCTCCCCATGGTCTTCACGAAAGACCGCCTCTCTGGAAAGCGCAACTGCGGGATGTACCGAATGCAGGTCTTCGACGAAACCACGACAGGCATGCACTGGCAGCTTCACAAGCACGGTGCGAAACACGCGCGGCAGGCCCTCAGAAAGGGCGAGAAGATCGAGGTGGCAGTGGCCATCGGCTCCGATCCGGCGACCTATTTCGCCGGGGCCATGCCCCTGCCCGACGACGTGGACGAGATGCTTCTGGCCGGTTTCATCCGGAAGGAGGCCGTCGAAATGGTTCGCTGCGAGACTGTCGATCTCGAAGTGCCCGCCAACTCCGAGATAGTCCTGGAGGGCTGGGTGGATCCTTCTGAGCTGAGACGCGAAGGTCCCTTCGGGGACCACACGGGCTACTACTCGCTGGCCGACGACTATCCCGTCTTTCACGTGGAGTGCGTCACCCGGCGGAAGAAGCCCCTCTACGTCCATACCATAGTCGGGCCTCCGCCCATGGAAGACGCATTCATGGGGTATGCGATCGAGCGCGTAACCCTCCCCATCATGAAGAGGCAGCTTCCGGAAGTGCTGGACATGCACATGCCGCCGGAAGGGGTCTTCCACAACCTCATGATTCTGTCCATCGACAAGCAGTACCCCGGGCACGCCAGAAAGGTCATGCACGCGATATGGGGGCTCGGCCAGGCCATGTTCACCAAGGTCATCATCGTGGTGGACGGCGACGTGGACGTTCAGAACATGAGCGAGGTGGCCTGGCGGGTCCTGGCCAACATCGACCCCGGACGGGACCTGGAACTGGCCAGCGGGCCCATGGACGTCCTGGAGCACGCCTCGCAGCGCTTCGCCTACGGTGGCAAGGTCGGCATCGACGCCACAAGGAAATGGCCTGGCGAGGGCTTCGAGAGGGAATGGCCCGGGGTGATCGCCATGGACCCTGACGTGAAAGCCCGCATGGGCGGCCTCTGGGAAAAGCTCAGACGGCGGGACCGATCCTCGTCCTGACCCCGAAGGACCCCCTTCCTGACGATCGCTCCACCTGTGCGCCCCCGGCATCCCGGGGTATCGACCCCATCTTCACTCAGGTCAGGAGTTTGGGGCTACGCTCCCCCACGGGCCGGAAACGATCCGCACCGAGGTTGCGTAGAAGATACTGACGATGCCCCAACGTTGCCGGACCCACCCTTCGGGATATACTATTTCTAGGCAAACATCTTAGATAACAGGCATCGGGTCCATCGAGAGCTTTCCGGAGGTGCGAGTGCGCCCCGGGTCAGACACCTTGGAGGTCGTTATCATGACAGCCAAAAGGATACGCCGGCTCATGCTCCTGGTCCTGGCCGCGGGCATCCTCCTGTCTCAGGGAGCCATCCTGTACTACCGGGTCTTCTTCACGAGCCCGCTCACCGCCCCGCAATCGCGGTTTTATTTATCCTGGAACGGCCCGGGGTACAAGGTCCTGGAGTCCCACGGCGAGGTCTGGACCAAGGCCGGTCTCCGGAAGGGCGACGTGATCGTCGCCATCACAGACAAGCGCGGCTTTGAGCGTAGACTCACCGGTGAGTATGCCTTTGCGGACTGTGTGAGAAACATCTCTTTCGGAGAGCCCTTCACCCTCCTGGTGCAACGCAAGGCCCCCGACGGCGCCGTGAAACAGATGCGGCTCGACATTCCCGCCCAGCCCAGGCTCCCGAGCCCGTGGCGCGAACGATTGCCCCGTTACGCCTTTAACCTGTTCTTTACCGCCATATGCCTGGCGGCGGGGCTTTTTATCGGTTTTGCAAGGACCGAAAACGACAACGCCTTCACGGCAAGCCTTCTCTTCCTGAGCCTGCAAAGCCTGACCTGGGGACTGTCACAGGCCCTCTTCCCCCCGGTTCTGCGGGTCTTCGGGCTGGCCCTCTTCATTCTCCTCCTGTCCTTCATGACGTCCCTTTTCATGCGGTTTTTCCTCCTCTTCCCGACGCCGTCTTTCCTGGACGGGCGGCTGCCCTGGCTCAAGGACGCCGGGTTGGTTTTCGGCGGAACGTTCACGGTGTGGAACTTCAGTATTCATTACCTGCAGGAGTCCGATACAGCGGCCTTCGTGAGGTTCTTTGCCGGTTTCCGGTGGGTGGACATCATTCTCGATGTCATCTACTGCCTGCTCTTTGTTCTGGGAATCGTCGCGCTGGTCGGGAATCTCTTCCACGTCAGGCAACCCGGCGAACGAAACAGGCTGATGATCCTCCTCATAGGAGCACTGTGCATTCTGCCCTGGCTGGGGATCTATCTTTACCAGGTAACGATCGGCGGCCTCAGGCTCCCTTCGTGGTTCTGGATCGTCATCTATGCGCTCATGATCTGTTTCCCTCTTGCCTTCGTCTACGCCGTGGTCAAGCACCGGATCTTCGGCATCCGCGTCATCCTCAGGCGTGGGCTTCGCTTCGCGTTGCTGCACAGGGGTGTTCTCTTTCTGGAGGGGATCCTCATCTTCGTTGGCTTCTACTACTTCACGGACCCATACGTCTCAAGGGTACTCGGTGAGCCGGGGCGGGGCATGCTGGCCATCATGACCGCCGGCGCGACCGCCGGGATCGTCCTCGGCGTCTGGCGGGTCAACAGGAGGGTCATGCCGCGCATCGAAAGACAGTTCTTCCGCGAGGCCTACGACGCGCGCCGGGTTCTCACCAACCTGACCCTCAAGGTCCGTCGGCTCGTCGCCGATCCCAACGCCCTCGTCTCGACCGTCACGGGAACCGTCTTCGATGCTCTGCATCCGGACAACGCGGCGGTCTTCCTGCGAGCCGCCGAAATCGCCTCCCTGCCCCTTGCGAACGGTGAGCGCAAGCGCTTCAGGGACGTTTCGGCCGGCAAACGGCAGGAGGACTTTTTCTGCTGGTGGCACAGGTCCCGAATTGCCCCAGGCGAGGAAGCTCCCCTCGAGGTGTGCAATCCGCCCCGCATCCTCTCGGCCGACTCCCTCGTGGTGCGTCTCATGGAGAAAGACCTGCGCGAAGAGTTGAGAGGCCTGGACGTGGACCCGCAGTCGAGCCGGTCCCGCGCCGAATTGGTCCGCCTGCAGGGGACGAAGGAGGAGAATGACTTTCTCCTCCGCACGAATGCCAGGCTCCTGATCCCACTCTCGGCGGACAACCGGCTCATGGGCTTCCTCAGCCTCGGGGAGAAGCTCTCTGAGGAACCCTACTCCAAGGAGGATGAGGATCTCCTTCTGGCGGTCGCCCAGCAGGCGGCCGATACCCTCGACCATGCCCGTCTTCTCCACGAGGGTCATGAGCAGACGCAACTCAAGCGCGAGGTCGAGATCGCCAGGCAGGTGCAGGAGAATCTCCTGCCGCAGATCGTCATTCCTGTTTCCAACCTGGAGTACGCCGGCACGTGCAGACCCGCGCGTTACGTCGGCGGCGATTACTTCGATTTCATCCGCGGCCGGAACGGAAGCCTGGGCCTGGCCCTTGGCGACATTTCGGGCAAGGGTGTTTCGGCCGCGCTGCTGATGGCGGCTCTGCAGGCCACGCTCCGGGTGCAAGCCGACACGCACGGCGGCCACGTTGGAGAGATGGTGGAGGGTATCAACAGGCGGATGTGCACCGCGACGAGCGAGACCCGCTTCGCGACCCTCTTTCTCGGATTCTTCGATTCTGCGAACAGGGTCTTGAACTACGTGAACGCCGGTCACAACCCGCCCATGGTGTTCAGGAAGAAGGGCGCGGATCTGGATGTTCTAAGGCTCGAGTCTTCGGGAACGATCCTGGGCGTCTTTCCAGACGCGAGCTTCGATCAGCAGAGCTTCCCGTTCTCGCCCGGGGATCTCCTGGTGGTCTACAGCGACGGCGTCACCGAAGCGGTGAACGAGGCCGACGAGTTCTTCGAGGACGAACGGCTCGAGGATGTCATCAAGCTCAATGCCCATCTGCCCGCCCAGGCCATCGTCGACAGCGTGCTCCGCGAGGTGTTCGAATTTGCCGGCGGACGGCCGCAAAACGACGACATCACCATAATCGTCGCGAAGATCACGTGAAGTCCGGGCACGGGCGTATTACAATAAAAAAACGGGGAGAAGAAGGGACAGTAGAAGCGGAAAGCGGACGCGGGTCCGCCTGACGCCGGAACATGGCTGTCGGCGCCCGGATCGTCCGGATTTCGCCGATCTGAAAAGGTATGCACGTCCTCTTCAGGAAACGCGGCCACGGTCCCCGGGCCCGCGCCGAAGTTCCGGGCCGGGTCACCCGCAGGAGGTCCCAAATGGATAGGATGAAAATCGAAGTACTTCTTCTCGCCGCGCTGGTTCTCTGCCTGACCGGCTGCGCGTCCAGCCTCTCGAGCCAGTCCTACTCGCGGAACGAGGCTCTGCAGCCCATGTCCGTTCAGTACGGCGTCGTCCAGAGCGTCCAGGCAGCGAAGATCGAGGGCACCAAGTCCGGCGTCGGCGCCATGGCCGGGGCCGTGGCGGGCGGCGCGGCCGGCAGCGCCGTGGGCGGCGGGCGCGGTAGCGTCGTGGCCACCGTGGCGGGTGCCGTACTCGGCGGCCTGGCGGGTGCCGCCGGCGAGGAAGGCCTGACGAGGAAGGACGCCCAGCAGATAACGGTCAAGCTCGACGACGGGCGGCTGTTTGCCATCGTCCAGGCCGGCAAGACCCCCTTCAAGGGGGGCGAACGGGTCCAGGTGCTCACCAGTCCCGACGGAAACATGCGCGTGGAACCCGCCACCTCGCAGACACCTCCTGCACCGGACACCCAGCGCAGGTAGGCTTCACCCCAGGAGTTCGCCGCGCAGGACCGTGACGGCCCGGCCGGAAATGACCACGCGGTCGCCCGCGGTCCGGACCTTTACGATACCCCCTCGCGCTGAGGCCTGGTATCCGGTCATCTCCGTCCTGCTCAGGCGCCGGCTCCAGAACGGTGCCAGACAGCAGTGGGCCGACCCCGTAACGGGGTCTTCGTCGACGCCGACGGCAGGCGCGAAGAAGCGCGAGACGAAGTCGAACTCCCCCGAGTCGGAGGGCGCGGTGGCAATCACGCCCCTCACGGGCAGGGTGCGCAGGGCGGTGAAGTCCGGGGCGAGGCCTCGTACGACCGCCTCGTCCTCGAACAGGGCGATGTAGTCGAACTGGTTGCGCCCCACGTATACGGGCCTCGCGCCCAACGACGCGGCGAGCCCCTCCGGTGCGTCGGCCTCCCGTTCGGGCTTGGAGGGGAAGTCCATCTCGATCCACCCGCCGGACCGGGACGCGGTCAGGAGGCCGCTCCTGGTGTGGAACCTCGCCGTCTCGTCAGGAGCCAGCAGACCCTCTTCCCACAGGGCATGGGCGGTCCCGAGCGTGGCGTGCCCGCACAGATCGACCTCCGCGGCGGGCGTGAACCAGCGCAGGCTGTACCCGTAGGCCCTGCGGACGGGGAAGGCGGTTTCGGAGAGGTTCATCTCGCGGGCCACGGCCTGCATCCAGGCCTCTTCGGCCTCCGACTCCAGGAGGCACACGGCCGCCGGGTTGCCCTTGAAAGGTTCGTCCGCAAACGCGTCCACCTGGATGATTCTCGTCGCCCTGCTCATCGTGTTCTCCTCCCTGTCTGCCGGGACATCCCGCCCCTGCCGAAAGCATAGGGAAGGCTCTGGAGGGAGGCAAGGTCGGGGCAGGCTTCCGCCGAGCCGGCGGAGTCCGGTCGCAACCGATCGGGTCAATCGCCCGCGGGACGATAGGACCCCGGAACGGAGCGGAAGCTGACGGCTATCCGGTTCCACCCGTTGATGGCCACGACGGCCAGGGTGAGGTCCACCAGTTCCTTTTCATCGAAGTGGGCTCTGGCCTGTTCGTAGACCTCGTCCGGTACGTGCGTTTGTCCCACCATCGTCACGGCTTCGGTCCAGGCGAGCGCTGCTCGTTCGCGTTCGGAAAAGAAGGGGGTCTCGCGCCACGCAGAGAGGGCGTAGAGGCGCTGTTCGGTTTCGCCCGCTGCGCGGGCGTCCTTGGTGTGCATGTCGATACAAAAGGCACAGCCGTTGATCTGAGAAGCCCGCAGTTTGACGAGTTCCCTGAGCGGCTTTTCGAGACCGCACTCGCCCAGGTAGGACTCGAGGCCCGCCATCGCCCTGTAGGCACCCGGGGCAACGCTCTTGTAGTGGATTCGGGGTTCCATGGTTTCCTCCCGTCTGCGACGAAGATCACCGGAGCGACCACGCTCCGGGAGTGTGAACCAACGTCCCGGGCCCGGCTCCCATTCCCGGGGCGGCTTGCGCGCAATGCAGCAGGGGCGGTATCTTGGTGGCCTTGGCCCGTTGTTCACACCGGTGCCGGCCCGCCGGCTCATCCACCGTCGAGAGAACGTTCCCGGGCGAAACGCGGACGAGAGGGCGCCGGACCACTCGAGGAGGTTCCCGTGAAGCGCGTCCTAATCCTTTCGTTCCTGCTGGCAGTCGGATCGACGACACTCGCGCAGGCGGTCCCCGGCCGCCTCTTCGACGCCATGTCCTGGCGCTTCGCCGGGCCCTTCCGCGGCGGCCGGGTGCTGGCCGTGGCGGGCACCCCGGGCAAGCCGTTCACCTACTATTTCGGCGCCGTGGACGGGGGTGTCTTCAAGACCGCCGACGGGGGGACCACCTGGACGCCGCTCTTCCAGCACGAACCCACGGCATCCATCGGCGCGCTGGCGGTGGCGCCGTCGAACCCGAGGATCATCTACGCCGGCACGGGCGAGTGCGCGATCCGGTCCGACATCACCTACGGCGACGGCATGTACCGCTCGGACGACGGCGGGAAGACCTGGCGCCACATCGGCCTGACCGGCACCCGGCACATCGGGAGCATCCTGATATCCCCCACGGACCCCGGCACGGTCCTCGTGGCCGCCCTCGGGCACGCCTACGGCCCCAACCCCGAGCGCGGCGTCTACCTCACTACCGACGGCGGAAAGACCTGGAAGCACACGCTCTTCGTGGACGCGGAGACGGGCTGCGTTGACCTGGCCCGCGATCCGGGCCGCCCGGACCTCGTGTACGCCGTGGCCTGGAACACGCACCGAACGCCCTGGTTTCAGTACGCACCCGTGGAGGGGACCGGCAGCGCCATCTACCGCTCGCGGGACGGCGGCAGGACGTGGGCGAAGCTGCCCATGACGGGGCTCCCCGACAAGGGCCTGGGCCGCATGGGTATCGCCTTGGCGCCGGGGACGCCCGGGCCGCGCCTCTACGCGATCGTGAGCGCGGGCAGGCGGGGCGGCGTCTACCGGTCGGACGATGGGGGAAAGACCTGGCGCCGCACCTCGGGCGACAGCCGCCTGCTCTCCCGGGGGTGGTACTTCGGACGGATCGTCGTGGACCCGAAGAACCCCGACGTGGTCTACGTGCCCCACATCTCCCTGT
>Ga0315535_1001875_pt1 | contig 13793 bp, 14 predicted proteins | sample SalMarSW160220MG_2_FD_203092 | JGI IMG/M metagenome (GOLD analysis project Ga0315535, IMG submission 203092) | Salt marsh sediment microbial communities from the Plum Island Ecosystem LTER, Massachusetts, United States - Salt Marsh Sediment SW1602-20 ...
GAGCGGGACTTGAGAACGAACTCTAAACGCGCGAGCGTGACAATTCAGCCATGCATCTCGACGCAATCGACCTGAAGGATTTCTACTCGCGCCCGCTGGGGAGAATGGTGCGCCGCCTGCTCGGTGGCCGCATCCGGGCGCGGTGGACGGACCTCAAGGGCATGCGCGTCTTCGGCCTCGGCTACACCACGCCTTATCTCGGCGAGTTCCGGGGCGAGGCGCGAACGCTCGGCGCCCTGATGTCGGCAGGGTTCGGCGCCCTGCCGTGGCCTCCAAGCGGTCCCTCGCTCACGGCGCTCGTGGACGAGACGGAGCTTCCCTTGGACGACGAGGCCGCCGACCGCATTCTCCTGGTGCACATGCTGGAATGGTCCGAGCGGTCGCGCACGCTGCTGCGGGAGATCTGGCGCGTGCTCGCGCCGGACGGCAAGCTTCTGATCGTGGTGCCCAATAGGCGGGGTCTGTGGGCGCGCGTCGACACCACACCGTTCGGCTATGGCAGCCCCTTCAGCCGCTCGCAGCTCACCACGCTTCTGAAAGACGCCATGTTCCAGCCCGAAGGCTGGCACTACGCGCTCTATATGCCGCCGTTCAACTGGCGCATCCTCACGCGCTGGCCGGCCTTCTGGGAGCGGCTCGGGCTCATCTTGTGGCCCACCTTCTCCGGCGTGATCGTGGTCGAGGCGACGAAGCAGGTCTACGCGGCGATGCCGGTGCGCGAACTGGAGCGAAAAACCCGCCGCCGCATCGTGCCCATCCCCGCTGGCGCGGTGACGCCGCGGTTAGCGCGAGAGCAGAAACACCGCCTGTTCGCCGAATAGGTTCTGCGCGAACAGCGGCATGGCGACGAGCTTGGTGCCGTAAGCGTTGAGCGCGATGGCGCGCTCCACCTTGGCGCCCATGTCGTCGCACAGCGCGATGAAATCCTTGATCGTGCAGAAGTGAATGTTGGGCGTCTCGTACCAACTCTCCGGCAGATTGTCGGTGCGCGGCATGTGCCCGCCGAACATCAGCTGGGTACGCACCCGCCAATGGCCGAAATTCGGAAACGACACCACCGCCCGCTTGCCGATGCGCAAGAGCTGCTCCAGCACGTGCCGCGGCGAGTAGGTCGCCTGGATGGTCTGCGACAGGATCGCGTAGTCGAAGGCGAGATCCGGGTAATAGGCAAGGTCGGTGTCGGCGTCGCCTTGGATCACCGAGAGCCCTTGCGCCACGCAAGAGTTCACGCCGGCTTGGCTGAGCTCGATGCCGCGCCCGTCGACGCCGTGCTTCTCGGCGAGGATGCGCAGCAAAACGCCGTCGCCGCAGCCGATATCGAGCACGCGCGAGCCCGGCTTCACCATCTCGGCAATGAGCAGGAGGTCGACGCGGCTCGTCTCGGTCGGCCGCAGGCTGCGGGGATTGACGGGCGCGTCCATGGTCACCCGCCCGCGCCCGAGAACTTGATGCCGCGCTGGCGTGCCGCCGCGCTCAGGAACCCGCGCACCGTATCGAACAGCTCGGGCTCGTGCAGCAGGAAGGCATCGTGGCCTTTGTTCGATTCGATCTCGACGAAGCTCACATTGGCGGCGACCGCGTTCAGCGCGTGCACCACCTCGCGGCTCTCCTCGGTCGGAAACAGCCAGTCCGACGTGAACGACACGAGACAAAAGCGCGTCTTGGTGCCAAGGAAGGCATTCGCCAGCACGCCACCGTGATCCGCAGCGATGTCGAAATAGTCCATGGCGCGCGTGATGTAGAGATACGAGTTGGCGTCGAACCGGTCGACGAAGCTCATGCCCTGATGGCGTAGATAGCTTTCCACCTGGAAGTCGGCGTCGAAGCCGAAGGTGACCTTCTCGCGATCCTGGAGGTTTCTGCCGAACTTGTCGTGCAGCGCATGGTCGGACAGATAGGTGATGTGTGCGGCCATGCGCGCCACGGCGAGCCCTTTGCGCGGGCTCTTGCCCTCTTCCAGATAGCGGCCCTCGCACCAGTCGGGATCGGCCATCACCGCCTGGCGGCCGACCTCGTGAAAGGCGATGTTCTGGGAGGAGTGGCGCGCCGCGCAGGCGATCGGCACGGCCGAGAACACGCGGTCCTTATAGGTCGCGGCCCACTCCAGCACCTGCATGCCGCCCATAGAGCCGCCGGTGACGCAGAGCACCTGGTCGATGCCGAGATGGTCGATCAGGCGCGCTTGCGCCCGCACCATGTCGCGCACGGTGATGACGGGGAAGTCGGGCCCATAGGGGCGCCCGGTCACCGGGTTGAGCGAGCTCGGCCCCGTGGAGCCCATGCAGCCGCCGATCACGTTGGGGCAGAGCACGAAATAGCGGTCGGTATCGATGGGCTTGCCGGGGCCGACCATGGTCTCCCACCAGCCGGGCTTGCCGGTGACGGGGTGGAGATTGGCGACGTGCTGGTCGCCGGTCAGCGCGTGGCACACGAGCACGAGGTTCGACTTGTCCGCGTTCAGCGTGCCGTAGGTCTGGTAGGCGATGGAGAGCGGCGCGAGCGCGCCCCCGCAATCGAGCGGCAGAGGCTCGCTTGCCGGAAAATGCACGATCTCGCTCTGGGGATTGGTGGTCTGCTCCCGCCGCTTGAGATCGGCGAAGCTCTCCGCCGTCGGGGTCTCGCTCATCCGTTCGTCCAACTCACTCGCAAACCAATATCCTTGGCGCCGGGTCCCACAAGGAGCGGCCGAAGGTCTCATCTCTCGCCAAAGAGGCCACCCTAACCCGAAATTATACAATGCCGGGTTAGCTATGACCTCTTCCTTGAAAGTCAATCTTTTCTTTGCCTTGGCCTCTGGAATAGCCCTATGAGAGGCCCTTCGCAAAGCTCACCGCTCAAAGGAGCAGACCAATGGCCGCCAAACGTGGGCCAAACCCGCGTCCGGGCATTCTCGACATCGCGCCTTACGTCCCGGGGACCAGCGCGCTGCCCGGTGCCGGGAAGGCCATCAAGCTCTCGTCCAACGAGACGCCGCTGGGCCCCTCGCCACGCGCTATCGAGGCCTATCTGGCGGAAGCGGCGCATCTGTCGCGCTACCCGGACGGCTCGGCGCGCCCCTTGCGCGAGGCGCTGGCCCAGCGCTATGGGCTCGACGCCGCCCGCATCGTCTGCGGCGCCGGCTCCGACGAGCTGCTCAATCTCTTGGCCGCCGCCTATCTCGGCCCGGGCGACGAGGCGATCTACTCCGAGCACGGCTTCCTGGTCTACAGGATCGCCATTCTGGCGCACGGCGCGACGCCCATCGTGGCGCCAGAGCGTGATCTCACGGCGGACGTGGACGCGATCCTGGCGCGGGTCAGCGATGCCACCCGCATGGTGTTCATCGCCAATCCCAACAACCCGACCGGCACCTACCTCTCCTTCGACGAGGTGAAGCGGCTCCATGCCGGCTTGCCCGCGCATGTCATCCTCGTGCTCGACGCTGCTTACGCGGAATATGTGCGCGCCAACGACTACGAGGCCGGCATCGAGCTCGTGGCGACTAGTGAGAACACGGTGATGACGCGGACCTTCTCCAAGATCTATGGGCTGGCCGCTTTGCGGCTCGGCTGGGCCTATTGCCCGGCCCCGATCGCCGATGCGCTGAACCGCATCAGAGGCCCGTTCAACGTCACGGGGCCGTCCATCGCCGCGGGCGTCGCCGCACTCCAGGACGAGAAGCACATGCAGGAGGCGGTCGAGCACAACGCTGTCTGGCGCGGCTACATGGCCGAACAGCTGGAACGCATCGGCTTGCGCGTCACGCCGAGCGCAGCGAACTTCCTGCTCGTGCATTTCCCGGAAGGCGACGGCAAGTCGGCACGTGAAGCGGACAAGTTCCTCCATCATCACCGCATTATCCTGCGCCGCGTGGAGGAGTACGGCTTCCCCGATGCGCTGCGCATGACCATCGGTAACGAGCCGGAGAACCACGCGGTCCTCGAAGCACTTTCCGAGTTCATGGGCGCCGCATGACCGAGCCGCTGTTCGATACCATCGCCATCATCGGCCCTGGCTTGATCGGCTCGTCGATCATGCGCGCCGCACGCGCGCAAGGCGCCGTGCGCACGGTTGTCACAAGTGCGCGCTCGCCGCAGACGCGCCAACGCGTCGTCGAGCTCGGCATTGCCGACAAGGTCGTCGAGACCAACGCGCAAGCCGTCGAAGGGGCCGATCTCGTCATTGTCTGCGTGCCCGTCGGCGTTTGCGGCGCCGTGGCCGAGGAGATCGCGCCGCATCTCAAAGCCGGCGCGATCGTGTCCGATGTCGGCTCGGTGAAGGGGGCGATCGTGCGGGATATGGGCCCGCATCTGCCGGACAATGTGCATTTCGTGCCGGCCCATCCGGTCGCGGGCACCGAGCATTCGGGCCCCGACGCCGGCTTCGCCGAACTGTTCGAGGATCGCTGGTGCATTCTGACGCCGCCCGAAGGGACAGACCCAGAGGCGGTGAAGCGGCTCGCTTCGTTCTGGAGCCTGCTCGGCGCCAACGTCGAGGTCATGACGCCAGAGCATCACGACCTGGTGCTCGCGGTCACCAGCCATCTGCCGCATCTGATCGCCTACACCATCGTCGGCACGGCGGACGAGTTGGAGACGGTGACTCGCTCGGAGGTCCTCAAATTCTCGGCCGGCGGCTTCCGCGACTTCACCCGCATCGCCGCCTCGGATCCGACCATGTGGCGCGACATCTTCCTCGCCAACAAGGATGCGGTCCTCGAAATGCTCGGCCGCTTCAATGAGGACGTCGCGGCACTGACCAAGGCGATCAGGCGCGGCGACGGCGAGGCCTTGTTCGAGCAGTTCACCCGCACCCGCGCCATCCGCCGCGGTGTCATCGAAGCAGGGCAAGACACGCCGGACGCCGATTTCGGCCGCCCTCACGGCCACGAGGACTAGCGCGTCCGGGGAATACCCAGATAGCGCGTGGTGCCTCTGCGGATGAAGCGGGTCGGGATCTTGCCGCGCAGAAAATGATCCAAGCGCGCAAAGAAACCGACCGGATAGCGAAATTTTGGCCGCTTTGCCTCCAAGGCGTCGGCGATGACCAGCGCAACCTCCTTCGGGTCTCGCGCCGTGTTGGCCTCGTGCCGGTCGGCCCCGATGAAGACCTGCTTGAGCCAAGGGAGGTATTCGCTGTCCTGCGGCAGGATGCGAGGTGTGCCCCGCCAGATCTCGGTGCGATAGGGCCCTGGCTCGACGAGGATGACGTCGATGCCGAAACCGTCGAGCTCGAAGGCGATCGACTCGGCCCAGCCCTCGAGCGCCCATTTCGAGGCGCAGTAGATCGAGTTTGCCGGCTGTCCGGCGAAGGCCCCTTGGCTCGAGACCAGGACGATGCGGCCGCGCCGTTGCGCGCGGAAGGTCGGCAGAAGCGCCCGCGTCAGCGTCAGAACGCCGAAGAAGTTCGTCTCCATCACCCGCCGGATCTCCGCGTCGGGGATATCCTCATGCGCCCCGGCAACGGCCACCCCGGCATTGTGCACGACGGCGTCGAGCGCGTTGCCGGTCTGCTCCAGGACGGCAGCCACCGCGGCCTTGATCGACGCGGGGTCCGTGACGTCGAGTTGCCCAATGGTGACTTGGCTTTCCAGCCCCGCCTTCTTCAGGGCGCGCTCGAGCGGACCCTTCTTCGCCAAGTCCCGCATGGTGGCGAACACGCGCCAGCCTCTTGCGGCTAGAATCTCGGTCGTGACCCGCCCAAAGCCTGTCGATGTTCCCGTAATGAGTGCCGTCGGCATTCATCCTCCCGCCGGCCACGCCGCCGGTTTCCTTTTGTCCGTACAGGACATGTTAATCGAGAAGCGGCAACCTGTTGCCGATTTGTTACAGACAGCTTTCCTGACCAGTTTTACCTTTGGCTCCTCACCTTTAGGGGCAGGGGTTCCCATATGACTTGCGATAGCGCCCGTGACACGGCCGGCCGTGAGCCATCGATTCTTCGGCGTCAGAGCTTGCTCATGACCTGGCGCTATATGTCGGCCAACGTCCTTCTCCTGCTCGGCTCGGCCTCGCTGTTGCTCGGCGGCCTGGTGCCGTTTGCGGTCATCGCCGTTGCCATGGTCGTGGCCTCATTCGCCGACGAGGCCAGCGGTGATGACGACACCACATTGAGCGACAGCGCCCGCGCCTTCTGCAATTTCAATCTGTACCTGTCGCTTCCCCTTATCATCCTGCTGGCGGTTCTACTCGTGCTCTTTGCGGCGAAGGGTCCGAGTCTCATCGAGTGGATCGGCGCGTTGTGGGTGGCGGGCTATCTCTTTGCGCTGGTCGGCGCCACGGTTGCGCATGAGCTTACGCATCGGCCAAGCAAGATGGCCCGGCTGGTCGCGCAAATCCTGCTCGGCTTCACCGGAAACGCGTCCTTCGCCATCTATCATGTTCACGTCCACCACCGGCAGGTCGGCACCTACAACGATGCCTCCACGGCGCGACGCGGCGAACGCTTGCGCACCTTCGTGGCGCGGACTCTCGTGCAGCAATTCGCTCAGGCCGCGCACGTCGAGGCTGCGCGCCTGCGCCACAAGGGTCTGCCCGTGTGGTCTTGGCACAACCGGCTGATTCAGGCGCACCTCGCGCCGCTGTCGATCCTCGTGCTTGCCCTGATTATTGGGGGACCCGTCGGCCTCTTGGCGATTTTCCTCGCCGGCCTGCTCGGGCGCCTATTCCACGAGCTCATCAACTACGTGCAGCATTTTGGGGTGGTGCGCGTCGAGAACACGCCGATCCGGCCGCATCACAGCTGGGACAGCTACCGGACGATCTCCAATATCCTGCATTACAATCTGCCGCGTCACTCCGACCACCACATGTTTGCCACGAAACCCTTCTGGCAGCTGGATGCACCGGATGACGCTCCGACGCTGCCCTACGGCTACCAGACCATGGCGTTCATTGCGCTCACGCCCCCGCTCTGGCGGCGGATCATGAGAGAGTTGCTCGCCGATTGGGATGAGAATTATGCCAGTGACGCCGAACGAGAGGTGGTGCGTGCGCGCGGTTGGGAAGGACTCGCTTAGCAAGCGTCGTCGGCACTGAAGAGTGACAACCGCCCAGCCGAGGCGACACGGCGCCGGCCGCCTCTCTCCACGAGGCGGACTTACTCTCGACACGAGTTCCAGCTTCTATCGCGCCCCCCGCCAAATCCTCATGACCCGGGCCAAGATTCGACGTGTCGATACTCGTTTCACTTCTCTATCTATTGATCGCCACCGTTCTGCTGGAGATCGGCAACGGCCTGCTTGGCGTGCTTGTGCCTATCGAGGGCAAGCTTGCGGGCTTCTCGACGGTCACGATCGGCGGCCTTGGCACGTTCTACTACACCGGCTTCGTCGTCGGCTGCATGTTCCTGCCGCGGATCATCCGGCGCTTTGGACACATTCGGTCCTTCTCCGCCTTTGCCGCCGTCGCTTCCAGCGCAGCCTTGCTTCACACCTTCGCCGCGATGCCGTCGACATGGCTGGCCTTGCGGGCGATGGTCGGACTTTGTTTTGCCGGACTTCTCATCGTGATCGAGAGCTGGCTGAACAATCAGGCGGCGCAGCAACAGCGTGGCCATGTCTTTGGCCTCTACATGGCGGCGACGTGGTTCGGCATCGTCGGCGGGCAATTGCTGTTCGCCATACCCTATTCGCAATCCTTCCAGCTCTTCGCGCTCGTTGCCGTCGCAGTTAGCCTGTCGCTGGTACCGGTCACCCTGACCACCGGCGCTGTCCCGGCAATTCCGCAGGTCATGAGCATCAACATCGCGGGGCTATACCGCACCGCGCCGGTTGGCCTTGTCGGCTGTCTCGCTACGGGCCTTGCCAACGGCGCGTTCTGGACCTTCGCCCCGCTCTTTGCGCAGGCGCGGAGCGAGACAAGCTTGGGCGTCAGTCTTTTCATGTCCGCCGCCGTTATCGGCGGCGCCTTGAGCCAATGGCCGATCGGGCGATTTTCGGACCACGTGGATCGGCGCTGGGTCGTCGCCGGGGTCTGCCTGGCCTCGGCTGCAGCCGCACTGTTGATTATCCTGCAGCCAAACGGCTCCGTTCCGCTGATGTTGGGCCTGAGCGTCTTGTTCGGAGCCTCGGCCCTGACGCTGTATCCTCTCTGCGTCGCTCACGTAAATGATCGCGCCGATCCCGAGGCGTACATCGAGGTCAGCAGCCGCCTGCTCATGGCCTTTGGATTTGGCGCGATCCTCGGTCCGTTCGTGGCCGGCTTTCTCATCGCGGCAGGCGGAATCACGAATCTTTTCGTCTTTACCGCAGTCATCCATGTGGCCTTGGCGGTTTTCACCTTCAGCCGGATCCGGCTGGTAGAGCCGACGCCGGAGCCCGAGCGGACAGCGTTCGCCCCCAGTCCTCCGCTCAGCCATGGGACGCAGGCCGCGGTCGAATTGCAGCAAACTGCCGAGCACGAGGACTAGGCGCTGACCTGCCGAGCCGTTAGTGTTCGTCATTCCCGATGACGATAGAAGATAAGAATGAGCTTTGGGTGTTCGGCTACGGCTCGCTCATGTGGCGGCCGGGCTTTCCCTTCGAGGCCCAGGCACCCGGCCTCCTGAAAGGCGCGCATCGCGCGCTCTGCGTCTATTCCATCTTCTACCGCGGCACGCGCGAGCAACCGGGTCTCGTGCTCGGCCTCGATCACGGTGGTGCCTGCCGCGGCGTCGTGTTTCGTGTGCAGCAGGGTGCCGAAGACGAAACCGTCGCCTATTTGCGCGAGCGCGAGCAGATCACCGCGGTCTATCGCGAGACGCACAGACCCGTACGCCTGCTGGACGGGTCAGGGCGCAGCGTCAGGGCGCTCACCTATCTCGCCGACCCCAATCACGAGCAATATGCCGGAAGGCTCACCCTCGAGGAGCAGCTTCGCATCGTGCGGACCCGCAAAGGCGAAACCGGGACCAACGCAGAATATGTGCTGAATACGGTGCGCCACCTGGAGGAAGAGGGCGTACATGACGCCGTGCTGGCGCGCCTTGCCGCGCATCTTGCCACCGAAGAGAGCTAGCCGGTCGGCTTGGCGGGTGTCTTCTCGGAGGCTTCCTTGTGCAACTCGGGCCTGCCGAAGAAATAGCCTTGCATGTAAGACACCCCGGCCTTCTCGAGGAGCTTCACGGTCCGCTCGTCGCCGACCCATTCGCCGACGGTAACGACACCAAAGCTGCGAGCCAGGTCGATCAGAGTGCAAACGAACATCTCGTCTTCGGCGTCCGTGCCCAGATTCTGGATGAACGAGCCGTCGATCTTGACCATGTCGACGCCAAGCTCGCGCAGCGAGCGGAACGAGGTGTAGCCGGCGCCGAAGTCGTCAAGCGCCACGCGGCAGCCGAGAGCCTTCAGCGCGCTCACGAATCTCACCGCCGCCTTCACGTCGGAGATGGCGGCGGTCTCGGTGATCTCGACGGTGAGCCGCTCCAGGATCGACCGGTCCTTGCCGGTGAAGCCTTCGAGCCCCTCCATCCAGTGCGGATCCGTGGCCGTCGACGCCGATACGTTAAGCGCGAGCTTGGTCTTGGGCGAGGCGCGCAAGAGATCGATAGCAAGCTCCAGCACGCGATAGTCGATGAGCTTGGCGAGGCCGAACTCCTCGGCCACATGGATGAACTCGCTCGCGCTTACCACCGAGCCGTCGAGCCGCCGCATGCGCAGCAGGCATTCGTAAAGTTCGGGCTCGTGGCTGAGCGAGGTGACGATCGGCTGAAGCGCAATCATCATGCGGCGGTCGTTGAGCGCGCGGATGATCTCGTCAGCGATGGTAACGTTGCGCCGACGCTCGGATTCCTTCCGCTCGCATGGGACGTAGCGGCTGAACTGGTTTCCCCGATTGTTGCGGGCGATGTCGAGGGCGTGCAGGGCGCGGCCGACGGCGTTTTGCGCGCTCGCGGCGTGCTCAGGCAAGACCACCGCGCCCACGGAGATCGACGTCGCCACGGCGCCGACGCTGGTGTCGATGACACTATCGCCGATCGCCGCCATGAGGCGTCGCGCGATAGCCTCCACGCCCTCGGCGTTGCAGTTGTGCAGCACGATGCCGAATTTGTTGGACGAGAACCGGCCGATGCAGTCCTTGCCGCGCAAGACCCGTCCCAACCGCTTGCCGACGATGGCGATGACCTCGTCGCCGACGTCGAAACCATAGGTCTCGTTGATCAGCGTGAGGTCGTTGACCCCGGCCAGCAGGAAGGCGCCGTTGATGGGCGAACGCGACGCATTCGATAAGAGGCTGGTGAGCTCCTCGGTGAGCCGCGCGCGGTTCAGCTGGCCGGTGAGTTCGTCACGACTACCGGCGAAATGTATGCGCTCATGCCGGCGCCGGTCGTCGATGACCTTGAGCATGCCTTGCGCCTGAAGCGGGCGCCCGTCGGCATCTGTGAAGCAGACGCCCGTATCCTCGACCCAGAGGGCGGCCTTGCCGCGGCGGCCTTCGGGCAGGAAACGGTAATGGAGACTGTAGCGCAGCGCAGAGCCGGGCTCGGCGTGCGGTCCGCCTGTGACCCCGTCATAGCGCAGCCCGGCATGCTCGGGATCGATCAGCAAGGCGAAGGCCCGGCTCTTGCGGACCTTGGCGATATCGGAGACGCCGAGCACGCCTGCGGCGTTCTCGGCCCACTCGATCGTGTCGGTTGCGAAATCCCACCGGTAGGCAGTCGCGCGAACGCTCTCTAGAACCTGCTCGACATCGAGCGGCTCTGGCACGTCACCCCCCCGCGGACCGAAGTCGACCACGCTGGCACTACCTTGTTGACGCGGCGGTATTCCGCCCCCACCGCCGGCAAGCTCGTTCGAGGATGCACTCACTGACCGCCCCCTTTTCCCATGGACCCACATGGGAGCGCCTTTTGCGGCGCCTGGTTATTGACTGAGAGGCTAGGCGATAAGGCTTAAGAAAGCCGAAAGCCGGCCTCTTCTGTAGGGGATCGTGAGGGCCGGAGATATCGGGGCGGCGCTTTATACGGCCCCTTTCGCCGGGCATGGTTGACAAAGCCTTGCGGAAATAGCTGAACGGCAGACAAGCAAAATCCCGCCGGACCAAACGCCCAGCGGGAAACAATTTGCCGTGCAACCATCGCCAGCAAGAACGCCGGCGGCCGGTCCTAGGCCTCTTCCTTGATGACGATCACCTGGCGGCCCCGGTAGCGGCCCGACTTCAGGTCGATGTGGTGCGGCCGGCGAAGCTCGCCGGAATCCTTGTCCTCGACATAGGCCGGCGCCTTCAGCGCGTCGTGGCCCCGCCGATTGCCCCGCTTCATACGGGAGACTTTTCTTTTGGGAACAGCCATTTCTCAAAACCTCAAAGCTGCCCGCATCCGTCCGCGGGCCTGTCGTGGCGCCCTTATAGTGGCAAACTTTTCCCCTGGCCAGGGCCGATACCCCACCTTTTTCAGGGATTCAAGACGCAACCGGCCCGCTTGGCGATCAGCGGCATGCGGCGCTGGACGGCGTTGGCGACCAAGCGCATGACGCGGCTTGGCCTGGCCGGGTTGCGCTTCTCCGGATTGGGGAGCGCCGCCGCGAGCAGAACCGCCTCGCGCTGCGTCAGCCGGGAGGCGGGCTTATGGAAATAGCGCCGGCTTGCCGCTTCGGCTCCGTAGAGATCCGGCCCCCATTGGGCAATGTTCAGATAGACCTCCAGCATGCGCTTCTTGGACCATAGCGCCGTCATCACATAGGAGAGCGGCACTTCGAGAGCCTTGCGCACGTAGTTGCGGTCCTCCCACAGGTAGAGATTTCTTGCGACCTGCATGGGGATGGTGCTCGCCCCGCGCACGGCCTTCCAGCTGTGGGCCTGCTTGATCGCGTCTCTGACGGCGCCCCAGTCGACCCCCCAATGCCGACAGAAATTGCCGTCCTCGCTTGCCACCACCGCCAAGCGGAGATTGGACGAAATGTCCTTAAGCGGCACCCATTTGCGCTTCAGGGGCTGGCCATGCAGCTTCTCCACGAGCATGACCATGGTGATCGGCGGATTGACGAAGCGGAACGCGACGATGGAGAGGAAGACGGCGCCCACGAGAATAAGAAGAGCGAGCGCCACGCGCCGCAGCCATTTATGCCGCTTGCGTCCGCCCGCACGTTTCTTGGCGCGCTTTCTGGTCTGTGAAGGCGCCTGTGCCGCCATGGATTCGGGTTGTACCTCCGAGGCACTACTTTGGGCAACGCCGGACTGACCATATTCTTGGCTACACGTTTGCGGCGAGACGTCGCCTCCGCTATCCCTCTGCCTCACGATGACCTTCCTCGCAGAGCTCGAACGCATCGCCGGGGCCGTCGAGCAACGGCTCGGCGCGTTACTCGCCGCGGGCGAAACCGCCCCACGGGGCGGCGCCGCGCTTGGTGAGGCCATGCGCTATGCGGCGCTCGGCGGCGGCAAGCGCTTGCGGCCGTTCCTGCTCATTCAGTCCGCCCGCCTGTTCGCCGTGGACGAGGCCCACGCACTCGACGCGGGTTGCGCGCTCGAATGCGTCCACTGCTATTCGCTGGTGCATGACGATCTTCCCGCCATGGACGACGACGCCATGCGCAGAGGGCGCCCCACCCTTCACATCGCCTTCGACGAGGCGACCGCCATTCTCGCCGGCGATGCGCTGCTCACCCTGGCCTTCGAAATCCTGAGCGCACCCGCGACCCATGAGGACGCCGAGATCCGCGCCGAGCTCGTCCTCATGCTGGCCAGAGCCAGCGGCTGGCAGGGCATGGCGCTCGGTCAGGCACTCGACCTCTCCGCCGCGCATCACCCCTTCTCGCCCGAGGACACGGCCACCATGCAGACGCTCAAGACCGGCGCTTTGTTCCGCTTCGCCTGCGAGGCCGGCGCCGTGCTCGGCCACGCCGACGCACATGGCCGCTCCGCGCTGAAAGCCTACGCGGGCGCGTTCGGCCAGGCCTTCCAGCTCGCCGACGATCTGCTCGATGCGCAAGGCGACGCCGAGGCCGTGGGCAAGGCTGTGGCCAAGGACGCGACGCGCGGCAAAGCCACGCTTGTCGAGCTGCTCGGCGTCGAGGGCGCCAAAGCGCGGCTTGCCGGACTCGTGGCCGAAGCCGAAGACGCACTCCAGCCCTTCGGCGAAAGAGCCGCCATGCTCATTGAGGCTGCCCGCTTCGTCGCCGAACGGCGCGCCTGAGATCAGAATTTGACGCTTGCTTTGAAGCCGGCCGCATTGACGGCGATCCGGTCGCCGAAATGGCCGTCATAGAACAGGCGCAGCGTGCTGTCCCCACCGCTGATCATCTCGACGCCGGCGTTCACATCGGCCTGCACGTCGTCGGTGTTGGCGGCGATGGTGAACGGCGCCACGCTGCCCGGGGCGCCAAGGAAGGACGCAGTCACGGTGACGTCGTCCTCGCTGTACCAGGTGAGACCGCCGCGCACATACGGGCGCACCAGCGTACCGTTGGACCACCACCACTCGGTGCCAAGCTCCATGGCAGGCGAGACGCTGAACACCGTATGGTCGCCGCTGTGCACGCGAAGGCTCGCGCCGCCGGCCCCCGTCTCCGTGACGCTGCCGAGATCGACACCGGTCACCGCCGCATCGATCATCGGCTTGTAATAGAGGCCGGGATTGCCGAGCACATAGCTTGCGCGGAAGCGCCCCTGAAGGACGTCGATCTCTTGATCGCCTTGGGCGGTCCGGTTGAAGCCGCCGAAGTTCATCAGCCGCGTCGTGTCGTACCAGCCGTGCGCCGCGCTCACCGTACTCGGGCCCTGTAACGGTCACGCAGACCGGCAACATTTCCACGCAGGGATCGTGGGATCGCACGCTTGCGAGACACGCACGGAAACCTGACCACACGGTCCGGCCGCTTTGCGGTTCCGGGCCATATA
>Ga0315535_1001876_pt1 | contig 13791 bp, 13 predicted proteins | sample SalMarSW160220MG_2_FD_203092 | JGI IMG/M metagenome (GOLD analysis project Ga0315535, IMG submission 203092) | Salt marsh sediment microbial communities from the Plum Island Ecosystem LTER, Massachusetts, United States - Salt Marsh Sediment SW1602-20 ...
CAGATGATGAGCTTTTTATCCTCCAGCCGACCCGTGTGGTAAAGCGTAAAGGGATTGAGCATGCAATAGAAATAGTCCACAGGTTGGGGAAAAAGGCCAAGCTTATTATTTCGCATGCTTCCGGTGACGAGGGATACGATTATGAACAAAGAATCATGGAATATTCTAAGCTTATGAATGTCAACACTGTTTTTGTGTCAGATATTATTAATGAACGCAGGGGGAGGACTATAACCGGAAAGAAAATTTACACCCTTGATGACATTTATCCACATGCCGATCTTGTCACGTATCCGTCAACTTTTGAAGGGTTTGGGAATGCCTTTCTCGAAGCCGTATACTTTCGTAAACCCATAGTTGTAAACAAATATTCAATTTATACATTTGATATCGAGCCAAAAGGGTTTCTTGCCATAGAAATAGACGGCTATGTTACGGAGGAAGCCGTTCGCAAGGCAAGGGAGGTTCTTGAAAATCAGGAACTTTGCCATAAAATGGTCGAGACAAACTACGAAATTGCAACACGCCATTACTCTTACTCGGTTTTACAGCAAAGACTTAAAAATCTTATTTATGACTGTGTTGCCTGCAATCCGGAGAATATGAAAAAATAATTTTGTGGTAACCATCCACAACAGCCTTTTGGGAGCAACATCTCAAAAAGTTCTGGTGTATTAAATGACCCAAATATATCCGATCGGCGGTGGAAAGGGAGGTGTTGGAAAAAGCTTTATCACGGTAAATCTTGGAGCACTTTTAGCCAAATGGGGCAAAAAAGTCGTACTGATTGATTTGGATCTTGGCGGTTCAAACCTTCATACCTTGTTAGGAATTAACCACCAGAAAGGCGGTATAAACCGCTTTTTAAATAAGACAGTGAAAAACCTTGAGAATACGGCTGTCTCCACCCTTATACAGAATCTATCTTTTATTGGTTCTTCGCTGTGTTCCATGGAAGTTGCAAATCTTCTGCACGCACATAAACTAAAAATAATAAACGCCATACAAAAGCTCTCTTTCGATTACATTCTGCTCGACCTTGGGACCGGAACAAATTTTAACACCCTCGATTTTTTCTTGACCTCCAATCAAGGGATTTTTATATGTACACCCGAACCCACAGCAATCGAAAATTCTTTTCGGTTTATTAAGGCTGTCTATTTAAGGAAATTGAAACAGATTGTTAAACGGCACTCCTTTAATTCTGCGGTAAAGAAAGCTATTATCCCCCCAAATCCCGAAGCAATGACCTCGCCGGATATCATAGAAATTATGCTAAAACATGATCCTGATCGTGAAAAATTTTTGAGAAACAGTTTAAGCGAATTTAAATTCAAGTTTATTTTAAATCAATTTCGCAAAAATTTAGATTTAACCATGGGAGATAAAATAGAAGACTTATGCAATAGGCATTTTTATTCAAATTTTCAGTTTCTTGGAAATGTCGGTTATGATGTGCGAATTCATGATTCAGTTCTTTCAAAAGAAATTTTTATCCATAGATACCCTTATACACCACCGGCTATGGATATGAAAAAAATTGCGGAAAAGATAATCAACAACAGACCATGGAATCATTGACAGGGAAATTTTCATGAAAAACCTTGACGAATTAACTTATTACGAAATTTTAAAAATTCCGATAAATTCATCCTCTTTTGAAATCAAGCGCGCTTACAAAGATGCGCTGTCAACGTATAACGAGAATTCCCTGGTTACCTATTCTTTGTTTTCAAATGAGGAAAGAGATAAGATTCTTAAAACAATTAAAGAGGCTTTTTTAACGCTGATAGATGAAAACAAAAGGACCGCATACGATAGTATTCTTGTGGATTCTGGACAAATTAAAGTGTCAATTGCATCCATAGAAAATCAAGAAAAACCTCCGCGCGCTCATACATATAATATGACGGACAATGACGATTCTGCTGAAAGGGTTAAGAAGAAATTGAGAAAAAAGGAACTCGAAACCCTTTGCAATGAAATTTTTTCTAACGGTTTGATTTCAGGTGATGATTTAAAAAAGATGAGAAAAACAGCAGGAATTGAACTGTCTGAAATTAATGTCGTTACTAAAATCAGTGTTTCGGTTTTAAAGTCCATGGAAGAAAATCGGATCGAGAGTCTTCCTCCCGGCCTTTATTTAAAAAATTTTTTAAGACTCTATGCGGAAACGCTTCAAATAGATCCACAGAAAGTCATTGACGGTTATCTGAAACATATCTCTTCTGCTCAAAAAAAGTGATCTTTTGTAAAGGTCTCGACACCTGATTAAGAATCTAATAGCACAGATTGTGACCGTTCAAAATAGAAATGCCTATATGGCCGGGGTAAATGCATTTAATTTCGGAGCAGCGTAGCAACGGCGTATTTCTCTTGGAAACCGACTGACTGTTTGAAGGGCTTTAGCACGCGTTAGCCCAAGCCGAATGAAATTATGATTTAAAAAATCAATGGGATAATTTAGCAACGAATTGTTCTTAATAACTCCGGTACGGCTCGGGCTTACGGGTGCTTAAGCACAAGTTTCAGTCGGTTGGAAAGAGATATACGCCGTTGTGGAGCGTTCTCCCTGTATTGGGATTCAAATGCGTTTGCCCTACTATATGGCTGCGGTGTAATTGGGGCCGACGATCAAAAGATTGTTGGATATGGTAGATTGAATTTTTTCCATTTTGCTCCCAAAAACAAAAGTTTTTAAAGGATGGTGACCATATGCGCCAAGAACAACGAGGGCGTTATGAGGGACATCATAGAGGTTTTCTTCAAGGGTCCTGTTTTTTAAAAAATGCCAATTATTCACATAACGGCTCATTTCCGTTTCAAGACCTTTATCCGCGATAAGCTTTTCATATGATTCCTGTGAGTTGTTTTGTATCAGGGTAAAAACATCCAGAGGCATACCGGAAATTCTGCATAACCGAAATCCAAGTTTTAGGGCATTGAACGCATTGACCGAACCGCCGAAAAACACGGCGATACTTTCCCACTCTTTATAAACCGGGCTGGTGATAAGAACCGGAAATTTTGCGGACTTAACGATGCGTCTGACCCGTCCCCCTATGTAACCCAGGCCGATTTTCGAAGACAGGTCGCTGATGCTGCGAGGGCAGCTCATGTAGCTGAAATTCGTATGGATATCCGGCAGAGTTGAGGCGGTATAATGTTTTGGATCTAAGAACCTGGGTTCTATACCTGCTTGTTCCAACAGTTCGGTCGCGTGTTCAAGGGCGGTGTCCGGATACATAAGATACGAATTGTCAAGGTCAATCTGAACCACATCGTTTTCAAAATACATTAAAAATTTAGTGGACTTTGGGATGTAAATAACCGGGGAGACTTCTACTTGCTTGGAAAAATAGATCGATTGGAGCAGCGTTTCCCTGCCCAGAGGACTGTTTCGAAAAATATGGAGGAGTTGGTGATTCATTTGATTCTCCTTTGTATAATCTTTATCAAATCGACTGGCACGTCTGAACCATAAGCTCTTTGCGATATTGATCCAGAAGACTCCCTTTTGAAATCAGACCGATGAACCTGTTGTTTACGACAACCGGCATTGAAAATAGATAATTCGCATCCATTTTGCGAATAACATCAGCCAAATCGTCGTCAGGATTGACCACTTCAACCCGGGTGTTCATAATCTGACCTAAAAATACGGTATCATACATGACCGGATTAAAGAGATACTGCCGGATATCGTCCAAATGAATGATTCCCATAAAATGACCGGTCTCTTCATCTTCCACCGGGAAATAATTTCGATGAGATTTTTTGACGATCTTGATAAAATCGCGCAGCAGCATGTTTTGTGTAACGGCAATGCAGTCCTTTTCTATAAGTTCTGAAACATTAAGATCAGACAACACCCGCTCATCAGTGCCGGGTCTTAAAAGGTGTCCATAGTCTACAAGATCTTTCATATAATAAGCCGCCGGTTCCATATAATGGCAAACACTTGTCGTAATGGCAGAGACAATAATCAGCGGCAGGATAACTTCATATCCTCCGGTAATCTCAACAATAAGAAAGATTCCGGTAAGCGGCGCCTGGAGCATCCCGCTGATAAGACCCGCCATTCCCAGCAAAGCAAAGCATCCCTGGTTTACCCATGTTACAGAAGGCCATAATAAAACAAGAGCGTGGTGATACGTCAATCCTGCAAGACATCCGATGACCAGACAGGGCGCAAATATTCCGCCGGACCCGCCCCACCCCAGGGTCAAAGCGGTGGCAACAATCTTTGCGATAGTAGCCAGCCCCACAATGATAAGCCCCTGTGAAAAAGCACCTTCGATGGTGGTTTGAACCACATGGTACCCTTTCCCCAGAACCTCCGGAAGGAACAGACCGATCAGACCCACCGCGCAACCGCCGATGGCTGCCCGTATCCATAAGGGAGCCGGCACTTTCTTTGCTATTTTATCCATGGATCTGAGCAGCCGGGTGAGCAGAATAGAAGCCGCAGCCGTCAATATTGCCAATCCAACGCAGGCAAGAATGTCCATTTGGTGAATATTGAACAGGCGGTGGCTAAAAGGAATCTGGTTTCCCTGAAGGATTCGGCTGATTTCAGTACCCGCTACCGATGCAATGGCAATGGGAACAATATGTACGGATTTCCATTCCCCGATAATCACTTCGATAGCGAATACCATGCCGGCAATGGGGGCATTGAAGATAGAAGATATTGCGCCGGCCGCTCCACAACCGACAAGGGTTACTCGCTGGCGGTCATTTAAGGAAAAATATTTTGCGATATTGGACCCGATCGCCGCACCGCTGATAACAACCGGGGCTTCGGGACCTGCCGAGCCTCCGCTGCCGATGGTCAGCGCGCTGGAAATGAGCCTGGAAAAGCTTGAGCGAAACCTGAGCAGGCCGCCGTAACGCGATACACTGTAAATGACCTCCGGCACACCGTGCCCGGCCCCTTCTTTAACGATTTTTTCCAGAAACAGGGAAGAGAGCGCAGCACCTGTCGCCGGCAGCACAAAAACCCACCAATAATGTCGTAAATGATGAAACCAATTGAACATGGCCATTAGTGCGCGGTTAAGAATCACGGATGCCAGGCCGCTGCAGTTGCCGACAATAATAGCCACCAAAATGAGCAACAGACGATCGTCTAAACGAAAAATTTTCCAGTTTGCAGGGTAGCGCCACGATTGAAAAATGCGCATATTACCAATACCTAAGTCTCCGCTCGATCGAGTTGTTTCTCGAAATCAGCTATTTTTGCAAAAAACGATGCTTCATCAGGGGATGTTTTTAAAAATTCCACAAATGAATTGTCGCGAATACAAAAAGAAAACCGTGAAAGAAGATGGAGATGAATTTTAATAGACTGGCTTAGAAGAATAAACAGAACAAACACCGGCCGGTCATCCACTGCACCAAAGTCTACGGGTTTTTCAAGAAAGCATGTGCTTATTATCGGGCTATTCATAACGTCTGACAGCGGTTCTCGGGGATGAGGAATGGCAACCCCTTTGCCAATACCGGTTGATGTAAGGTGTTCTCTTTCAAGCAGGAGTCGATAAAGTTCTTTTTTTGAGGTTTTGGATAAAACAGGCATATGTTCAACGGCGGATTTCAACGCCGTTTCCATGTCATCCCCTTTAAGATCGTGCAACACCCCGCCACGCTTCATTGCGTAGAGGAGATTTTCGGGTCTTTCTTCATACCCCAGAGATTTAAGTTTTTCGGGCATTGAAAACGGCAGTCTATACATTTTCGCCCATTTTTTCAGGGCGGATTCGTTAAATAGATAGCCGTTGCCGGTTTTTTGTATGGGGATTCTTCCCTGGCGTATCCAGCGTTCTATGGTACTTACATGAAGATTGAGGCACTGAGCAACCTCATGTATTGTCATTTTCATACGGGTATCATGTGATAAAAAAATTGAATTTTAAATCCCTAACTCTAGCCAAATTTTTGATATTAGCTTTAATAAGCTTTGAAATCAAGAAGTTTATTAGGATGATTCAGGGTAAAGGCATTTGATTTCGGTGCAGCGTAGCGACGGCGTGTTTCTCTTGGAAACCGACTGACTGTTTAAAGAACTTTAGCATGCGTTAGCCCGAGCCGAATATAATTATGACTTAAAAAATCAATGGGATAATTTAGCGACGAATTGTTCTTAACACCTCCGGCGCGACTCGGGCTTACGGATGCTAAAGCACAAGTTTCAGTCGGTTGGAAAGAGATACACGCCGTCGTGGAGCGTTATCCCTGTATTGGGATTCAAATGCGTTTGTCCTGTAAGGTGTTTATTGGATTCCCCCTGATTCTATTCGCGATTTATTTATTATGGTAATGTCTCTTTTCGGGTAGGGTATCTCAATTCCGTTTTTATCAAAAACCTCCTTGATTTTGTCGGTGATACTGGAAATCGTATCCATACGCTTTCGGGCATCATCAATCCATACCCGTAGCTGAAGATCTACCGAAGATTCTCCGAAATTTCTCACAACCACTTTGGGGGGGGGGGCTTTTGAAACCCAGGCCAGTGATCCTGCGACACCGACGATTAACTCCTTTGCTTTTTCAATATCCGCATCATATGACACCCCGATATTAATCCGGACTCTGATCTTTGTTGAGATAATCGTGTAGTTGACGATATCCCGTTTCATGATTTCATTATTGGGAATAATGATCACAATATTGTCGGTCGTCTTGATCTTGGTGGCGCGCAAGCCGATACCGATAACATCTCCCCAGGTCGCACTTCCGGCGGGAGCACTCCACACTTCGATACGGTCGCCGATTTCAAACGGACGATCGATAATGAGCAACACCCCGGCGATAAGGTTGGACAAGGTATCCTTGGCCGCAAAGCCGATGGCAATACCGGCCACGCCGGCACCGGCAATAAAGGGCATGACATTCATTCCCAGAATATCTAACGCAAGGATAGCAGCGGTCGCATAAATAATCGCACCTGAAAATTTATTGAGAAGATCGAAAATAATATCATCCACTTTGGTTTTTGTTTTATTTACTAAATTTTTCTCAAAATAGGTCAATACAATGAACAAACTATCTTTTGCCGGAGTTGCCAGGAGTATAATCATGAATGCTTGAAAGATTTTTTCCAAAAGAATGATATTAAAAAGTCTGATGAGATACATGCCGGTTGCAAGCACCAGACCATAAAGAAGGGCCCTTCGGATAACAGCAAAGATTTGAATATTAATTTTTATAAATTTGGTCTTTTTTGTTTTTTTCTCAAAAGAGGCAAGGACGCGTTTTAGAACAAACCAAATAAGATATGTGCCCGCTACCACGGCCAGAGCCTTAAACAGGATATGAAAATACGTCGCATGGATACCGAGCGTTGCGGATAACTTATCGAGAAAAGAAAAAAGGTTCTTCATAAACACCTCCATATTGACGGTTTCGTAAAAAATCCAGGAATAAATTTTCTCTAACTACTTCCTTTTCAGCTGTCCGACCCATTTTTTTTCTTCATGAAACAATCCGGATAAATTCAGATTCCATTTCTTTCCTGCCGGTCTTTATGGCCTGAACCGCCCGGCTGAAGTGGTCCTGCACAGATTTGGGCTTTTGGCGAAGATTCGCCTTCTGTGTAGGGCACAAATACCAGGTGCAGACCCAGGGTCTGGCAATCCGTGGCAACATACAGCCTCTGGAACCCCAATACCGGCAGGTCTCCTTAAAATCCGCCAAGAGTTGGGCAGGGGGAATCTGATGACCATTGAGATGAAGGAAGAGCACATCCTTAAAATCGATCCAGACCGTAGCCGCCAGGCAACAGGGCTCCGGACACCAGGGGCATGTAACCGCGCACAGGTCGTTCAGAAGCAAAAAAATAGATTCCAGCCCAACCTGTATATCCCGGGCCAAAACCACGGCCCGGTTCATATTAGGACCATGACGCCGGATAAGGTACTCTAAATTCCGATTTGCGGTTTTCCATGTGTCCGTGTCTCCCCACAACGGTTCAATTCTGTAAAAATCACTCACCATAAGTTCATTCACTGTAAACCGTACCAAAAGCCCAAATCCAAAGATCTACCAAACCCTGAAACAATTTTATAGCCGCCTCAATATCTTATATATCTTATTTTTAATACCATATTTTTTTATTTTCCATAAAAAAGAACTTGAAAGCTGTTTTGCATTATGGTAGGCACCATCCTTGGTTTTTTACGCCCACCTTATATTATAAAGATATTGAAAGGATTTTGCTGAAATGACTCCAAAAAAAGAACTGCAATTGGCTTACGGCCTTATTATTATTCTATTTTTAGTGGGTGTTATAAGCTATGCAGCCTTTCCTGCCAAAACCCCGGATCAACCCGTTAGAATAATGTACAAAGGCGTTGCAGGAAAGGTTCTATTTGACCACAAAACACATACTTCAGAAGCAGGGTATGGTCTTTCCTGTAGTGACTGTCATCATCACCCCGAGGATGAGGAAACATCACTTCGGGCCTGCGGCGATTGTCATCAAACCCCGCCGGAAGGTCAAAAATTTCCTGCATCCTGTACGGAATGTCATGAGGCAGATGAAATCGAAGATACAGAAGTCATAAAAAGAACTGATGCGTTTCATTCCCAATGCGAGGAGTGTCATCGGGAAAGTGGCGCCGGACCCGAAGAAAACAGATGTAGTTGGTGTCATGTCTCATAAGCCGTTCGCCGTATCATTACCGGCCATGGCTTTATTGTGCCCTATCACCTTTATACCGAAAAAAATATAGGTTAACCCATGATAAAAAGACCCTTTATCAGTTTGGCAAAACCCAGGATAGAATACGAAGCTCTGGACGTTACCTTGCCGGAACCCAAAGAAATTCCAACTCCAAAAAAGGTTACGCTCTTATTAAATGAGCCTTATGAACCTGTTGGCAATAAAAACGCTGTGTTATTAAAAAAGGGTGATTCGGTTAAAACCGGTCAGAAGCTTTCTCTTTATGACGGCAGTGATGCCTATGTCATTTCCAGCGTTACCGGAACCATATCTTCCATATCTTCCTTTTTGGGAGAATTTGGCCGTTCTTATACCGCCATTGCCATAGATGTTGCTGAAGATGAAGAGATGGACGAACAATTCAAAGCCCTGTGCGTGGAACCCACCATGGATATTGCCAAAGATTATTTGTCCTTTATTCCCGGCAACCCACCGGCAAGTCTTTTTTCCAATGGCAGCACATCACCGTCCATAGATACCATCGTTATTTGCGGAATTGATAGTGATTTATTAATTACCGCCAATCAGCATGCCCTCATGTCCGATGAAAAAGCAATCCAAATGGGAGTTCGTATTTTAAAACAACTCACCGGAATTGAAAACATTATCATGGCCGCCCCTGAGCATCTGATGCAGAACGCCGGTGTAAGTGGCGCCCAAGTAAGCGTTGTGGATGCAGAATATCCTGCGACACTTCCGCGCATGATCATGCAAAACGTCCTCGGAAAAGTAGTGCCTGCCGGAAAAAGCTGTGAAGATATGGGTGTATGCTTTGTCAGTGCCGAGGCGGTAGTCTCCATTGGCACGGCGTTTGACCAGGGTCACATACCGCTTTTCAAAAAGTTCAACCTTATCAAAAAAGACGGAAACTCGGTAATGATATCAGCCCGGATCGGAACACCGGTCCATGAAATTTTTTCCGCCTGCGATGTCACCGTAAATGAAAAAGATCGTATTATCTTCGGCGGGCCCATGACCGGTTCTTCTATCTATTCAGAGCACCATCCCATTCAACCCGATACCGATGCCGTCATGATTCAGGACGGTAAAAACCTGGCACTGGTTTCAGACTATCCGTGCATTAACTGCGGAGAATGTATTCGCATCTGTCCGGCAAAAATCCCGGTGAACATGCTGGTCCGATTTTTAGAAGCCGGGCAATATGAACAAGCCGCAGAAGAATACGATCTTTATTCCTGCGTTGAATGCGGTCTTTGCAGCTTTGTCTGCGTATCGAGAATGCCGATCTTGCATTATATAAAGTTGGCGAAGTATGAACTTGGCCGGATCAGTACAGCGGAGGCAACAAATGCTTAATCAGAAAAAATTTATCGTTTCACACGCTCCTTTCTGGCATGACGGGAGCACAATAACCGCCCGGAGTTATAATATGATCCTTGCTGCGCTGCCTGCAGTGCTGTTTGGTTTTATAAGCTTCGGCATGCCTGCGGTGGGTGTGGTTTCACTCTCTATTTCCTCTGCCATTGTCTGGGAACTGCTGTTTAATAAAATATCAAAGCGGACGGTGAGCATCGGAGACGGTAATGCAGCCTTTATCGGCATTCTGTTCGGCATGCTTTTGCCGGCAACCTCTCCATGGTGGCTTGTTATAACCGGCACCTTTGTTGCGGTGGTGATTGGCAAACAGATCTTCGGCGGGATCGGCGGAAATCCTTTTAACCCGGTCCTTATTGGACTGGCCATACTGATGATGTCCTGGAAAGATTTTTTTGATTTTAATGAAGCTTTGGTGAACTATGATCTCGGTTTTGCCATGGCATATCCCCTGGCATCACTGAAACATTTCGGTGTATCCGCCATATCCGATTTCAATCCGGCCAACCTTCTAATGGGCCAGCAGTCAGGAGGCATCGGCGCAACCTTTGGACTGGGTCTTATCATCGGCGGAATCTATCTTATGATCAGAGGGTTCATCCGATGGGAGATATCGGTATCATTTCTGGCCGGTGTAGTTATCACCGCTCTGTTTTTCAATATTTCCGATCCCGCCCGTTACGCGGGACCTGTTTTTCACCTTTTAACCGGTTATACACTGATCGGAGCGTTTTTTCTGGCCACGGAAGACTCTTCTTCACCGGTCAATTTTATTCCCATGCTTATCTATGGTGCCGGCGCCGGGATAATGACGGTGCTCATAAGAAATATCGGCGCCTATGTTGATGGCGTCGTATTCGCCATACTGCTGATGAATCTTGTAAATCCACTTTTGGACAAAATCAGGCCCAAAGCGCTTGGAAAGGTAGTTTAACATGCGTGAATTGATAAAAATGGTTGTCGTCCTTACCGTTTTGGCCGCCTTCTCCGGCGGCTTGCTTGCCGGTCTCCGAAATGGAACAGCCGCTCAGATCGAAAAACAGCAACTTGAATTTGTTAAAGGACCGGCCATCAAGAAAATTCTTGAAGGCGCGTCCAATGATCCCATTTCCGACCGGTTTAAAATATCCGATGGGGACATGGAAAGAAGTTTCTTCGTGGGCAAATTTGACGGCAAAGCCAATACGGTTGCATTTGAAAGCTTCGGCAAAGGATTCGCCGGTGAAGTTGGCCTGATGGTGGGTGTCAATTTAGAAACCGACAAGATTGTCGGCATAGCGGTCACCACCCACAGTGAAACACCCGGTCTGGGAGCAATGGCAAAGGATGATCCCGGTTTTACCGCTCAATTTAAAGGCTTTTCCATAACGAAACCCATTAAAGTCACGAATGACGGCGGGCAGGTGAATGCAATCAGCGGCGCCACGATTACTTCCCGGGCCGTTTGTTCGGCCGCCACCGATGCCGAAAATATATATCAAAAACTGAAACCCCAGGTTTCTGAAAAAATTAAGGAATTTAATAAATAGGGAGATCAAGATGGCTAAGACTATCACTCAGGAATTTACCAAAGGACTGTGGGCGGAAATACCACCATTTCGGCTTGTGCTGGGTCTGTGTCCGGTGTTGGGTGTCACCACAACCATGGAAAACGGAATCGGAATGGGTCTTGCCACGACATTTGTCCTGTTATGTTCAAATATTTTGGTTTCGGCATTGAGGAACATTATACCGCCAAAGGTAAGAATCGCCTGTTTTATCATCATTATTGCAACATTTGTTATTGTGGTGGAACTGGTGATGCAGGCTTATACCTATCCACTATTTCTCAGATTGGGCCTGTTTATCCCTCTGATTGTTGTTAACTGTATTGTTCTGGGACGCGCCGAAGCATTTGCATCCAAAAACGGTCTTTTGCCTTCAATGGCCGACGGCCTGGGCATCGGCATCGGATTTACCCTTTCCCTGGCTTCGCTGGGCGCGATACGGGAGATTTTCGGAACCGGTACTTTTTTCGGGGCATCGGTATTCGGGGCTTCATATCAACCCTTCACATTCATGATTCAGGCGCCGGGTGCGTTTGTTTGTCTCGGGTTGATGCTTTGCATTATGAACCTGTTTGAGAAATAAAGAGGGGAAGATAAATGAGCGAACTGGGCTATTTTTCTTTAATTATCAGCACCATTTTTGTTAACAACATTCTGCTGGCCAAGTTTCTGGGCAACTGCCCGTTTCTCGGCACATCAAAGAAAATGGAAACTGCTGTGGGTATGGCCATGGCAGTGGTTTTTGTCCTGGTGATGGCAGGCGCCATTACCTGGGTGATCTACCATCTTTTTTTGGTGCCGCTTGATCTGGTATATCTTAGAACCATCGCATTTATCCTGGTCATTGCAGCCCTTGTTCAGTTTGTTGAGTTGTTTTTGAAAAAAAGCATTCCCGCCCTGTATGCCGGACTTGGCATCTTCTTGCCGCTGATCACGACGAACTGTGCGGTGCTGGGTGCTTGCGTCATAAACATCGACGAAGACTTAAGCTTTATGAAATCCCTTGTTGCATCCTTTGGGTTTGCCGTGGGTTTCGGTGTTGCGCTGATTCTTTTTGCAGGTGTCCGTGAACGAATTCTTTTGGCCAGGGTTCCAAAACCACTCCAGGATACGTCCATCGGACTGATCACCGCCGGAATAATTGCGCTTGCATTTTTCTCTTTTAAAGGGATGGTGTAAGGATTGATGATTGATGATTTTATTGTGGGATCATCTATTAGAAAAAATAGAATTCCATAAATTTTCAATATTAAATAGTCAATCATCAATATGTAAATAAGGAGGTCAATGTGTTAACAGCTCTTTTGTTTATGTTGGGTCTGGGTGCAGCATGCGGTCTTATGCTGAGTGTTGCCTCAAAAGTTTTTTATGTGTATGAGGACCCCCGAATTGCCGAGGTAGAAGCACTTACGGCTGGCGCAAACTGCGGAGGTTGCGGATATGCCGGATGCTCCGCCGCGGCAGTTGCCGTGGTAGCCGGCGAAGCGCCCCCCAGTGTCTGTATCGTTGCCGACGCTGAAGCCGCTTCCAATATTGCCGCCATCATGGGCGTGGATCCGGGTACGGCCGAGCCTTTACTTTCTTACAATACCTGTACGGGCGGCGATCGTGCCCCCGATAAATATTATTATATGGGTATTAACAGCTGTCAGGCCCTTGCCTCCTTGTATGGGGGCAAGCGAGAATGTCCGGTAGGATGTCTGGGGCTGGGCGACTGTGTCAGGGCCTGTGCTTTTGATGCCCTTAAGATGGGGCCTCATGGATATCCGGTTGTTGACGAGATGAAATGCGTGGGATGCGGTGCATGTGAAAAAGTCTGCCCAAAGGATATCATGGAAATCAAAACCATGTCCCAAAAACTGCTCCATCTCAATCAGTATGACGATCGCATTGCCCCCTGCCAGCAAACCTGCCCTGCTGAAATTGACATTCCCAGATACATTTACCAAATCAAAAACGGGGATTACGAAGGAGCGGTAAACACCATCAGAGAACGAAATCCGTTGCTGTTATCCTGCGGCAGAGTCTGTCCCCATCCCTGTGAAAATAAATGCCGTAGGGGCATTGAAGACGAACCGGTTTCCATCAATCAGTTGAAACGATTTGTTGCCGATTATGAAATGAATTCAGGACGTCGTCTTCCCGTATCCGTGGCCCCTTCCACCGGTAAAAAAGCGGCGGTCA
>Ga0315535_1001877_pt1 | contig 13782 bp, 17 predicted proteins | sample SalMarSW160220MG_2_FD_203092 | JGI IMG/M metagenome (GOLD analysis project Ga0315535, IMG submission 203092) | Salt marsh sediment microbial communities from the Plum Island Ecosystem LTER, Massachusetts, United States - Salt Marsh Sediment SW1602-20 ...
TCTAGCAGAAGACCTTCCCATTTTCACTAGAGAATAATACGCTTTCGCTTCGTTCTTTGTAAGACCAAGACTAGTGAGGTTTCCAACAATAGTATCTTGAGCCATAATCAATCCCAGATGTTCTATGGAGTCTGGAATATTAAATCTCTTGTCACTTTAGGAGTGACAGATATCCATTTATTCCACATCCAAATCTTCCCCTCCAAGAATTCTTTCTATCTCGTAGAGTCTATTTACTACAGCGATCCCTTTGTCAGTAAGACTCAGGTATGGACTACCGTGCTCTCCTTTTAGTTGGTATACCAATTCCTCTGTAAGAAGGCGGTCTCTTATCTCTTCAAACTTGATTTCAGTACTGGTCATCATTGACTCAAGGTCGCTTTCGAACCGGTCTCCCCAGATAAGATGAAACAACACTTCTCGAACTAACGAATGAGCAAGAAACTCGAGGGTCATAGTAGAAAATGTAAATCGGCAATGCGTAATGAAGTATACGATGTTACTCCTTTCGTGACACCACACCAATATGCTCTAGTGTACTATTTAGTATTGGTGATTTAGCTGCCCGCAGTAGTTGAAATTTCTAATCTCACACACATTTACAGTGGTGACACAAAAGCTCTAGATGAGCTCTCATTTTCTGTTGAAAAGGGAGAGATAGTTGGAATTCTTGGTCCTAATGGGGCTGGAAAATCAACCACTGTGAAAATGATAACTGGAATATTGAAACCCACCTCTGGAAGTGTAAAAGTTTCAGGGTTTGAAGTTACTGAAAATTTGGATGGAATTCGGAAACTGATTGGTTTTATGCCACAAGAAACAGCTTTGTATGAAGATCTGACTGCATATGAGTCACTGGAATATCATGCTGAATTATATGGCGTGCCAAAAGATGAAGTGCAAGACCGAATTTCAAAGATGCTTGATTTAGCTGGATTGACACATAGAAAGGATGACCTCGTGAAGACCTATTCTGGTGGAATGAAACGACGTCTTGCTCTTGTTCGCTCATTCTTGCATGATTCTGAACTTCTTATTCTTGATGAGATGTCATTGGGTGTCGATGTTCAAAGCAGAAATCTCATCTGGAACCAGGTTCGAAGGCTCAAAAGTGAAGGTCGAACAATAATCTTCTGCACTAATTATATGGATGAAAGTGAGGCTCTTGCGGACCGGGTCATTGTTATTGATAACGGAAGGCTCGTAGCAGAAGGGACGCCGGGTGATTTGAAGAGAGAATACGTCGGCGACTATCTAATCGAAGTTCTAATCGAGGGGATGGATTCGGATAAGAATGCTGAGTGGCTATCTGGAAAGGTAAAGCTTGAGGTTGAGAAAGTTTCTGATCCATTGAATGGCGGTCCACGTACAGCTTGGATACGAAGTAAAGAGGGACAAAAAGACCTCCCAATCACAATTGGGAGAATTACCGATTGTGGCCTGGTTGTGAAGCAGGCGTCAATGAGGGAACCATCTCTTGGGGATGTCTTCTTGGCAATAACAGGTTCGACATTGAGGGATTGAGATGTTACGTCAGATTGCTGCTATTGTGAAAAAAGATTTGAAACAAGCCAAACGTGATCCCAAGTTTCTGGGACCCAGTCTGATAATACCCTTTGCTTTTCTTCTAGTATACACAATTATGTGGACATCAGTAGGTGGCGGCGAATCCTTTGCCTGTGGTCTTGTTGTCCAAGATACGTCTCCCCAAGCGGATGATTTTGCTAATATACTTGAGAATATGCGTTCAACAACGAATCACACCTGGTTCGATATTGAAAGGTATGATTTAGCAACGGCTGATGAGCTCTACCAACACACAGAGCTGATTGCATACATACTAATCCCAGAAGGTTTCGGGGACAATATAACAGCTGGTCAAAATGCGACCGCTATTATGTATATTAACAACGCAAATGATGATGTCGTCAAGAACTACGCTCATAGGTTTGAAGCTGCAGTTCTGCTATTCAATCAGGGTGCCGTTTATCCTAACTTTGATCAATCAGATGCTCGTATAGCAATCAATGAATCGTTTAGTCTTGCTTCGACCCCCTCAAATCTCCAATACATGGCTGCAGTGGCAATAGTACTTTCGTTCATGGCTTGTTCATTGACAAGTCAATCAATGTTAACAGCTAGTGAGTTTGAAACGAATGCAATTCAAGATACTATGAACTCACCGACCCCAAGGCTTGCTCTGGTCCTTGGTAGGACTCTTGCTGCAATTCCGAGATCCTTCTCTGCATTACTGATATCTGCACCTATCATATGTTTAACAATGAACGTCTTCCCTGTTGGGAATCCACTCGTTCTTGTATGTATTCTCCTCCTAACAGCTCTTGCTCTGGCACCGGTTGGTGAATTGATTGGGATGCGATTACGAAATAGAGAACAAGCATTACTTGCTTCAGTATTATTTGTGGTAGTAGGATTCATTTTGGGAGGCGGAATGGCTCCTATAGGGCTCTCTCCACAGATAGTGCAGAATTTGGCAAGTATTCTTCCCACAACTCACGCACTATCTCTGTGGGCTCGTGTCTTTTTCGATGATACTCTACTAGGTCTCACGTCGAGTGCCTTTGTATTAGTATTGACTTGGATAGTGATGTCAATCATTGTATTTCAGTTGATGAAGAAGGAGGTTGAACGTTCATGAACCAATCACTAAGAACAATCAAGGCATGTTTCATCAAAGAACTTCGTGTTTGCAAACGTACTCCCCAGAGGATAGCCTTAGTCCTGTTATTGCCTCTCATGTTTTTCACAGGGTTCGGTATGCTTATGGGAGGTGTCTACTATGGTGAAGGTGTAGCTACTGCTCTTGTTGTTGAGGAACAGAATCCTGGTGTCTATACTAATGGATTAATTGAGATTCTAGGACAGTATGATGATATTCCTCCAAGATTGAACCCAATTCCAATGGATTCAGAAACTGCTGATAGATTGTTTATGAATGGTGAAATCCTCCTCGTCATCACAATTCCCGATGGCTTTGAGGATGCAATAATTAACAATCTGACAACATCAATCAACATTCAGGTAGCTAATATTCACGAGGACCTGACCAAGAATCTAAGAATGCCAGTCATTCGTAAGGTTGATCAGTTCTATCAGAAATATTTCTTGAACAACTCTCTAGTAGATTTTGCCATGGAAAATCTGCGTGCATTCACTCCTCCTCGACTTGCATATATGGCCTGGACCATCGCAGTATACGGTATCATGTTTAGTGCTATGTTTATTGCAGGGTCCACGGTGACTCAGGAATTCGAACAGAAGACGATAGACGAGATAACATTGGCAGGACGTTCACCTTATGCTATTTACTTGGGAAAGATGCTTAGTAGTATCTTGGTATGCTATCTTGCTCCTCCTTTCTTATTCCTGTTGAGCTACTTTCTCTTTGGTGTCTGGCCTATGGGTGATGTGCTTGTATTCATTGCTCTAACCCTTCCCCTTGCTATATTCAGCGCAGGTATTGGAATTATTGCGGGAGCTGTATTCAGGAATGCAGTCTTTGTTGTACCAGTAGCAGCTCTCGGATCCATATTCTATTGGATTACAGGAGGTGGTATTGCGCCACTTGAGTTAGTCGGAATTGATTTTGGCACAATAAACGAGTATCTTCCCGTGTCGAATGTCTATAGATCTTTAATCCGGATGTTTGTTGAAGGTAGCTATAGTTCTCTTTCCATCGATTTAGGTGTGATATGCGTCTTCGCCACTCTCTTGATGATCGTTTCACCGGTTGTAACTGATAGGATTGCCCATATGGATTTAACTAGGAAAATCAGGGAGATCAAGAATCGAAGAAATCCGGTTTAAGACTATCCTCTAGCTGGGGAACAGATGGCATAGAGGTGATCTGACAAGGTTGCCTCTGTGTCCTCTCCAAAGAGCATCCTCCAAGAATGAGATCTTTCTTTGAAACCACAACGACAAAGTAACTTGAGAGCCTGGACATTGTTTTCCAAAACTCCAATCCTAAGAGTGGTCCCTTCCATCATACCGGCAAATTCCAAAAGCAGCTGTTCAGCATATCCTTCTTGGGTGTTTACGACCCAAGGCCCAATTCTCACAGAGCTACCACTACGGCTTCCCATGATGAAACCTTGTATCTTCTCTCTTTTTTCTATGACTCTGGCAAACTCTGGATATGCAGAAAATCTCATGCGGAGAAAACCATCTCTTTGGCCTCCAAAATATTGAGAATCAAAAGCTGCAATTTTCCCAATGTCAGTTTCAACCATGTTACGTGTGTGCTCAGTATTTCTTCCATGGACAACTGCTTCTAGGCGTAGAGATTTCGAAATTTTTCTGAATCCTAGCTGCTCATAGAGGGATACTGCTCTTGGTACACCATCCAGAAAGAGTGATTTTGCGCCATTATCTTGTAAGTACTTCATTGCAAATTCCATGAGGGCTCTGCCAAAGTTCTGGCCCCTATACGTCGGAATTACTATGAGATTCCCAATGAATCCGAACTCTCCATAGCTGACAGTGCAAACCATTCCTACAGGCTCACCATTAACTTCACCAATATAGGATCCTTTTGGATTGAAAATTAATGATTCTTCAAAATCGCGTCTTGTACTACTCCAGCCTTCTGAAGAAGTTAGATTTAGTACAAAATCGAGATCACAAATCGTCATTTGTCTGATATTCAAGACATGCACCTATTCTCTCAGAGTAAATTTCACCTTTAAGATAGAATGGTAGAACGCAATACTCCTACACAAGTTGCATTATGGTGATCTCAATTGCGTTAGATTCTATAGATGATTATTGTGGATGTTGTACCAGAATATCTCAAAAAAGAGTAGGAACATGAATACCCCGAAGTCTAGTTCATAATTGTAGAATGCTGGCAAAACCTTTTGTTCTCTCTTGAGAATTAGTGCTTGAAGTATATCAAACGGAAGTGAATGATTGGTTAAGTTATCTCCACGATTAAAGTTCATTCTAATCACTGTTGATGAGTTATTATTAGTCCCAGCTTTAATACTAGGCGCATACTATTTTATCCCTGAGCTGTTACCCTTTACCATTGTTACAACCATTGTAGGCGCAATCCTCTTCGTAGCTGCAAAGTACAAACTCGTATATGATTCATTGAAGGAGGGAACCGGTTATCTCTACGACCTCCCGGGCACAAGGTGTAAGGTAATTGAAACCATTACAGATGCTTCTGGTAAGGTCAGGGTGGGTGCTGAAATCTGGGAAGCTCGTAGTGATAATGGTGAGATACTAAAAGGGACTGAGGTCGTTATTGTTTCCAGAGAAAGCATGCAGGTTCGTGTTAGACCATGGCCGGTAGAAACCAATTAGGTCAGTAGTACTTTTTCAAGAAGATATATGGCCATCTCTACATCTTTTAGATTGATAGCTTCGAAACTACTATGAGAATATCTACAAGGTACTGCAACCACTGCAACTTTCTGGCCCTGCATTGCAAATTGCACTCCATCAGTGAGATAGTGGTGATAAACCGCTCTCTGGATTGGTATTTCTTCACGTTCAGCAGTATCCAATATTGATTCCACTAAGTCGTGAGAATAGTGCATGGCATCATCTTTGATGACTATTACTGGCCCTAATCCTAGACCGACACCTGCCTCACCATTTGTACCAGGATGATCATCAGCTAATCCAATATCTATTGCAATGACTCCTTCAACATCAAGGTCTTTTGCGATAACAGCAGCACCTTTAGCTCCTAGTTCTTCCATTACGGTGGACACAAAGGTAACCTTTGGTCGTTTACTTGTAGGAATCTTTGAGAGTCTTTCAGCGAGTTCAATCATAATAACAAGCCCAATTCTATCATCCATGGATTTTCCAACCACATGGTGACCGACTTTCTCTACTGGTGCTGCATAGATTATCGGGTTTCCAACGTGAATACCCTGTTCTTCTACTTCTTCTCGGGATGATAATCCGATATCAAGAAAGATCTCTTCATATGTTGGAATTCTTGATTTTCCTTCCGGCCCCGCGATATGCCCGGTCTTAACTGCAAAACATCCTGGGATGAATCCTGTGTCAGTCATTATCAAGACCCACTGACCCGGTAAGAGTCGTAAATCTGGCATATGCCCTTGAGTATTCCACTTGGCTCGAATGAATCCTCTATCATCAATATTACTCACAAGAAAACCAACTTCATCAGCATGAGCTACAATGACATAGTGTTTACCATCACCTTCCATTGTCGCAATTAGATTTCCTATCTTATCTCGAATAATAGTAGAGCAATAGTTTCCAAGTTCCTCCTTCATGATATCTTGTATAAGATTCTCTCTACCAACTGGCCCGGGCGTGGCTGATAGTGTTTTTAGAAGGTCTAAGGTTCTTTCTACCATATTTTCCACCATCTTGTACAAGATGACAATGACACTTAAGCATCTGCCTCTTGCTTTGTGTCGTAATGCTTTAGTGTTGGATGATTTTGTTGTAACAGTGTAAGGTGACGCCCATGATTGTTACAGTGACAACAGTTGTAGTGTTAGTTATTGGTGTGCTTTCACTCGCTCTGGCATTGTATGGTGGATTTCTCTCATTTTCGATAACTGAGAAACTTAAAGGTGATGAAGAAGAAAGGCATAGTTCTGAACAACAATACTATCTTCTTGGTATGATTGGAATCATTGTTCTGTTTGCTCGAATAATGAACGTTCCAATCTTCTTCTGGATGATCCAGTCATTGGTTCCTTACTGTCCTGGTGCGATGTGTTCCTATGGAGTGGTCAATGTAGGATTTCCATACTCGATTATTGCACTTGTACTGAAAATCATACTACCTTTTGCCTATGGTTTATGGTTAGTTGTCGAGGTTTCGAATAGAAAACAACCCATGCTCCCTCTTATCGGAAATCTTGCTCGTTCATTTATACTGTTTCTTCTTCCTTTGGTCTTGATAGATGGTGCAGTGGATATACTTCTTGTATCTTCAATTCGCCCTGTATATGCTCCTTGCTGCTCAAGTGTCTATGATGTTGATCCTCCTTTCTCCCCATCTGCCTTATTTGGCTCTCAGATTGGAATGTTGATTGTGTCGTTGACAATCATTATAGCCCTCTCTCTAATTGCAATTCAATGGTTTGAGAATGAATCAAAGTATTTGCCAACTGTAACTCTGATCTTTACTGTAGTGGTATCCCTACTTTATTTTATAACACTTCATGACACTCTCGCGCCGGTCGTGTTAGGTCTCTCTGACCATCATTGCCCTTACTGTTTATTCCAGGAGTTTCCAGATACTGCTATTTTTGCTGGTTTATTCTGGGTCGGTGTTGCATCAGCAGGGTGGCGTGTTCTTCTTGAGATGATTTGGCGACAAAAACAATTACCCCAGGAGAGTATTACTGGAATCAAGAATTTTCTACTAAAACTATCTTCACTCTCAATTCTATTCAGCATTGTCAGTCTTGTGTCGCACCTTCTGATTGCTCTCTAATGGTTTCAGTCATCTTTGACAAGTCTACCATCGTGTAATAGATGTCTAATATCGGCCCATTCTAACACCATTGGATCATGAGATGCTACAACTACGGTCATACCCTCATTGTCGACCATAGCTCGTAATGTATTCAATAGATCCTTAGTCAGAGACTCGTCTATTGAAGCACTAGGTTCATCAGCAATCAGAATTCGCGGATCATTCATCAATGCACGAGCAATACTCACTCTCTGAAGTTCTCCCCCTGAGAGTTGGGCGACTCTGAAATCTAGTCTGTGCTCCATATCTACTGAGCATAATCTCTTTCTAGCAATGGTCTCTGCCTCCGAGCGTGAGATATCGGTACATAGTAGGGGGAGTGCCACATTCTCTGTAGCGGTAAGCTGTGGGATGAGATACTGAGTTTGAAATATGAAACCTATCGTATTACGTCTCATTTTTGTTCTGAAGACTTCGGAGAAACCGGATACCTCGTTGGTTCCAAGGAATACCTTTCCTCTCGAAGGTCTCGTGAGAAGTCCAATCAAGCTAAGAATAGTGCTTTTTCCAGAACCACTTGGACCCCCCAGCGCGGCAATCGTGCCCTCCTCTATCTCGATTGTAATATCTCTAACAGCATCCACATGTCGAGGAGTTCCTTGGTTGTAGGTTTTCCATACATTTTCTGTTCTAATCGCTATTGCCAATTCATACACCTCTCAGAACAACGTCGGGTTCTGTTATCGCATTCCTCCAAGAGGGAACTACTGCAGCAACTAGTATTGGTATTATCCCCACTGCATAAACTGTGAATAAGGTCGGTAATGAAATTGTTAGAGGTAACCCCCCTGGAAGCAGAACGAGACTCCATCCAAGTATATAACCTGCTAGTAAAGGAGCTCCCAGAATGAAATCGAAAATGATTGCAATAGAAATCCCAAGACTAACACCTAGAAGACTCAGAGTAATGGACTCAAGCATTCTTATCTCAAGCACATCAACGGTATCAAATCCAAGTGCTTTCAAGAGACCTACCTCTCGACGAGCCTCTTCTGACCCTGCACTTGATGCGGTAAATGCCAGCAGAATCACTGCTAGTAAGACCACTAGCCAAAGTAACGCTGTAATACCTGCTCTCCCTGTATATGCTTTGAGCATTAGATCACTGATTGCGTCTCTAGTTAAAACTCTAGCTTCTCCAATTCCAGTATCAAGGCGGAAAGCCACACTGTTTAGATTTGATCCATAGTTTGTCCATATTGCTATATCCGTGAAGGTCGAATTATCATAACCTAGAACTTCACGAGCACTCCTAAGGTCTGTGAGAATCATATCATAGCTGTAAATCTTGGATTCACTGTCAAAAATACCGATAATCTCGAACTCTATGAGCTCTCCCTCAAAGGTGATGAGGGAAAGAAGCGTTCCAACTTGTATCTGTAGAGGTATGGCTGATGTCGCCATCATGTCAACAATACCTTGACCTACTATCATCTTTCTATAGTCTGATTCATTCAGGAATCTTCCAGTTTCGAGTATATTAGTACCTACTGCTCCATTCATACTTCCATATTCCGTAGCATTAACACCCATTACTGTCAGCAAACTACCACTTCCTACATCTGAGTATCCCCACACTCTCGGTGTGGCTGTTCGAACTCCTGTTGTATTCGTTACGTTTCCCATCCATGAATCAGGAATTGGTACTTGGCGTCCCCCAACTAATCTTTGAAGTATAATGTCAGGCCCTTCATCTACTGATGCTGATACATCAGTGACCACACCTTCTGTGATGAACTCAACAGAACAAAGGATTGATGTTGATATGAAAAGCGCTAGAATGATTGCAACACTACGTGTCCGGTACTTGAGAACATTACCCAGGGCATAACTTGCAAGGTTACTGTGTTTTCGTACTCCCATAACTTCTCCTTCCTAAAATCACGATTAGTGCTACAGGTACAGCTGCAAAGATAATTGCGAGACTTATCGTACTCATATTGGGAATGGGTGCTCCATACTGCCAATCCGTAGGCTCAATTGGGATTGTATAATTGTCATACAGATCAGATTGGAGTGGATTACCCAAATATAATGTATATCCTCCTGGAATGTCACCTATTATTCCATAGGGCGATTCGAGACCAGGAGCTCGAATATAGTAAGAGTCCTGCATGACTGCTGGCCCTAGATCCGTGAATAACCAATATGATGATTGACCAGTATTCTGATAGAAAAAGGCAAATCCAAAATTGAAGGCAAGTGAAATGACTATTATGATGGGGATCATCCATTTCTTTCTCAACGTCACACCTCTCTTACGACCATACGAACGGATTGTCAATAATGACCCCTCCATATTGATCGAGAAAATGACTCTCACACATATCAACTTCTCCGGCATCTTCGCAGAGTGGAACAACGGTGGGCTCATTTGTTGTAGGGTTGAGATATTCTGTTGAATAGACCCAGACTATCATTGGGTCATCCCAGTCCATAATCATCCCACACATAGGGCATCGGACCTGTACATTATCAAGAGATCCAATTCCATCATTATCAATCAAATCTTGAAATGCTAGTAATGAAATGTTGACACAACAATAATGGGTTATGCTCCCATTATGAAATGTAAACGTGACTTCATGACCTATTCTATTTTGAATTTCCAGATTAGTATAGTCACAATAATGAATGACTGGTGTAAAGATAGCTGTGTATGTGTAGATTCCAAAACAGCACAAGATGATCGCAATAATCTGCATTGCCTTGTGCTGCTCGGAATTCATAGTATTTTCTCTCCCTATTCAAGGCTCTTGAATACACCAACTAGTGAAACAACAGCGATAACAGCTCCGAGTATTGTTTCTACGGTTCGTGTGTCCCAACAACGCATAGGATTGATACACACAGGAACAAAGGTCCATGGTGCTAGGGCTACAACAACTCCTAGTATGAGGAGGACTACGTAAAGAATTGCTTCAAGTTTCATCTTAATTCACCAATATTATGTCGATGTCGGGTCTATAGTGTATATTTGAGTGTCTGCTGAATTCCGATTGACACCATTATCAAAAGCGGTCACAAAGAATTGTGCTTTATCTCCCTCGACCACTGGGCCAAAGGTCGCAACCCACCTACCTCCTGCGACACATAGACATGCATAGAATGACATATCCTGTGTCTGCCACTCTTCACCGTCTAATGAACTCGAGAGTTGAGCATTGGAAATACCTGATCGGTCCACACAATAAATCACAACTCTGATGATATCTCCCACAACAGGGTTTACAGGAAGAATATCTACTTCGTAAATCAAAGGGCCATCAACGTCTTCAAAAACAGCATTAACAACGATTCCTGCAAGAAGTATCATCAAGATTGAGCCAACACAAATTAATTTCGTCTGATTTTTCATCTTGATGCCACAGTTCCTTAGAATCGTCTGTTGTATTGTGTTACGGAAAAGCACTATACATTCTTTTCGTGTTATTAAAAAAACACGCTAAAGCCTATTGAAATTCGTTTAAGGCTTCAGTCCAATTGCTTTCAGTGGAGTATCTAAGCAGAACTCTCTATCGGTTCTCCACGAATTAGTTTTCCCATCAAAAGTCTCTGCCCACAATCCATAGACTTGAGAATGTTTGTAATCAATAATCAAAATCTCATAATTCTTAGTAAGCTTCCACACAAATGATACAAGCTCCGAGAGATGGGCAGATGGTAAACGTGCAGACCATACGAAACCATCGTCAGTCTTTCTGATGCTCGATCCAAATGGGAATTTACTAACTGAAAGATATGAGATTAATCTGTCAGTCATTTCTTCGTCGGCTTCTGCAATGATTAGAGGTGTATTGTAGACATCGAAATGAGTCCAGTTGATAAACACCCGATAGGATTCAATCACTTCTTCATCCAAACGCTTCAATTTTGCAGATATTTTCTGCTGGATTCCTGGTTCGTTTTTATCCATATTTAGTGCTTCAATTATTTCAATATTCTTTCTTCTAGCATCGGTGCTTACTTCTTGAAGGATTCTTACATCTAATTCGTCCAATTGTACCAATTCGTCAATCTGCGAGGGTACTTTAACTTTGGATTGGATTTTGTTGGGACATGCAGCCCACCACTTATCCCAATCGAATACCCACCCCATTATTTCAGGATTCCAAGCATTGATTCGTGGTCTAGTGAAGGAAGATCCATACTCTTCATTCAGAGTCGGGAGTTCTCGTACCTTACTTATCAGTCCATTACTTTTCATCACTTCAAATGCACTGAGTAGATGAGGTCGTGCAGCATCTGGTTGTCTGAATTGAAGCATGATGCCTTGAACTTTTCCACCAAACACTCTTGCTCTGTAGGAGGTATAGGGATGGCTTTCACAGAACTGTTCAATTTTCAAAAGTGCATCATGGGATTTGACTTGGAGAACAAAATCGTCTAGTTCGAGACCAATTTGACGAGATTTGAGATTAGCATGCACACCTACGAAGACCTGCTCTTTCTTTAATGCTTCTAACCAGGTTCGAGCTGTTGGTGCAGATACTCCTACCTGTTTAGCCAAGACTGATGCTGGGGCAACAGGTTGCTCCTGGAGCGCGAACAGGAGCTTGAGTCTCTCGGTATTCACCAGTCAACTACCCTCTGAATCTAGATGTACGCATCAACTGAGGGCGGTAGACCTGGTCCGCCTCCCGTGGGCGGATCGAAGATGATCTCGTCGGTGATGTATAGTTTACCATTGCCTGAACCCATGACCGATGCTAGCAAAGTAACGGTGTACCATCCACTCTCTATTGCCATATCGAAACAATCAATGTTCAGAAGAAATGTGTTTGGCGTGTTATAGACAGATACTCTAACATTAAACACAAGACCTGAAGGTAGTTCAATCCAAATGTTTAGGTCAACTCTCGTCGGATCAGTATCCAAGAAACAGCAATCAACGAGAAGTTTGATGTCGTCTTCGTATCCGTCACCATCAAGGTCTGCGTAATAAGCATCTACAATCTGTATGTAGTCTATACTTGAAATCCGCGGTTGTGCGTTTGCTGCAGGTATGAGGACTGACAGTAAAACAATGGCCGCGAAAACCAGTGTTAGTTTCCTAGTGTGCATAGTATCTCACCTTTACCCGAGAATGCAGTTAGAATTTCAACAGTTCTTATAAGTTCTCTTTTCTTTAGAATTGTAAAAGTATTTATAAGTGTGTTTTCTTTTCTCCACTTCGTCGGGTCTTATGACCTGTCATAGGTGAAATGTAGTGAAACGCACAAGCTCTATTCTCCTTCTTGCTCTGATGTTAGGGTTGCTTCTTCCAACTTTTGCAGTTGCAACTCCCAATATCATGATCATGAAGGGTGGTGGTGGTGGTGGTGGACCTCCCACATCAACAACGTATGAGGTCGAGTACTATACAGGCTCGGCTGAAGACAAGTGGGCTGTTTTAATCGGTATTGCCGATTATGATGGCCAATCAAATGATTTATGGAATATGGCCAATGATGCTCTTGAAATGAGAGCAATCCTTGCTGCTGATGGATACAACTGGGCATTCGCACAAGATAGTGCTGGAACAAAGGCTAACTTTGAGATTATGCTGAACTGGCTTATTGCAAATGAAGGTCCTGACTCTGAAGTTGTTTTCTTCTACTCCGGTCACGGATCACGAACAGCTGATGGTAGCTGGGATACAGATGTAGAGGCTGATGGAAACGATGAATGTCTTGTTTCTTGGGACTTACGTGCAATAACTGACTCATATGTCGCTGACAAGATTAACCAGATGGAGTCTAATCATATCGCTTGCATCTATGGTAGCTGCCACTCTGGTGGTATGTTTGATGGACCAGGTGAAAGTCGTGATGGTGTCCTTTACATTGCAGCTGCAGAAGCTGACCAATATGGTTGGGATTATCTTGAGTTAGAGAATTCCCTATTCGGTTACTACTTTATTGATCAAGGTCTTCTTAATGGTCCATACGACAACCTACAGGATGCATTCTGGTACGCCAGGCCTCTTGTAATTGCTGAGCAGCCTGACAGTTGCCCAATAATGCTAGATCTCTTCGGTGCACCATTCTATGTGAAGTGAGGGCTTTACGCCTTCCTTCCCTTTTTTTTTTCTTCCGGAATGTATTCTCGTGCTAATACCCTCCGAGTACCTGAGAATATATGCAATAATACACATCAATCTGTATGGCTCTTAGTGAAACATTGATTGGACTTTTCATTGGTCTAGTCATCGCAGCTTCTGTCTATTTGATTATGAGGATGCAACTTCGTCATAGAATAGCAATGGTCGAGAAGGAATTTCGACAGACATGGGCGGAACA
>Ga0315535_1001878_pt1 | contig 13782 bp, 5 predicted proteins | sample SalMarSW160220MG_2_FD_203092 | JGI IMG/M metagenome (GOLD analysis project Ga0315535, IMG submission 203092) | Salt marsh sediment microbial communities from the Plum Island Ecosystem LTER, Massachusetts, United States - Salt Marsh Sediment SW1602-20 ...
TCAGTTTGAACAAGCCAGCGAAGGCAACTGCCGCAGCTGGTTCGGCGGAGATGCCTTCCATCTTGGCCAAGACGTGCATGGCGCGGAAAGCTTCTTCGTCAGTCACGCTCTCGAATACGCCGCTCGATTCCATAGTCTTTTGGCGTAAGATGGTGTAGGCCCGTCCCGGATCCCCAGTTGCGAGTGTTTCAATGTGAGTGCGGGGGTTTGTTACCACCTCGGCTGTTTCAAGACCGCGCTTCCAACCGTCGACCATGGGTGCGCAGCCCTCAACCTGGACAGATGCGAGAGCTGGTATTCCGTCAACCAACCCAAGAGTCTTTAGTTCGCTAAATCCCTTGTGCACACCAAGCGGCCCCATTCCTCCGCTGATGGCTTGAACATACCAATCAGGTGTCCGCCAGACAGGATTGGTTTCTGCGCCGCCACTATTTGGATCAAGAATGGCTGTCAATTGCTCACTTATTTCCATTGCCATTGTTTTCATGGCTTCGACGGATGTAATGGTCTTCGCGCCCATGTCGAGGTAAAGACCACGTTGTTTGGCAAATTCTGCCGCTATCATTTTGGTCTGATCGTAGGAGCCAGTAATTTTAATAACTTGGCTACCATACAGAGCAATCTCTCGCATCTTGACTGCCGGAACTAGGCTGGTCACGAAAGCCCACAACTTTATCCCGGCGCGGGCTGCATAGGCCGAGTATGAGATGGCGACATTGCCGGTAGAGGCTGCGACCATTTCTGTTATGCCGGCTTCCTTGAGGGCTGCAATAGTCACCGCTGCCTGTCGATCTTTGAAGGATGAAGTTGGTTCTTGTCGTTCATCTTTGATGAAAATGTTGGGACAGCCAAGCATCATACCAAGGTTGACGGCTCGAATGAGCGGAGTTCCACCTTCCCCCAAAGATATGCTTGGATTGGGATTCCGTACAGGCAATAATTCTCGATAGCGCCACAAGTCGAATGGTCGATCAGACAATTGATGTGGCCAGGTTTTTGCTAAATCCTCATAATCATATTGGGCTTCGCGCCAATTGCTATTGCAATTGGGACAGCTAGCCGATGTAGGAAAATAGGAATCGGTGAAGCCGCAGTCAAGACATTTAATGACAAAAGATGACATTGATTGACTTCCTAAGTATAAAGTTTATTTTCTGGCAACTCGTTTGAGAGCTCGATCCAGTGTGGCGAGAAGATCTTCTTCATTGAGAGAGCCTTTTTTGAGCAAATTTTTCCCAAAATTGTTGAGTTGTTCATGTTGTTCTGGTGTTAAATCACCCCCTGTTATTATGAGCACCGGAATATCGCGCAGAGAGTCCGTTGAGCGCATTTTCTCTAAAATATTAAATCCATTCATTTTCGGCATGAATAGGTCCAGGATCACTGCATGAGGAGTACGGGTCGTGATGGCTTCCCATCCCTGTTCGCCACCTTCGGCTAAAACCGGCTTGTAACGGCCATGTTGGTTTAAAAGCTTACCGATCAGGCGCAAGTCATCCGGGTCGTCGTCAATAACCAATACTTCCCGGATGCTGCCGTCGTTATTCAAGCGGTTGAGCGCATTTATCAGGTCATCTTCGATGATCGGCTTTACGAGATAATCGGCTGCACCGAGGTTGAACCCCTTTTCCTCTTGCTCGAGGATGCTACAAATAATAACCGGCACATCCCGCGTTTCCGGATCTGATTTAAGATCATTGATCACTTGCCAGCCATCATAACCTGGCATCATAATATCCAGGGTAACGGCATATGGTTTTAGCTGGCGGACTCGTTCCCTGGCCTTGGATGGATCGGTTAATGCAACTAGGTGAAATCCTTGCGGTTCGAGATAGCGCTCATAAAGGCTGATGACTTGTTCGTCGTCGTCAATCGCTAGGATAACGCGTCCATCAATTGGAATGTCGCTGATTTCAGGCGTTTGCTGGACTGGCAGGCTGAAATAAAAGGTGCTCCCCTTGCCGATATCGCTTTGAATGCCTATGCGTCCGCCGTGCATTTGTACTAGATGTTGACAGATAGAGAGTCCCAAACCTGTGCCACCGGTCTTACGTGTAGGCGAGGTATCGACCTGGGAGAATGGTTGGAAAAGTTTGGTTTGGTCATCCGGGGAAATTCCTGGGCCAGTATCAGTGACACTGATCATTATCTCAGGTTTTCCCGTTGGACCGGAATTAATTGAGGTGGAGACGGTAATCGTGCCCTCTTCAGTAAATTTGGATGCGTTTGATAGTAGATTGAGTAATATCTGGCGGACTCTCATTGGGTCTGCACGAATAACCGGCAGGTCTGTCGAAATGTTTTTGACAAGTTTGATCGGTTTGTCCTTGACCAACCCCACTACTGTTGACATCACGCTTGAGATCAGGTCGGCAGCGTTGACATCCTCGAATGACAACTCCATTTTCCCTGCTTCGATTTTGGACAAGTCCAGGATGTCATTGATCAGCCCTAAAAGGTGTTGGCCGGAATTGTATATTGCACCGAGATCTTGATTTTGCAAATCAGTGACTGGACCATCGATGCCTTTTAGGATGACGCGCGAGAAACCAATGATGGAGTTCAGAGGGGTACGCAATTCATGGCTCATATTCGCCAGGAATTGGCTCTTCAGTCGATCGATTTCACGCATCTCTCGGACAGCTTCCTGGGACAATTCATATGAGCGTGCATTGTCAATCGCAACTGCGATTTGATCTGCCAGGATTTGTAGAATGGCAATATCGTCTTGGGTAAACGCGCCTACCTCAGTCGCTTGAAGATCCAGGGCACCGATCACTCGGTTGCCGACCCGAAGAGGGATACCGACTTCGGCTCGGGTCTCCGGAAGGAGTGGATTGGGGCGATGAATCGGATCGCTGGCTGTGTCGTTGACCACTTTGGGTTCCCCGGCAGCTGTGGTCGAACCAATAACGGATTTCGAGCCTACGGCCAGGGAGTGTTGGCGGTGCTTCATTTCTTCACCCGCCTCTCCCGTAGCTTCCCTGAGAACAGCGTTGAAGCCGGTCTCTTCAATGATGAAGATTGCCGCATGGTAGAACCCGAGGCGTTCACTGATCAGGTTGACCGTACGGCTGAAGAGTGTGTCCAGGTCAAGGGTGGACGTCACCAAGCGACCGATTTCAGCTGCAGCAGCCAAATATTCGTTCTGGCGGACGATGGCTTCTTCGGAAAATTTTCGCTCGGTAATATCCCTGGCGACCCAAAAAACCTGGTCATCATTCAGCCTGGATAGCGTAGCATCAAACCAGTATTCTTGATCGTCGATTAGTAAAGGATATTCGATTTTAATTGGATTACCGGATTCAAGCGCCTGTTCGATTGCTTCTAAAAACGGCTTATGGATTTCCGGAGGGAATATGTCAGTCATCTTTTGGCCGATCAATTCCTCTGGGGGCAGGAACAGACGGGATGGATTCGTCGGGGCAATGCGCAGATATCGTGTATCCTTATCAACGATTAGGATCACGTCATTCATTGATGCAAACAATGTTCTTAATTCAAGCTCAGATTGCTTGCGTTCGAGAGCGACGGATACCTGATTGGCAATGAAGGAAAGTGTTTCTCGATCCCGCTCAGTTAGGCGCTCACTCGTTTTATAAGTTTGTACTACTACGACACCCAGGGATTTATCACCGCTTCTGAGTGGGACACCCAACCAATCCACAGCTCGGGTACCAAGCGGTTCCACCTGGCCACTTTCTACCAGTTCATCAAAGCGAGCTGGAGTTGCTAGCAGAGCCTGACCCGTTTTGAGAACATAGCTGGTCAAATTTTTGCCTGGTTTTTGAGGCTCCCAGGCTGAATTGTGTTGGTCAATGAAATATGGGAAACTGAGCAAGTCACTGGCTTCATCATAAAGGGCTACATAAAAGTTCTCTGCCGGCATAAGCGTTTTTACCGCATCATGAACGGAATGCAATACCGATGAAATGTTTTCGGCTGTCAGCGCAGCTTCAGCAATCTGAAATATTGCTTCTTGTATTTTTTCATTGCGCTTACGTTCAGTGATGTCCTTGAAAACGCCTCGATACCCAACAGTGTTCTCGGCGGTATCCAGAATGGGCACACCACTTGCCAGGAAGGTGACTTCCTCGCCCTGATTTGAAAAGCTGTGAATTTCCAAATCAGTCAAAGGTTGTTTGTTTCGTATCGCGTTGGTCAGCATGCCTTCGGTTTGCTGCTTGTCTTTTTCTGAAACGAAGGTTTTAAATGGCTGGCCAATGATTTCATCGGGTTGATATCCGAGAACTTCGCTTACGCGCTCCGATATATACCGGTATGTTCCTTTTTGATCCACTTCCCAAACCAAGTCCGCACTGCTTAATGCCACGTCCCGGAAGCGAGACTCCGATTCTTCAATAGCCTGGAATAAACGCGCGTTTCCGACAGCGAACCCGACTTGGCGTCCGATGGACGTCGCCAGCTCCAAAGTGTTTTGGTTAATTGAGTTAGCTTTTTTCTTGAAAGTGCAGAGCGTACCAAGTACCTGACCTTTTAATTCGAGAGGAACCCCTAAATATGTGTTGTAACCCGCTTTGATTACATTCGAGACATCCACCGGTGCGCCCTGTCGGATATCGTCGAGAGAGATCGCCTCACGGGATTGGAAAACCGCCTCGCATAACGACCCCTCTAATCCTTCAGCAGGATCTTCGGGCTGAGGAAACGGTAGCCCCAATTGAACCACGCGTTCCAGTTTTCCGCGGGTGTTGTTGTACATTGTGATGAGTCCCCCATCAAAGCCCATTGTCTGTAAGGTTTTTTCCAAAACCGTACTTAAAATTTGGCGAATGTCTAGCGTTTGGCTGGCAGAACTGATGACATCATTCAGGGTAGCGAGTTGGCTGCTGCGTTCACGAATCTGTTCGAATAAATTGGCGTTTTGAATTGCAATGGCAGCCTGGTTTGAAATCGCTGAGAGCAAATCCCGATGGTGCTCGGTGTATAAATTAGCAATTTCTGTGCTCTGAACAGCAATTGCTCCCATCACCTGTTCTCCGGCCAGCATGGGTACTCCTAGCCAGGATAGTGCTGGAGCAGTATTGCCAAGCGGTATAAATTCAATATTCAATTGTTGCATTTGATCCTGAACGTTGCCATTTAAAAGGAGCGCTTCGCCGTGTGTGAGGATGTAATCAGTCAAACCTTGTCCGATGGGTCGCGTAGAGGATTCAACTGGTTGGTTATCGTTGATTGCAAGCGGGAAATTAATTTCGTTTTTTTCGGCTTCGAATAAAGCGATAAAGAAGTTGGTTGTGTCCAACAATCGAGATGAGAATTGGTAGATAGTTTGCGCAATCGAATCGATGCTGAGCTGGGATGAGAGCATTCGGCTCATTTCGTTCAAGATGGCTAATTCTTCTGCGCGCTCTTGTGATTGTTGGAATAATTGGGCATTTTCAATTGCTAAAGTGAGCTGATCTGTAACTTGTTTAATCAGCAGTTGTTCTTCCTGGTCCCAGGTGCGTTGATTATCTTCATCAATCACTTGTAGCGTAGCCCAACTTTGATTGTCTAGCGGAAATGCCATTGCCATGCTGGCTGGCGTGCCTGCGGAGCTACTTGTTGTCAGGGTTTTTAGTGGGTGCAGGGGACCAGTTAATGACCGAGTACGCGGCCGGGTTGAGACCGGGGTAGCGGCACTGGTTGGCTTGATGTCCCCTGATTGCTTTACCGTTTGGCGCTTAATTTCCTTCGAGGTTGCCCTCTTTTGTTCACGGGGGGCAGCTTCTTCCTTCTTAATTTCCTCAAAGAATTTGTCAAGCCGGTTGTCTATTTGCTTCTTCGACATATCTAATTAGCTCCTGGGCCAGTATCCGATATTGTTGTGAGCCTCGGCTATTTGGTTTGTAACGAGTAATAGGTAAACCCACGATTGGGCTTTCGCGGAGTTTTGTATCTATTTCAATCACTGTCTCAAGCAACCCCTCTTCGAAAGTATTGCGCAGTTGCCCTTCGATATTGCGATGAGTCCTGTTGCGCCTATCCAATAATGTGATCAGGATTCTATACACAAGGGATGGGTTGTTTTCCTCGCGAATGCGTTTGATAAGAGACATCATATTTCTCAAGGCATAAGCTGAAAAATACTCAGCTTGTGTGGGGATAATGAGTAATTGAGCAGCACATAGGGCGTTGGTTGTTATCGCCCCAAGGGATGGGGGGCAATCAATAATCACATAGTCAAAAGGCAATGAACCCGCTGCTTCAAACGCATACCGGAGCGTGTTTCTGAAGTCCATGCGCATGGGAAGAAATTGCTCCGCATTCTCGATGGTTGCACTGGAAGGAATTATGTCGAGGTTTTCGATTTCAGTTGCGGCACAGGCATCAAGGATTGGGGCGCCTTCGATTAGTATTTGACTGGAAGTTGGACGATCTGTGTCCTGCTCGAATCCGAGTGCCAGTGAGAGGTTTGCTTGTGGGTCAAGATCAATTAGCAAAACCCGGCGACCCTGTTCCGCTAGCGAAGCTCCTAAGGAAAGGCATGTGGTCGTTTTGGCGACCCCGCCTTTTTCATTTGAAATCGTGATTATATAAGACATAGTAAATTTGCCTTCATTTCAGTTTTTTGGGCGATTCGCTAGGTGGGATGTCGGAGTCGGCGATACTTTGTTTTTTTTGATCCGATATGGTTTGCGGAACGATTTGAACTTGGGTAGCACCAAGGACATCCTTAAGCTCGCTGATAGCAGTTTGGAGCATTGTCTGTGGATCATTGGTACTGCGGATCTTGGTTGTGATTTCAGTGACAAGGCGTTCACGTTCGGCACGTCGCTGGGTTTCTGCATAAAGGCGGGCACTCTCTAAAGCCGAACCGATCTGGTCGGCGAGGGTTTGTGCCAGCTCTATTTCGTCTTGATTCCAGGTTGGTTCATTGGCGGATTTTTGCAAGCGAATAGATCCGATGAATTCTCCACGAATCTCGATTGGAATTCCTAGTGATTTCCCGTCTTTACTGCTGGTCACCTGACCTTCAGAAGCAGATAGGGCAAGTTTATCCTTCCACTCCCCTGAAATTTCGCGAACCAGGTTTTTGCGCCCAATATATCCGATGCCCGGTTTTGATTGGAGTAATTTTCGCCATGCATCTCGGCTTAATTCGCCATAGGCGCGCCCAGCTGCGTCCAAAGCCGACTGACCTTCATCAAAGAGACGTGCATTTTCGATGGCAACCGCAACCTGGTCCGCTAAGATTTGGAGCGTAGTGATATCTTCCTCGCTGAAAGCGGCCTCTTGCATACTTTGGACATCCAGTGCGCCCAGAATTTCCCCGCCAGCGATCAGCGGAAGCGCCATTTCAGAACGCGTATCGGGCAAATCGGGATTATTAAAGAAGACAGCATCTTGACCGACATCCAATGCAATGCGCGGTTTACCAGAACCGGTTGCATACCCGACCAATCCAAGCTCGCCCACTTTTAATTTGTGGTTGCGAGCAAGCATTTTTTGACCACCCGGACTATTGGCAGCCTGCAATACGGCATATTCCTCGTGCTCGTCAAGCAGGAATATACCCACATGATAGAAACCAAAACGGTCACTGATGAGATGTGTCACCTGATTGAGCAGCGTCTCAATTTCGCGGATGTTAGCTGCGGCATTGCCAACTTCGGTGGCCGTACGAAGTTGTACTGCGCGTCGCTCAAGTTGTTCGGTACGTTCTGCTACGCGTACTTCCAAATTATTTACAAGATCGCGCAACTGGGTTGTCATGATATTGAACGTAGAAGCCAGGTCGCCAATCTCGTCACTCGTGGAGACCCTGGCACGAGCATTCAAATCACCTTCGGCGATTAAGGTTGCGGTTTCGCTCAATTCGGAAATCGGTTGGGTTAAGGCGCGCGTAATCCACAAAGCGACGACCGTTGTAAGACTCGCAATGAGGATACCGAGTAAGGTAAGCGAGCGGGTTTGATTGCGGAGCGGTGCCTCAAAGACAGCCTTGGATTGGGCGAAAACAACATACCAGGGTTCGTATTTCATCTGCGAGACCCCAACAGTATCGATAGGTGGCTGCACGTCGGTTCCGCCAGGAGACTTGAGCAGCATGGCATCGAAAATTGGCTGATCTTTGGAATTCTGAAGACCTTGCTCCAAGCCGGGCAGTTCGACCGATACACTTGAAATTGGACCAGGAGGCAGGCGGTTCATGGTTTGAAGCGAAGCGATAATTGGATACGAGATCGAAGCACCGTACTTCATGACCAAATTTGTGTCATAGCCATGGGCCAGGAAGACAAAATTCTCATCCAAAACAGCAGCAAATGAATTCGGGCCGGCTGTATTATTAAAATGATTTACAAGTTGTTGAAATTTGTAGGCATTATACTTAACGCGAATAATCCCAACGATTTGACCGGACACAGCGCGTACGGGAGCGCTGAAATAAATATATGTATTCTGTTTGTCTGGAGAGTATTCGACTGATGATACATATGGAAGCCCGGATTTGTATGGCTCATAATAATAGTGTTGGTTGTATTCGCGCTTTCCGATATTACCGGGCTGGGTATCCAGGAGGTTTATCCCGCGATAATCCAGAAGTGCATATGACTCGATGAATATCAAGTCCTTTCGATTGAGAGCCCTCAAAGCTTGTGCTGCATTGAAATCGATTGTGGAACTTGAAAGACTGCTTGAATTGTGGGTAATTAAGTATTCCGAAAAAATTGGCGTCTGGCCTTCAACACGGATTGCATTCAGGTTTGATTGGATAAAGGCGTCCAGGCTGTTAGCAACCTGTAGCGCGCTTCCAAGCAGAACCTCATCTTGGCTTTGAGATAGTGTTGTTCGTAGCGTGCGATTTCCAATGAATCCCAAAATGATTGTTGGGATGAGAGCTGCAACCAGTAAAGCCGAAGTGATTTTGGTATAGAGACTTAACCGCCTGGCATTGCGAATAACAACTACAAAATACAGCAAAGCCAATGTAGTTCCTATGATCGGATATATTTTTGTCAATACGGGATCTGGAGTCTGGCGATAGGGTGGGGCATATAAGTCGTACAGAATGATTCCCGCTCCCGTAAGGATTCCAATTCCGGAATATAAACCGGTTTGAGATGATGGAAGTGCCAGGATGGCTATAATCGAGGCGAGGATTGCGGCAATGATTCCAAATATAAAACCCAGGCCATCGGTTAAGGTGGATCGCAAAGCCAAGGCTATCAACAGGCTTGCTATTAATAATTTAGCACCTTGATCGACATTCCCCCCCTGGATCCTAATTGCAGATAAAGTAGCGAGCAGGACAAATATTATTACAACAGCCAGATCGGCCCAGGATTGCCACAGCTGTGTTTTTGAGGCAATTGAAAAAGCAATAAATGCATTAGCTAAGGCGGCAACCGCAATCAAAATAGCAGCAATAAAACCATTGCGACGGCGCAGGGTTATCGCGTCTCTTTTCAGGGTTTGCGTATCAAGTGTGGTCATAAGTCTTTTCTATTCACAATGCTAAATATCGGAATTCGGATTGTGGCCATTGGAGCCTTTCCGTTTTTTGATAGTGGAGGCGCTGGTGCCTAATCTGACTTCCGCTTCCTCCAGCCCAAATATTTGTTGAAATTCCTTGGCAGCCGTCTTCAACACGGTGTCGATATCAAGGGTTTCGTGTATCTTGCTGCCTACATCGCTGACTGTTTTTTCGCGTTGTGCTTGCTTAAGTGAATCCTCCAATAAGCGTGCACCTTCAAGGGCCAGGCCAACCTGGGCTGCGATCTCTCTGGTTACATTCCTTTCGCGATCGGACCATTTCGCATCCCTGTCCTTGCGTACCAGTTTGATCTTGCCAATATGTTGACCGCGGGTCTCGATCGGAATTTCGAGGTAATTGGATTCCAATTCCGAGTCATTTTTTATCTTTTTTCCGGGTTGAATTCCCTGCGGAGAATATGTATAAGCATAAGGCTGACGCTGGTTGCGTTGGTCCCAGGCTGATTGCGTCTTTTCAGACGAAAGCAGCTGTAGTTGCTGGATGATCGATTGACTTTCTGTGAGCAAGCGTGCATTTTCAATCGCCAGCGCAATTTGATCAGCGAGTGTTTCCATTACCTCCAAGTCTTCAAACAGGAAAGCCTCAGACTTGGTCGATTGAAAATCCAAAACACCGATTACTTCATCACGGACTATTAATGGGAGCGCCATTTCCGAACGCGTCTCGGGAAGGTCGGGGTTATTAAAGAAAACCGCATCAGCTCCGACATCTACTGCGATTCTAGGCTGTCGCTGATAGGCAACTACGCCGACGATTCCCTGACCTCCTATCCGCAGACGATGATCACGCTGAAGCATTTGTTGCCCGCCTTCAGATGATGCAGCTTGCAGGACTACATATTCTTTACGATCGTCCGTCAGGAACAAACCTGTATGATAGAAACCGAATTCTTCCGAAGTCATTTTAACAATTGTTTTAAGAAGTTCATCGAAGTTTTGAACGGACGCTGCCCTTCTGGCAATTTGCGAGGCGGCTTGAAGCTTTGTGGTCTTTTGAGCCAGGTCGGCTGTGCGCTCGGCTACTTCATCCTCGAGGTTGGTCTGTAATTCCTGTAGTCGGGCCAGTGCTTGATTGAAATATATGCTCAACTGGCCAATTTCATCGGTACCAATTACCTCAGCGCGTTGGTCTAAATTCCCCTTCTGTACTTCATCCATGGTGCGAATTAGGTTTTGGATGGGAATGTCTATAGTCCTGCTCATTAAATTTGTAAAAAACGTTCCGATCGCAAGCGCGATGGCAGCCACAATCATCAGTTGGATTTGCAGCCTGGGTAAATTGCCTGCCAGGACGCCATTTGCACTCATCGCGTCTACAGCTTCCTGGTAAGCGCGTGGCGAAACCATGAGCAGTGCGATAACTATTAGCGCAAACACTAGCAATTGCAATCGTCCGCGCAGGTGATTTGAACGCACACCTTCTATTTGGGACTCAAAGGAGGTTGGGGTAAGAGCCAATCGCGGAGGGATCATTAAGAAATCTAAAAGCAAGGTATTTAATGTAACTCCCCCCACAATAGATAAAAGGCCGCCCAAAGCAACGTGGATTGCTCGTCCTAAATCTATCTTCACAACTGTGTACATGTATAAGGATAGAGGGATCACAACCAGAAAAAAACCAACCAGTGTGGCCTCCACGCTAAAGCGCCAAACAACGGCCGTGATTTCCTTCCAGGCTCGCTCGTCGTTTCCAGTCTTTATATCGTCTTCGGAATTTAAAAACCTGCTAGTTTTCGTGTGCGAATCCAAGAGTTGTCTTGCGTTAGGCGTAAGAAAATAAACCGAAATCAAAACAATAATATTGGCTAAAGAGATCAGAGCAAAACCCGCAATGATTAATTGACTGGTTTCGGAGGGTGTAAATTTTATATTAAGGAGCAGATAACCCAAGCCCAGAAGTACAGCCAGGGATGAAACAAATTGAGCAAATATCTGCATGCGCAAGATATAACTTGCGCCCCAACTTGAAAGGAGTTTCTTGAGATAAGCTAAAAAGCGGTTTTCACTGTTCATTGCTCTTCATCCATTTTTAGTTCAATCGAGGCCTCCGAGGCATCCAGTACCTGCCCGAGTTCCTTGACTGCAGTTTGAAGAATGCCGTTGATCGTGGGGGATGACCAGATCTTGCTTGTAATCTCAGCGATAAGGTGATCACTTAATGCTGCTTGTTGGGTTTCTTCAATCAAGCGTGAATTTTCGAGAGCAAGTGCAGCTTGAGTGGCAACGGCCTCAATCCAGCCCCTTTCTTCTTGTGACCAATCCTCTTCACCTTCCATCGTAATTTCACCAATAACCTGTTCGCGCAGTGCCAGAGGGACATTAAGGGATGGGGAATCGGTGTCGAGCTCAGAGTTGTCGCTGGTAGCAAATTGCAGGCTGTTGTCAGTTTGGAGTAAGTCACCCCAGGATTGTGAGATGTATTGTTTGTGGATGGTACTTATCTCCTGGAGGTTTTCCTGCGTTTCTTTGAAGAGGCGGGCATTTTCCAATGCAATTGCAACCTGGATCGCCATGCCCTGGAATGTATTAATATCTTGATCGCTGAAAGCTTCATCTTTCGTGGATTGCACATCCAAAGCGCCAATTACATGGTCGCCGATGCTTAGGGGAATTGCGATTTCTGACTTCGTGTATGGTAATAGCGGGTTACTGAAACGGATCAATTCTGACCCAACATCTAGGGCTATCCGAGCCTGATGAGTATCGATAGCTGTCCCGACCATGCTATGACTACCAATTTCAAGTCGGTGTTTGCTTTCCATCAATAATCGTCCTGCTTCCCCGGTAGCCGCTTTGAGATTGGCCCATTTGCCTGTTTCGTCAACCAGGAACAGCGCTGCGTAATAATGGCCAAACCTTTCCGTAATCAGGCCAACGATTTGCTTGGCCAATTCGTCCGGATCAAGGATCGAGCTGGCAAATCGTCCCACTTCATTAACCGCTTCGAGCTGTGCGGTTCGTTCAGCTACGCGGTCAGCCAAGCCGGCGCGCTCTACTTGAAGTGCTGTAAAATTTAATTGTGCACGTTCACGGGCGCGGACAAATTCCCTTTGCATTAAGCGCAATCCCGTGATGATAATTACCGAGAGCAATAACAGGGCTGCTGATCCACTCAACCAGTTGGAGAGGGGGGCAGATGAGACCTGGCCAATGGCTGAAATCGTGTATTGACCCGTGAGTACGAAATATCCAACTATCGCGGTCGAAACCAGGCTGAGTGTTGTCGCAATGACACCGGCACGTGGAGAAAATAAGAGTGTGCTCAGGATGATAAATGCAAGGAAAAATACACGCGAATCCCCCCAGATGCCAGTTTCGAGCAAACCGCTAGCGCCAAGCGCGTAAACCAGGAATAGAAACACGCCGGTACGCAACCAGTATGGCAGTTTATTGAAAATCACTACGATTAATAAGGCGGCGTACACGGAAATATATACGCCAATGATAATCGGGTCGTTTGTGGTCAATATCCCTGGAATTAAGGCAATTAATCCTAAAATAGCTGAGCCCAGCAAGATGGGGTTTAAGAAGTTCTCGCGCCAACGGGAATATACAAAGCCGGCATCCTCGATCGGTAATTCCGGTGGATCAGATATTGGAGCATTTGCGACATTATTGTTATTGCTCATTGGCTTTGACCTCGTGCGAATCCTCTTGATCGTTCAGCTTTGTATCGCCATTGCCCTTAAGCTCAACTCTTATTTGTGTTCGTTTACCGCCAACAGCCTTGCTTAACTCATTGGCAGTGGTTGAGAGAATCGTTTGCATATCAGTCGAGCGACGTATCTTACTGGTAACTTCGAAAAGCAATCGCTCGCGCTCGGCCTGCTTGCGGATTTGTTCGAGCAGACGAGCATTTGCGATGATCGCTGCCAAACTGCCACCCAGTGTGCCAAGAATTTCTTCGTCGTGTTCGTTATAGGCTCCCAATTGCTCACTTTCAACATTAATGACACCTAGTAAATCGTTTCGGTAAGTTAGCGGGATAGCTAATTCAGAGCGGGTATTGCTGCTGACCTGTATGTATCTAGGATCGTCTGCCACATTGTCGATGCGTAAGGGTTTACGATGAGATGCCGCCCATCCCGTGATGCCTGTACCAATCGGGATGCGAATCTCGTTGATGTCCTCCTCCGAATATCCAATGGCGGCCTTAATTTCCAAGACTTTATTATCTTTGTCGGTAAGCAAGATCGCGACGCGATCTCCGCCGAGGGTGACTTGCAAGCCCTGAACTGCACTGTCCAGTGCTTCCTCTAAAGTAGTCCCGGAAGCGGCAGA
>Ga0315535_1001887_pt1 | contig 13753 bp, 17 predicted proteins | sample SalMarSW160220MG_2_FD_203092 | JGI IMG/M metagenome (GOLD analysis project Ga0315535, IMG submission 203092) | Salt marsh sediment microbial communities from the Plum Island Ecosystem LTER, Massachusetts, United States - Salt Marsh Sediment SW1602-20 ...
TAACCGATGAAAACAATATCGATACACTCATCAACCGAAGCACGATGTTCCATTTGGGAGACGAAGTTCCTGTCATTAACGGATTCAAACTGACATTTGATGACCTGGGAATCACCCAATTGGACTACAATCCGGATGCGAGCGTTTCCGGCTGGAACCATGCGAATATCGATTCACCCAGAGTGCAAGCCTTCAACCAGAGCGGTAAAGAAAGATATCTCGAATCGAGCGATTACATGCTCATCATGGGTGAAGTCGGAATCGATACTTCCACCAGCTGGTTCAGAAAAAGCAATCATCAGGATCCTTTACCGGCTATCCCGGTCAACTTTACCATTCTCGATACCAAAGCGAACAACCAAAAAATCAAATTCGCTTTTAGGGAACAGGATGTCGCGACACCAGAGGATGCCGGAAAATTTACAACTAAAACAGCAGGGAGTAAAACCGACGAAATCATGTTCCTTTCCGATTCACTGGACGAAGAAGGTGTCAACATCGCTGGCTGGATGTTATCGCTTTTAAGACTGTCCACCGACACAGCAAACGTCAGTCCGGCTCCCGGGGACACATTAATTCTCACTTTCAACAATCCATTCCTTGCCAATGATGTTTTCGAATTTACAATGCACGGGAAATCAATCGATAAAACCCTGGCGAAAAACCAGATGAATCGAATTAATGTGGTACCCAACCCCTACATTGTGACCAACTCATGGGAAGGGGAAAATCCGTATGCAACGGGTCGTGGTCCGCGAGTCATTCACTTTACCCATTTGCCTTCGAAATGCACGATTCGAATCTTCAACATGCGGGGACAATTGGTTGATACGATAGAACATGAAACCGAAGATCTCGCCGACGGAGGAGCCGTATGGGATCTGCGGACCAAAGACGATCTGGATATCGCATACGGTGTTTATATTTATCACATCGACGCACCGGGTGTCGGCAATAAAATCGGAAAATTCGCTGTGATTAAATAGCAGCATGATTTGATGAAAGGAATTCATTAATCATTCTTCATAAAGGAGCACAAACATGAAACGATATATCGCACTGCTATTGGGAGTCATGATGGTCCTGAGCACATCTCTCGTTGCGAGAGATGTAACCAAAACAGGAACCACTGCGGCTCCATTTCTGAATATCGATGTGGGAGCCAGAGCCGTCGGTATGGGAGGTGCCTTTGTCTCAATTGCAGATGATATCACAGCAATGTACTGGAATCCTGCCGGGATGGCGCAATTGGTTCAGTCGGAAGCTCTATTCAGCCATACCCGATGGATCGCTGATGTATCATTCAATTATGCTGCTTTCGTAGCGCCTCTCGGCAACATGGGTACGATTGGATTAAATGCCACTTTCCTGAGCATGGATGATATGGAAAGAACAACGGAGCTATATCCGGATGGCACCGGTGAAAAATTCAGCGCGGGAGATTATGCTTTTGGACTTAGCTATGCACGGAATCTCACCGACCGTTTCGCCATCGGTCTCAATGTGAAATATATCTACCAAAAAATCTATCACTGCACTGCAACCGGAGTGGCCCTGGATGTCGGAACCGTGTTTACTACCCAGTTTCAGGGACTGAAAATAGGCATGAGCATTTCCAACTTCGGCACCAAAATGCGGATGAACGGTCGCGACCTGTTAACTCAGGTAGATGTGAACCAGGGTATCGCAGGAAACAATCCAAGCATCAATGCCAATCTGAAAACCGATCAATACGATTTACCATTGATGTTCCGGGTCGGTGTTTCAATGGATGTATTAAAAGGAATAGGCAACAGCAATCTGATCTTGGCTATCGATGCGCTTCATCCCAACGATGATGTGGAAAGTTTAAATGTGGGCGGTGAATATGTATTCAACCAAATGTTTTTCTTAAGAGCCGGTTATAAATCTCTCTTTTCCAAAGATTCTGAAGAAGGGTTGTGTTTCGGAGCAGGGGTACAGTATACACTGGCTGGCAAAACACTCATGATTGATTATGGTTATCATGACTTTGGGTTGTTAAATGAAGTACAGATGTTCAATCTGGGTTTGAGCTTCTAAGCACGATTCACATGCGATAAGTACTGACATGTAAATTAATTTTATTTCCTGGAAATTTAAAAGGCAAGCAAATGCGGAAACTATTTGCTTGCCTTTTTTTTGAATACTTTTTTATATAACCTGTTACTGCGATAACAATATTGTACTGATTGAATAAAACAGATACATTGTTGTTGTATTTTAAAATATATTTCTTATATTCTGTAATAAAATCAATGATATTAAGTAAAGTATCCTCCTTATGAAAAATGCAAATTCGAAATCAGTAAAAGTGTCCCCGGATAAAACCATGAAAAATCTCTCCATTCTGATTGAAATCAATCAGGCTGTCAGCCGTAATCTCGTTCTTCGTGATTCACTCCGGGCAACGCTTCAAATTCTTCAAAATGAATACAATATTCAATCCGGCGCCGTTCTCCTTACCAATGAGGATGGCAAATCTCTCAGCATGGCCGCATCGATCGGATACCGAGTCGATGTAGCAAAAACGGAATACAAATTCGGGGAAGGATTGACAGGCCGTATTGCAGAGACAGGGAAACCGATCATCGTCCCCCAGGTCAGCAAAGAACCGTTATTTTTAAACCGGATGAGCTCCTGGGATCCCAAACTGGACAAAGAACAGAGTTTTATCGGTATTCCAATCAAGCTGGATTATAAAACTCTCGGTGTGCTTGTTGTCAGCCTTGTTTACAGCCCGAAGCGGGATTTTGACAGCACATTAAAATTTTTGACTCTTGTCGCCTCGGCTCTTCTTCAGCCAATTCGTGTGGAGCATGTCATTACTGGCGAGAGAGAAAAATTGATCAATGAAAATGTGTTGTTACGGCAAAAACTTCAGGATGAATTCAGCTTTCATAAAATCATCGGAAACAGCCACGAGATGCGGGATGTCTACGAACAGGTAACCCATGTGGCCCGTACCAATACGACTGTCATGATACGGGGAGAATCGGGAACGGGCAAGGAGTTGATCGCAGAAGCTATTCATTATAATTCAACCCGAAACGAAAAACCGTTTATTACCGTAAACTGTGCGGCCATTCCGGAAAATTTAATCGAGTCTGAATTTTTCGGACATGAAAAGGGCGCATTCACCGGCGCAGTCAGCCAGAAGAAAGGCCGGTTCGAAATTGCGGACGGCGGCACGATTTTTCTGGATGAAGTCGGAGAATTGAGCCCGCTGACTCAGGTCAAACTCCTTCGCGTATTGCAGGAACAGCAATTCGAACGGGTTGGCGGTACAGAAAAAATCAGTGTGGATGTACGGGTCATCGCCGCGACCAATGCGGACCTGGAATTAAATATGAGCAAAGGCACATTCCGCGAAGACCTTTATTATCGTTTGAATGTTTTTTCCATCTTCCTCCCCCCTCTTCGTGACCGGAAAACAGACATTCTTCTTCTTGCGGACCACTTCATGCTGAAATACGGAAGACAGCACGGTAAATCGGTGAAACGCATTTCCACACCCGCCATCGACACCCTGATGCGGTATCACTGGCCGGGAAATGTCCGGGAACTGGAGAACTGCATCGAGCGGGCCGTTTTGATCTGCGAGGACCATGTCATCCACAGCTATCATCTTCCGCCGACACTGCAGACCGCCGAAAGCAGCAATACCTTGACGCAGCTCTCTCTCGACGATGCCGTGGCCGCTTATGAAAAAGAGTTGATTCAGGACGCACTGAAATCGACCAGAGGCAACCAGGCCAAAGCCGCGAGACTTTTGAATTCGACAGAGCGGATCATCGGATATAAAATTATGAACTACGGCATCGACCCAAAGCGTTTTAAGTCCTGAAATAAATGAGAAATATCATTATGCTATTGTACTATACTTAGGCAAAAAAAGGATTATTAATGTTTGATCGAATCTTTAAACTATTCTGTGAAAAAATCCGGACAAATCAATTTGTTATGACATTACATGCTGAAGAAGAAATGGACAATGATGACTTATCAATATTTGATATTGAAAGATGTATTTTAAACGGTAAAATAATCGGTCGAAAAAAGGATACAAAAACAGGAGAATGGAAATATACTATTATCGGCAAATCAATTCCTGGTCTTGATATGGGAATAATAGTTAAAATGAGTATAACTGGTAAAATGGTAATAATCACTGTATACAAAATTTAAAGGTGTTAATATGATCTGTGACATTTGTGGACATGAAGAAGCGCGCATTCGCCATGTAACAAGAAGTTACGGCAAAGGTAAAAATATATTAATTATAGAAAACGTGCCCGTAGTAATATGCTCTCATTGCGGGGAAAGCTATTTGACTGCTGACACCCTGCATGAGATAGAGAGAATTAAACTTCACAAGTCAAATTTAACAAAAAAACGTCCGGTTCCTGTAGCTATTTTTAGTTGAAATAGATTGATCCTTCCAGTTCCGTAGAGGCCGAGCCTCTGCAGGGAAAAATATATAGGAGGAACCAACATGGCTAACCAAAAAATATATGAAGCAATTCTTAAAGGCACTAAAAATGCTCAAAAAGAATATATGGAATGGTCAAATGGATACTGGATATGTTATGCACCGGAATCATTCATACAATACAAAATTGCGCAGTCTCTATTTAAGTGGGACAAAAAAATATTCGTCACATTAGAAGATACAGTGAGAGATATATTGAATTTTTCTCACTCAGATTGCAGAGGACGACCACCAAGGAGCAATGCGTCCGGACGGGTGGATATTATTGTATGGAACAAAAAGGAGGAACCTCTTTATTTGATTGAAGTAAAAAAATTTTCCTATATAAATAACGTGATTGATGCGGATGTAAAGCGCTTAAAACAACTGGTTAAAAAAGAGAATTCAATTCATGATGGTTTTGTTGCAGTATATTCTGAAGCCAAAACACGTAAAACAATTTCCAATCGTTTTGAAAAATATGCATCATCAAGTAAATCAAAACTGACAAAAAAATATATTTCTTTAAAAAGTGAAGCGGATGGCTATTACTGGGGTGCTGCTGTATTCTCAGTTTCAGAATAGAATTACTGAATTTATATAGTTAAAATAACAGAGTTTGATCTGCTACCGTATAATCTAAAATGATATCTAAAATAAGGACAAATTATATGGCTACTTATAAGCAAATCCAAAATTATATTAAAGAAAATTACCATATATCAGTAAAGTCATGCTGGATCGCTCATGTCAAAGAAATTAACGGGCTTAATCCAAAGAAATCTCCTAATCGTAAATCAGCCGCTACTAGATGTCATCCATGTCCGAATAATAAAGTATCATTAATTGCAAGTGCAATGCGACATTTTAATATGATCAAATAATATTGCCAACAAAAAGGAAACAAAATGAAATTTCTATTAATTCTCCTTCTATGGGTTATTCTTCTTGTGCTTTGCTGGCCCTTAGCTCTGCTATTGCTGATTTTTTGGCCGATTCTTTGGCTGCTGTCGATTCCGTTCCGTATTTTCGGCGCGGTCATGGAAGCCCTGTTGTCATTGGTGAAAGCGCTCCTCTTTCTCCCTGCCCGTCTGCTTGGCGGAAAAGAAAAACAGTGAAAAACAGTTTTACTTTGGGATTGTGTCCCATGAATGTAAATAGGAAAAGGTCTAATTGTTTCAATGCATAACGCTGTAACGAGCGGAGGTGAAGCACGCCTTTGCTAACAGTAAATAGACCATTCATCACTTAACTATGGGGGTTCATTATGATCACAAAATACAAACGGATCATTTTTACAACCATTGTGCTGATGGGCTTCCTGTTTTCCCAAAACACAAGCGCTCAGAATGTTCTGATGACAGGATGGGGTTCTTCTTCAACCGCGTGGAGTCTTGATCAAATGCAGGATCATCTCACAACTCTCGGATATGCCGTTACCCAATCCAACACCTTTCCGGGCAATGTGGAAGGTTATGACATCCTGATTCTCATGGGCGGTAACGATGTGGACATTCCCGAAGCCGTGGTGGATGATTTCGTTAATGCCGGAGGCGGTCTTGTTATTTTTGAAGGGGTTGTACAATCCGGTTCTTTTGACAATACAGCCAATTCGAATCCTGTCTCAAATTGTTCCGGATGGGATAAACGAACAGGTGTCACGATTGTGGACCCTGGTCACGATCTATGCGCTGGTCTTTCGGAAACGTGCAGCTTTGATGGATACTCAACAAATTCTGTCATGAAAACCGATGCTCACGTCGTTATTGTTTGGAACGACCAGGTCGTATTCGCAGCAACCTACTCGTACGGATCAGGGCGTGTGGTCTACATCAATGATTTACAGGCTTGGTACTACGGTTACTGGAGCGGCGATGATGTGAACGGCAAAAAGTTAATGGAAAATGCGCTGGCATGGGTCTATCCGGCAACCGGTGTGAAGGAAAATTCAGCCCGTTCTTGCGCAAGCGGTTTCACACTCTGTCAGAACTTTCCCAATCCCTTTAATGCATCCACAAGCATTTCTTATTCTCTCCTGAACGACGCAGTAGTGACTCTCCAGATACTGGACATACAGGGACGCACGCTGCGCGTCCTTGCAAACGGGATGTTCACTTACGCAGGCAATCACACTGTCGTTTGGGACGGAAGAGATGAAAGAAGACTTGAGGCATCATCGGGAGTCTATATTTACCAACTCCAGGCTGATCATCTGATTCAGCAAGGGAAGATGATACTTACAAAATAGAATCATTGTTTAAATTCCGTTTCAAATCCCGGGACAATCTAGCGAGAATTTCTGGCCATTTTGCTTTAAGAGCCAGATGAAATAAATCGTTGGAAATATTCAAGAATGGAGATAATGCTAATGAACAGAAAAATAAAAATGATTTTTACAATCGTTGGTACAGCAGCCTTTTTTTCCATTCTCTACTGGGGCAGTGGTTGTAACAAGATCAAAGAAATCTTGACTGATAAACACGTTCAACCCGGTCCCACTGCAGGATGCCCGTTCTTCACACAAGACCATGACTTGCCGCAAACACAGAGCGCACAGCAGCTTGCCGAATTCCTCGCGACCGAGCACTTCGAGTACGACCTCGACGGCTGGTTTTTCTTCGGGAGCCTGGTGGATGATGCAGCGCCGGAAGACATCGGTGTATTTTTTATCGCTGTTCAGCGTATCGAGATGTCGAATAACGGGTTCCGGGCGCCGATTGTTCCGGCCATCGTCGGCTTCAACAGCGCTTCCCTTGGCGCCTACATATTCAGAGGTTTCTTGACGCTGGCCGCGGACCCGCTCATGGTCGTGACACCCGATCCATGGAGCGTGGAATTGAACTCGCCTCTGCAAGCGGGACCGCTCATAACATTGGGACTCGTCTCCGGAACCATGGGAGCAGCGGATGCCGTCTACCGGCTCAGCGCCGATATTCCCAACTTACAAAATGTCAGGCTCCAGGTGGAAGTACAGCTTTGCGACCGGTTCGGAGTGGTCAATCAAGGATACGGGACATCATCGTTCTTCCCGCAGTATTTAACTGATACTCAGAGGGAGCAGATTATGATATCGTCTGTCCACTCGGTTCCCGCCTATCTTGATGCCACCAGTGATCCGATGTCCTGTCAGGGATCTTACTATTATTCGCTGCCATTGATGGACGTCGAGCAGTTCTCTGTTATGCGCGACAGCGTTTTGCTGAGCAGCGGCACAAACGGAACGATGTGGATGGATTACGTCGTTCAAACCTACGATCAAAAGGCGAGCGAAGTTTTTAGCAACGCGTCCTGGGACTTTTTCGCGATACAACTTCCGGAAGAAAACGCCGCGATTATGGTCCTGCAGGTTAAAAGCGAGACTGGTTCCCTCCCGGTTGCAACACTCTTCCGTAACGACAGTGAACGGACACTCAACTCCGCACGTAAGGCCGTACATTCATGGGCAATAGATGAAATCGAGATTGAAACGGTACCCGGGACAATATGGACAAGCCCGGCCACCGGTCAACAGTACTTCATGCAGCACCACATCCGGTTACAGTCAGAGACCTGGCCGGTAGACCTTACCATCAAAATGATACAAGAAAACCAGGAGATTGTGATTGACACAACAAGCACGATTAAATACGAAGGCCTTGGGACAGTTGAGGGAACACTGGGGGGCATATCAGTCACGGGCCAGGCTTTTGTAGAAGTGCAGCCGGTTGGACATCTATAGGGTATACATGGGAGATCGAAAGATAATTATACAGAATAAATGGTACACGAGTCAAACAATGACCTGATAAAAAGTGGATCCCGCAATCGATCGGATTACGGCAAACGTATGGCAACCGCAAACAATGATGCTTGTTCCAAATAAGTGAGAGGGAAAATATGTCAGAAATCTTTCCAAAACCAATCAGGAATCTTCCTGAAGCGGATATACCGATAGATGGAGTGAAAGCCTATCTTTCTCAGTCCGATTCCCATCAAATTATCTTTATGGAATTCGAAAAGACTGTAGATGTAACAGAACATTCTCACGATGCGCAATGGGGAATCGTTTTGGAGGGTGAAATTGAATTAACGGTAGATGGTAAAATGAATGTGTATACGAAAGGCAGTCGTTATTATATTCCGGAAGGCATTCCGCATTCGGCAAAAATCCATGCTGGGTACGCTGACATTACTTTTTTCAATGAGCCGAACCGCTATTCGAGAAAATAATAGTCATGTTTGATCTCAGGGACTGCTTCCCTGAACGTAAAAATAGAGGGATTTACGCCTCCAAAATTATTGAAACAAAAACCATTTTAAACTCAGGAGGAATTTATTATGACAACAAAATGGAAACGGATCAACGTTCTGACTGTTGCACTGATGGGTTTCCTTCTTTCTCATACTACGGATTTCAACAAGGACGCCTACACGCATCATGATTTATAGCAAATAAAATTATATTGAATATCTTCTTTGATTTAAGTTTGCGTTTGCTCGGCGCCTGTTAAACCGACTTTATGTGCAAATATATTTTAGTGAAAACCTCAACTATAATATAGAACGATGAAAACAACCATTTCTTCAAAACAGCAAAATTTAAAAACCATTGTGTGGTTAGTTATATTATTGATGCTACTTCTAATTTCATTAAAATTTGTGATTGGGAAGCTACATTATTTTAGTTTTAAGGACGAAACTTTTGGCAGGTACGTTGGCGTAAAATGGTGGCTGATCGGGCACATTTCAGGTGGAATATTAGCGCTTATATTAGGCCCATTCCAATTCGTAACAATATTTAGGGCTAAATTTACAGGTCTCTATAAATGGATTGAACAATTATACCTGGCTGGAATTGTAATTTCGTCTGTATGTTCTATGTATTTAGCATGGAACATGGGGATAATAATACATTGGACCTGGGCACTAAGTTCACAGGTTCTTGCATTTGTATGGTTGGCAACAGCACTTATGGCCTACAGGGCTATCCTGAAAAAAAGGACTCAACAGCAAAAAGAATGGATGATCAGAAGCTATTTGGTAACCCTTGTTTTTTTATTATTCCGGTGGATTGTCTTTTTACCCGTTATGGCAAAATTAGGAAACTACCCCCAGATTGCACCTACAATTATGTATGTAACATTGATCATCCCTTTGTTTGTTGCTGAAATAATAATTCAATGGAATAAAAAGTAACTAAATAAAGGCCAAAAATAAAATCTGCACATAACAAAATGCTGAACGCGGAATTAAAACAGCGACTTCTTTTGGGATTTGAGAGGTTGCTGGAATCGCTTACTTCGGGAGAGACTTTCCATGTTTTAATCCGGTTAGTATAACCGTTATAAAACCAAGTAAATCCTACCAATTCGCTTTTGGACGGCGCTTTCCGAATTTCACCGGGCAGGGGGCATTTTTCGTGACATACTCCTGAAGCTGTTCGCACCAGACAGCGGCAAATGTGCGGCAGCTTTTCGATCCATCTATATCGCCGTCCTTTGGGAATGAAGCGTGGGGGCAGTGAAAATCGCAGAATGAAATCTTCGAGGAACCGACACCGGCATTCTCATCGGATAAATTCATTTTAAAAATCCCGAATTTTGATATGTATATCTAATCGGATCTAAATCTGACACATTAATTATTCTATTGCTTAATTAATAAAATCGCATCTTCCGCTTTTTCAACCGGCAGTTGACACGTTCCGTTCTGGCAAACATAAATGAGGGTTTTTCCCTTTATATATCGATCATGCAGCAGCGGTAACGCACTCTCTTGCATAGAACCAGAAAGGATCACATCCGGTAAAAAGTACTCATCCAGTTCCCTGCGTTTTTTATTTGCATCACTTCCGACGATTACCACTTCATACAGAGGGGAAACAAAATTGACAAGCAGCCGGCTCCAGTTTCCATAATAGGGTCCGCCATCGTAAAGATGCGATTTGACGCGCATTACCATTTTTCGGGAGTAATCGATGTACACGGGCCGGTCGAGCAATGTACCCAAAAGAAACAGATTCTCCGCCATGACCGAGTTTGAAGACGGAACCACCTGATCGGGAATCTCCATTTTTCTGGCGATCAATTTGGGATCCAGATCCGAAGTGTAATAGAACAACTGCTGATCCTGATCATAAAAATGTTTGAGTGCATAACCGGTCAGCACATCTGCCCGCGAGAGCCAGTCTTCATTAAAAGTAGCCTGATAGAGTCCGATATAAGCCTGAATCATCAGCGCATAGTCATCCAGGAATCCATTGATGGTTATTTCCCCGCCGTGATAACTCCGCTGGATCTGACCGTCTTCGGCAACCATATTCTCCTGTAAAAATTCCGCATTTTCAAGAGCCCGCTTTAAGAAATCTTCCTTGTTAAATACACGATAGGCATCTACAAAGGCCTTCAACATTAACGCGTTCCACGAGGTCAATATTTTATCGTCTACTGCAGGATGGATTCTCTTACTGCGGATTTTATACAATTTCTCATTGGCCTCTTCGATGTTCTTTTTTAAAACATCGGTTTTCATATTATACTTTTTGGCAAACAGCTCATCGTTGTATCTCCGGCAAAGCACATTTTTCCCCTCTTCCCAATTGCCAAATCCACTGATGTGATAGTAATCCATGACAAGCTTGGCCTGCTTGCCCAGAATTTCTTCGATTTCTTTTTGATGCCAGACGTAATATTTGCCCTCTTCCCCCTCGCTGTCCGCATCGATCGAAGAATAGAATCCTCCTTCCGGTGATGTCAGTTCGCGTTCGGTAAATTCAACGGTCTGATCAACCACCTCTTTATAGAGGGGATCCTTTGTCAATTGATAGGCTGAGGAGTAAAGACTGATCAACTGGGCGTTGTCATAGAGCATTTTTTCAAAATGCGGTATTTTCCAGTATGCATCCACTGCATAGCGGGCAAATCCGCCGCCGATCTGATCGTAAATTCCCCCAAGCGCCATCCGATCCAGATTCGTTTTCACCGCATCCAAAACTTCCGGTTTCTGGGTCAAAAAGTAATACCGGAGAAGAAATTCCATACCGGCGGGCATCGGAAACTTTGGGGTCCCTCGCAATCCTCCCCACAAAACATCAAGTTTATCCTTCCATCCATCATAGATCGAATCAAGATCGCTGATTTTAAGGTCCGCGGTTTCCTGATTCAGATTGAGTATGTCGAGTTTCTGAATGCCTTCCGTCACCGCCGCGGCCGTCTCTTCAAGCTCTTTGGGATTCTCTATGTACATGGCGCTTATCTTTGATAAAAGCGACTTCCAATTTTCTTTCGGATAGTACGTTCCTGCATAAACCGGCCTGCCGTCCGGCAGGGCAATCACGTGAAGCGGCCAGCCGCTTTTCCCCGTAATGAGACGCGCGGCCTGCATATATATCTGATCGAGATCCGGGCGTTCCTCCCTGTCGATTTTAATCGGAATAAAATACGTATTCATCAAACGGGCGACGGAAGTGTCCTGGAATGATTCTTTTTCCATTACGTGGCACCAGTGGCACGCCGAATAACCGATACTGATTATGAGGAGTTTGTTTTCATCCTTTGCGTGCTTTAATGCCTCTTCACCCCATGGATACCAATCTACGGGATTGTGAGCATGAAGCAGCAGATACGGGCTGCTTTCATGAATCAAACGATTCGTGTATTGATCACCCTCCATGGCCAACTCCATTTTTTGGCCTGCCTGATAAGAAATTGCAGACAAACTCAGGATCACATACAAAAAGACAATCTTTTTATAAAATCGTTTCGGTTCGTAAATCCGAAAATTGCAGAACAACCACTTTCGATCAACCATTTTCATCTCCCGAATAAAATGAATATGCTGGGACCATGCTCTTATCAATAAAAAGAGCCTTTTTAAGGAGAAATCATTTGAATACGAAATTTTTTTACAAGCTGCACTGGATGATAAGATTCCTTGGCTCTTCTCAAACCCGGCTCTCCCATATCCTGTTCACGATTAATGAAACGAACTTCATTCCACTGCTTCTCACAGAATTGCTGATTGGTTACGGTAAACATTTCCGGAATTCGTGGATCGACTTTTTCCACATGAATGACGGCCGTCTTTTCATTCAACATTTCACCCAGCGCAAAACCTTCTATCCGATTATTGACAAAAATCACTCCCCCCATGATCTGAAGTTTTTCAAAATTTAATAACGCTTCATTCACAGCATGAAATTCCGCCCTTAAAACAGTCCGCTTTTGACACTCACGCCAGTTGCACCATTCCTTGAGCACTCGCATGCACATATCCACATGCCCGGATATCATTGGCTCGTACTTGTATTCATGTTCCCGTATGAATTTATTGATTCGATTTTTTTGACCGTGATATTTTCGGCCCATTAGATCAATAAGATTGCGTGCAAGGTACAGATAGTCAAAATGATCGCGAAGCGGCTCTATTAAAAAGTCCTTCTGTCCCTCGATCTCTTGAACGAGCCTTTCGTCCGCTTTTTCAATACTGGGTTCGGGCTGCTGTTTTTCGGACCGAAGCCACTCCAGAATCATCCAGGCAACTGAAAGGCGTGGAGACGGACCGATCGGTTGAAGAAAATAGTACCCCCAGCCCATTGGATTGCACAGTATCAGAAGCCAGTCCTTATAGACGGACCACTGATATTGATAATAGGAGCGCCACATAAAAAGATTGGTAAATGTAAATTCGGAAGTTAAAGGCTGATACTTCCAGAACACTTTCTGCATCAAATCACGGTCTTCAATTTCAATCGGTTTAAATTCGGGGAAAATGGGGTATTGACTCACAAATGGTCCCTTATTTTTCTCCATCCCGGGATAATAACGAATGAGAACGAATTTGTTTTGAATATTTGATTGCCATGCGGATGGCTTCCACCATGCTGATTTCATTGGCCATGTTTTTTCCTGCGATATTGAAGGCTGTTCCATGATCCACGGAGGTGCGAAGAAAGGGAAGGCCCATGGTCAGACTCACGGTCCGGTGAAAATCGAGCGTCTTTGCGGCGATATGCCCCTGATCGTGATACAGAGAAAGCACGGCGTCATACTGACCCGCATTCGCGAGGTAAAACACACTGTCCGCCGGGATAGGGCCCTCAACCTGGATATTTTCTTTTTTTGCTTTCTCCACAGCCGGACGAATCTCCCGAATTTCCTCTTCTCCCATCATGCCTTCTTCACCGCCATGGGGATTCAAAGCAGCAACCGCCAATTTGGGATGATCCATTCCAAGTTGTTCCAAATGGCCCATACAAACAAGAATACTTTGATAAACTTTATCCGC
>Ga0315535_1001888_pt1 | contig 13750 bp, 16 predicted proteins | sample SalMarSW160220MG_2_FD_203092 | JGI IMG/M metagenome (GOLD analysis project Ga0315535, IMG submission 203092) | Salt marsh sediment microbial communities from the Plum Island Ecosystem LTER, Massachusetts, United States - Salt Marsh Sediment SW1602-20 ...
TCCTTTAAACCTGCTACTCTGAATATTTTGGAGAGTACCATGCATTCTTCCTATATATTCATTCAGTCTAGATTTCTTAGCAGGTTTGTTTAAACTCGGTTTTTGTGGCATTTTAATCAGTTCTTGGTTTTGTTTCTTTTTCTTTAATAGAAGCAGGTGTTCTATTACTATTTTGAATTTGTGCTATTAGTTCCTTAATAGTTATTTCCAAGCTACCGAGATTTGCGTATCCATCTTTGTACATTCTTTCAAATATTTTATAAACTTTATCAGTTCCAGCTTCATTAATTATTCTCTCTTCAGTTTCTTTAAGAGAACTTTTAACATAATTCATGAAATCATCCAAATCAATTCTTGGTTTGCTTACATCTAAGAAACCGCTTATTTTATTTATATCTCCTCGTATGTTTTTAATATCTTCGTTAGCTTTAATTCTTTCTTCAACATCTGTTTCTTCTTTTGATTCTTTTTGCCTTTCTTCGAGTGATTCCATCAATTCGGTTAATTTATCTTCAGCATCATCTACATTCAATTCTATTTTTTCTCCTAAATAATTGCTGAAAAATTCTAATTGTCCTTCATTCATTTTTTTAAGCCTTTCTAATATTTCTTCTGGTTTTTCTTGATCTTCTACCAAATCTAGCATAGTTTTTAATTTTGCTGGAATTATGTTTCCAAATTTAACTTCCATGTCATTCATTTTTTTAATTGCTGTATCAACAAACCTATATGCCAAAACTAGATAATCTTTTCCAAACATTTTAACTCCTTGTTTTATTTGCTTCATTGTTTGTCCTCCAAGCAATAGAGATTTTAATTCTGTTATAAAAAACTCCTGTTCTGTTTCTAGAGCTTCCTCAAAAATTTTTCTAGTATTTGGTTGCAATCCATCTAAAAACTTTTTCTGCAAATCCAAGTCGTCTCTTAATTTTTGCAATCCTATTGTAATATCAGTTCTCGTGCTATCATACAGGTTTATATTACTAAATTTCACGAAACTTTTAAAATCATCGAATAGTTGTCTAGGAAGGAAAAAATTTCTTTTTCTCTCCCTACCTTGTTCTACAGCAAGAATTGTAGCAACAATTGTTTCTCTATCATCTTTACTAATTTTTCCTAAACTTTCTTCTATGCTCCTTCCAACTGCTTCTGGAAATTTAGTTCTTATCATTTCCATCAATGCAGTTGCATAAGGTTTTTCTTCATCTTCAAAATATTGTTTTAAATCTTCTCTTGCTTTATTAATGAATTCCGTGTACTTGTCCATTTTAGTTCCAAGACCACTTTCCAATCTCATGAAAAAATTCTTATTCATTTCAAGCGTTTCTTCTTGCGTTGCTCCTAACATTCCTAACTTTGATAAAATGTTTTCCAATTCAGTTTGTGGTTCTTTCATTTGTTTCATTATATTTCCAAGAAAAGTGTATAATCTAGGATTTTTTTGGGTTGTTATGTCATTCATCATGTTTTTTATTGAATCTTTAAACTTTTTTGCGTTTTCATCTGTCCACACTCCAGATGATTGCTTGTTTAATTTTTCATGAAATTGTAATAATAGCCACTCCAATTCATTTCTTACATCTGTTACGGTAGATTCTTCTGACATTCCCATCATTTCTTTCATTTTTCTTAAATCGTCTTCTTTAGCACCTGTTAACCAATCTAAGATATTATCCCTGTATTTGAATAAGTTTAAATTCAAAATCTGTGCTTCCTTCATGAATAAACCTATTTTGTCAGTTCCATATGATATGTTAGGGATTAAGAAATCAATGGAACTTCTTATATAAGCTATATCTTCTATTATAAAAGAAGGAATCGTTGCTTCGCCAGTTTTAATAGCTCCTATTTCTTCGGATTCAATTCCGAGTAAATCATCTAATTGCTTTTTTAATTGACCGAGTTCGCTGGTAGGTTCAATGGTAAGAGATATTACTAAATCGTCCACTGTAGGCATTATTTAAACCTCTTTAAAAGTTCTTCTACTGTCATTGTTTCTCCAGATACAACATAAGAATCTTTCTTAGCAGGTATGACTCCAGTTTTAGAGTATATTAAATAATCTCTCTGTAATTTTGTAATGTCGTTTATTGTAGCAAGAGGAATGTTCAAGTAAAATACCATTTGAGCAATTTCTCTTCCACTTTCATCTCTTATTATTTCTTTTATGACTTCCTTTGATTCTCTGGAAGCATCTAAAACAAAATTTGCTATTTCATGGATTTTTGTCATATTAAGAATGAAATCAAATCCAATTGGAAATTTTGTGGTAAAATTAGGTTTTGAAAATTCTTCATCTTGGAAGTCTTTCATTGCGTAATAGACTATCCAATAATCAACGTAATCAAAAAATTTGGTTAAGTTTGCATAACCTTCTTCAGAAACATTCACCTCTTTGTTTCTGTCTATCATTTTTAGCTTCAATTTAATTATTAACGAAGCTACTTTTTCACTTGCTCTTTCTAATGAGTTATAAAAACATTGATCTAATTCAAAAGAAGAAAGTGGTCGTAAAGGTAAAGGATCTCGACCATTATTGTAAGGATAATACATCACCTGTTTTGTTCCTAATTTTATGTGCTTTAATATTTCTAACTTATTAATTTCTTTCATTCTAATACGCCTAAATATTTAACTCGTCTAGTCCTGGATATGATCCATCGCCTTCCATTAGCTTACTAGCTGCGAAATCTCCTGTTGTTATTTCTTTTATCGCATGTCGTAGAAAAGTTATTTCAAATTCTCTTACTGGAAAAGTTGCTTGTTCTATAGTTTGACCTTCTCTATTGACCACGCAACCTAGAAATTGTTCAAATCCTTGTAACCAAGGAGTAAAAGTTTCTCCTTGTTCAATCAATCTATCGTATGATCTATCACCAACTGGAATTCCTGATGCATCTCTTAAAAGATCGCATTCAACATCAAAGAGAATTCCTCCTTTTGCAAGTCTTCTCAACTTCTCAAAAGTTTCTCCTTGTTCTTTTACTGCTATTGTAATCGTGAAATCAGTTGGTTTTGCCACGAAACCTTGATTGAATTGTTCAACGCTATGAATCTTGTCCCAATTTCTAGTTATGTCCATGCTTCCCCTATCAACACCATAAATCTGAAAACTCGTTGGGTTTGAACCAGTTAACGTGGAAGGATAACTTATCTTCCAAATTGGTTTTACTTCCCATCTCATGAAGTCAGGATTTACGGGTGAAGGTGTTTCATCTCCTACTGGTGGTTCTGACATTTTTTAATCACCTATGTTGCTATATTCTCCACTCTTGTAATTATAATCTTTTCTACGCTAGTGTACCATATGTATTCAATTTCCACTGCTGGAACTAAATGCTGTTGTCTAGCTATTTTAGCTGCATCCGAGTTTTTTTTGAATTCTTCTTCTATTGGAATTTTTATGGATTGTAGACCGTCCACTATCCTCTGTGATTTTAACAAGTTAAATGTAGCTTCTATTGTTTTTCTTATATTTTGACATCCAGCATAACTCGTCAAGGTATCTCTCCTAGCCAATAAAGCGTACAAGTTATTGTACAAGCTGTCTAATATAATTATCCTACATCTAGAACCTTCAATCCTATCAAAATCTCCTGAACCAAAAGTAAAACCGTAAGTTATTAAATATGGATTTCCAGCAAGTTCAGTCCACTGCATTATAGATGCAATTGAACCTGCATTCCATTTTCCTTTATTAATATTTGGTTCTGGTTTTTCAATTCCCATGTGAGGTTGAGCAAAAGTTAATTGCCTGTGTGGATGTGTTATGGCAGTCATAGCCATATAACCTACAGCCATATCATCGTCAACTGAAGGGAAAGCTTTTATTGCAGAGAAAGTATCCCTAGCTCCAATTATGTTAATCAAGTTCTTCCATTTTGTAGTAGTTCCAACTATGTTATCTTCTGGATTTGCGTTTCCCGGCAATGCATAAAACCACCTGCAATTCTTACCAGATATGGTGCTTCTTATTGTCATTATGTCAGTTAGTTGATCTCCAAAGATGTTATCTACATATTGAGTTGTACTTTTATCATTGTCCAAAGCAAGTGCAATCATGTTTACTCTATTAGCTGCAATAAAATCTCCAAGTTCGCTTTCATTTCCAACAGTAAAATCGCAATAGATTTTAGAACTCGTTGGTAAAGTAGCATCTACAACTACTTCTTCTCCAGTTACACCATACATGCTCAATCCATTTGGAAATCCCAAGTATCCAGTCCAGTTCCCATCCACTCCAGTATCTACATAGAAAGATTGACCAGTTACTCCATCAGAATAGTTTGGATAACCATTTTCTTGATAGTTATCATAATAACCGTAGAAATTTACTAATTCTATATCATTCTTAAATTCTTTTACAGGAGATAATGGAACTTTCCACGTGTCGCCACTAACGTATTCCAATGCAACGTCTTCGTATGTAGTTTCTGTTCCACTAACATATGCGTAAACAAAAACTCTTTCTGGTGAAGGTTCTACTCCAAAGAAAATAGAAGTTGATTTATAAATCCTATCTATTGTCGAAAATCCATCAGCTATTAATTGTGTCGCCCAGTCATCAGCTGTTAATTCGTAAAATTTTGATTCTGCTAAACCAGGTGAACCGTCAGCCACTATAAGGCATCTATCCCATTCAACAGCCCTAGGTGCTGGTGTTCCCTGTCCAAAATATATATTTAAATAGTCTGTCACTTTTTATCACTCTTTTGTTGTTATATTTTGTATCGTTATTCCACCGTTCGTGCTTCCGACTGAAGTATGAACAGTTTCTAATACATCCTCTTCTTCATCATAGTCAACAGGAACTTTATCCCATCTAACTGGTGTTCTTATGTATATGTCCAACCTATAGCAGTAAATCTGAGTGCCTATATTAGGATCATAAAAGCTTTCGTCAAATATTGCCCACATGTCTTCTCCTCTATCAAAGGAACAATACATGTTCCACAATATACTCTCCCAATTTCTTTGAACGTATTTCATTGACGTTAAAGCCATTGCTTCCGTGAAGAACCTTCCATTCAATCCAAAGTTACTCGGAAATTCACCACAATAAGAATAAATAGAGCATTTTTCTATTTGTGCGTATCCATAAGTCACGTATTTACCCAAAGGAGTTGCTTTTCCAATTGCATCGGATATTGATCTAAACTTGTGCCTATTAGAGGGTAAGAAAAGAACCAAAATATATGGATTCTTCCTGTCAAAACCTTCCCCATGCCTGTAAACATTCACGAGTGGTCTATAACCTTGATATTCAAAATTTAAATTTTTTTGCAAGCTCTCTATTAGAGTTGCTCTATATTCCTCAGTCAACAAGTATTTCTCTCACCGCTCTTCCTTGAATAACTTTTGTTAAAGGATACATTGAATAATCTATCACGTCCATCACTCTATAATTGTTCTCGTTATCAATAAAATGCGTTCTACCTTCGAGCAATTCAAAACTTTTACTCGTTAATTCGTTTTTACTCACTTGAAAATCAAAAGCATCTACTATATATCTTTGACCAGTTTTGTCCCGTAGTTCCCTGCTTCTTTGGTGCATTTTTAATATTCGAAGAGAAATTTCAGTCGATTTCGTTCTCTCGACAATACCTCCTTCTATTCTTACAGGTTCGCTTTCGTTATATGCGGTGATTATCGTTTCGTGACTGTAGTTAAGCACATTTAAACTCATCTATAATCCTCAGCTCCTTCAAGAACCTCTCCAGTTTCCGAATCAGCTAAATCAGATTCATCGACAGATACATTCCATCTATATCCCCTAGATGATTTATCTATTGCTGTTTTCGGTTTTGGGAATAGATTACCAGTTTTATTATAAAAATTTAATAGGCAATAAGCCTTAATAAAAGAATAAGCATACATCCTCAGCGTTTCATATGGCAACAGTTCCATAAATGGTTCTGACGTTCCTGTAGCGAAGAAAAATAAAGGGTTTGTTCTTTGATATTGATACCTCACCTGTCCGAAAGAGTTTGACATTATTTCCCCAGTAGTTTGTCCAACTAACCCAGTTTGACACATTATAGACAGTAAAAAACCATAAGCTGCAAATTTTAGAAAATTATACTCGTCTGAAGTAGTTGGTAAATTTCCATCAATGTCGAAACATTTTCTATTTACCAATTCTGCATCGACTTTAGCTTCAGCCTCCAATATTAAAGTTGGAGGTATGCTGTCCACTGTAAATGTATCATCTTGAATTTTGAGCCATTCTAAAACTTCGGCTCTGGTTACATACTTGGTTGTTGGCTCACTCATGATTCATCTACTGGAGTGCTACTCCCTTAACTAACATGATATTAGCGTAATCTTTGACTTCAGGGCAAAACTTCAATTGAGCAGAAGTCCACACTTGTTTTGGATTTTTTTCTTCCCACTGTTCAATGAAAATATCAGATGGGGAACCTCGTTGATCTCTATGATCTTCGTCTACCCAAGCACATTTTACCTCTCCGACATCAGATGTTCCAATGACGCTCCACTCATAAGTATCAGCACCTATGGTTTCAATCATCATATCTTTCTTATTCAAGTTTGTCCAGTCCATTGGCAAGTAATCGCCACGACCAGGCATTCCCTCAAAAGTTTCATCTGCTCCTGGAATTTCTTTATAGGTTTGTCCGATTACTTTAACGAGATTTAATCCCATCAAGTATTCACCCAAAACTCCTTGAGTCGTGTCTTTGAGTCGAATTAAACGATCAAGCAAATCATCGTTTATTTCCAAGTAATACTCGGTTTTCCTACCGATCATCATGTATTCTGGCTTTTTATTTGACATGTAAGCATATCTTTCCTTTAAGAAAGCCAAATCACTAAATACCGGAGGAGTCGTTGTAAAATCACTCCAAGCTTGTCCACCTAACTCACTTGCTGAAACACCATTGAATTCACCAGCAACAATGCTAGCTACTCCTTGTCTATTCAAGTTTTGGTTGGTGAATCTAGAGATTGTATTAACATCTCCATAGACAAACTTTGAAAGAACGAATTCAATTGACCTGTTAATCCATTGAGTCAAGTATTCCATCATTTCAGCGTGTGCTTTATCTACTATTCCTTCTTCAAAATCTTCCTTGAAAAATTTCTTGCCCCTTCTAAATGCGTTCCCTAATTTTCTTGCGTTATATACCCATGGAACTACGTGTGGATAATTCATTGGTTCGATTGCTTCATCATCGCCATAGAATTTAGCCATTCCTTGTGGATCAGCTCCCATTGGACGTGTCCAATAGTCTTTTGCTCCTCTACCAGGTGCTACAGTCTTTGGCATTAATTTCATGAACCAAGGTTCCCATTCCTTATCAAACCAGTCCATAAGTTCTACATAACGAGCTCTTAGCCAGTCAGGTACTAGCATGTAATCTCCCATATTACCTATTCCGTCTACCATTTTAGATCACTTCTCCATCTGCTATTGGTTTATCATAATCTGGATCTACGAATACGAGTCCTCTCATTCCAGTTGGAATGAATTGCATTGATTTTCCTAACATTCTCTCGCCAGTATCAGTTGCTTGTTCGCATCCACCATCAGCAGGAATTACAGAATCTCCAGCTCTAATTTCAGTCGAACCAACATTTACAATAGTAACAGGTCCCCTCAGTACTATTAAAATATCTCTTTGGTTGTGGAAACCTCCCTTTAACGCATATTCCTCATCAGTCCATGCACTAGGAGTTTGTCTCCAATCTACAAACACTCCAAGAGTTCCGCTAGCACCAGCAGTTCCTTTATAAGAACGAACAGTTCTTTTCATGATAGGAGTTGCTTCAGTACCAGTTCCAGCTAATACAGCAGGTTCACCGAATTCTGCATCGTAATCTAAATCTAGAAGATATTCTCCCCTAGTCGTGGTAATACATGAAGATTTGTCCCAATAATGACCAGATCTACCAGGATATTGTGTTGACATTTTTTAATCACTTTTCCTTGTTGTTTACTTTATTATTATTCTTTTTATACTTCTCTACGTATTTCGCAAAATGTTCCATTGAAGGTGCTTTCTTTTCAAGCTCTTCTTCAGCTTTTTTTACAGCCTCTTCAGCTGATTCTTCTTGCGATTTGACCACTGGTTTCGTTTCAGCCTCGTGTTTGGCTTCTTCGAGTTTTACCTTTAGGTAATCTTCATCTTGATCTCTAAGCCAAGAAAGATACTTGTCGTCTTTTGAAATCTTAGGATTGAATTCTAAGATTTTGTCGACAATAGGTTTCTTTGATAATCTTTCGACTTCAAGCTTGAGATCAGCAACAGTTTGCTCCATTGTTTTCTCCTTGACTTCAGCATCTTCTAAAGCCTTGTCCTTGCTATTAATTTCCTTTTCCAATTTAACCATCTCGGTTTTGATTTCTTCAAGAATTTTGGTTCTAGAATTTAGTTGACTTTCTAATTCCTCAATTTTCTCAAGGTGCTTAGAAATATCTTCCTCTTCTTCTTTAACCTCATCCTTAGGTTTTTTTTCTTCTTCCATTGTTAAGACCTCAAAATTTATTGTTTTACAATCTGTACACTGTGGAATTGGTGTTCCAGAATGTTCAAATACATCATAATGTAATATTTTATCATCAAAGTAGTATTTCCTATATCTCATAGAGATTCCTAAAGGATCACCACTTTTTTGTCTCTCCCTAATATCTTCACGCAACGCTAGATGATCGGGAGTATGACCGTAAACTTCGTACTTAGCAAACAATTCCTTGTTTTTTCCTTCCAACCAAGCATTTTCAACTCTTCCATATATATGGGTTTCCTCGTTTCCTTCTTGAACTGGATGTTGATGTCTCCATATCAAATGTTTGCCTTTAGAATCATTAGCCAATCTTTCCCTTCCCTTCTCGCACTCAAAATCCTTACTAAGTGCCTTTGCTGTGAAGTAGAAGCGTCCATCAGCTTCTTCAACGCTTTCAAGATTTAAGTCCTCTACTAATATTTCTACATGCTTCATCTTGGTTTATATTATATCAATCCTAATATATAAAGTTTATGCTATACATCATCATTACCATATTCTATCCCTTATTGCTCCCATCCTTGATGGATCTCTACCAAATAATATTTGCTTGAAATCCGTGAGTAATTTAGCGTCAACTCTTCTCGCACCAGACTTTTCCAACATTTTTTGCCTCTTTACTTCAGGAGTATCCACGTTTCCTATACATCCAGACGTTCCACAACTCATTAGAATTTCACCAGTTCTGTGGTTTAACATTGTCGGTTTCATGTATTTCTTGCACCAAAAGCATTTATGAACCTTTGATAGCTTTTTCATGTCTTCCTTTCCAAATCCACCATCATCAAATCCTCCCCTTTGTCTTATTATTTTTTTTCTGTATTCAGTTGAAGGAATTTTCAATGATTCTCCTTTCTCACGTGCATTCCATTTATGACTCATTTTTGTGCCTCCTCGGCATAATTTTTAATTAACGTGTCTATAATATCTTGCCAAGCGCTTACAAACGTTTTTTTCAAGACAGATCTATTACTCTCGTGAAAGCTTAAATAATCTCCATGTCCACCAGAAAAATTTCCCTCCTTATCTCCTGGTTGAGTTCTCATCACTATCGAATGTCCTATCGGATCTATATCAGTTCCCATCCAAAATCCATAATCTAAGAATTTATGGGGATAATATTCTCCATATTGTTCCTTTCTCTCCAAGTATTCTTCATTATAAGCAGGACCACTTTCCATTGCAAGTGGCTTGTGATTCGTTCCTTCTCTTATCAATCTCTGCATTTCTTCCTTGTCTTCAATGGTGTACACTTCGTCATACCCTCCTAAGAAAGTTTCCTTGAACTCTTTTTCCAACACTTCTTGACACTTTAACAATCCCCTGAAATTTGCACCGTAAGGAGTGTCTATCTTGTCCAAGAATTTTTTCAACTGGTTCAAGTTTATTTTTATTTTCATTTCTCAAGATCTCGTTATTTCTGGTTTTAATACCAATATTCCATCTATAGGATACTGAATGCCGTAAGTAGGATGATCAATTTGCACGTCAAAAAAGTATTTTTCTGGAACTAAATCCTGCGTGTGAGCCTTCTTGATGTACACTTCAAACGTGTTATCATCAGCACCATCATTTATTACTTTTATTTGAGTGTCATCCCCACCAGCTAAAGTATTTTTTAATTGAAATACTGCAAGTGAATCGTCAACTTCGCTGTCGTAATCTTTTTTAACCGTGAACCATATTTTCGTGGTTAACAAATCAACTGGATCTCCGTTTTCATCAGTTACAACTCCCAAATAAGTTTTATCTTGTCCTCTTTTCATTACTATTTTCTTAAACTGTTCAGACATCTAAACTTCCACCTAAACTATCTTTATCTATTAACATGATGTTCAATACGTTCATTGTCGAAAAATTTCCTTGTAGCGGTTCAATTCCATCTATTATTCCTTTCAATTCAATCATGGGTTCTAATTCCATGTCGAGTCTTTCTATTAACTTTCCTCCACCAGTTCCAGTTCCTACATTTAAGAAACCACGACTAGCTTTCGGCAATGTTATGAAACTCAATCTGATTCACCCACATAAATTGGATTCGAGTTTCCTATCACTTCATACCAGTAATACAGGTATTCCGTTTTTATTGGAACACTCCAATCCACGTCATCATCATTCTTATACTTTATTATCATGTAATCCACGACACCAATTGCCACGTTTCTCGTCAAGTTAACTGATGTCGCTTTAATAAATTCATATTTTATGTTTCCTTCTCTTAACTGTTTTACTAAATCTACTACATTTATAAATTCTGTAGAATTAACAATAGTATCACTAACATTCTTAGGATTTGTTAATCCATCAGTATATACTATTGCTCCATTTGAAAAATTCTGAACTAATTCTCCCACACCACGAATCTCAAACGTGCCAGCTGTAATTGTTGAATCTAAATATACATCACCAGATAATAGATCTATACTAACGAATTGGTTTCCATTTAAATTTTTAATTAATATATCGCCACTATATCGTGCAATAATTAGATTTCTTCCACTTCCTCCCATATCTATTATTGGTTTTGTTCCATCAGCCCAACCATCAACACAATCACATATGATTGCTGTAATATTACCAGCTAATACTATATTACCTTTAAGCATGCATCCTCTTATCGTTCCATCAAAATAATTAATATCCATTATTATACAACATTCAAGCGATATATCACCATCTAAAGTTCCTTGAATAGTACATTCTTTAAATAATGTATTATCTGTGCTACATCCACTATTTAAAGTTATTGTAGTATATATTGGATTTTCACCAATAATTAATAAGTTGTCTAGAGTATCCCCACTATTTACGGTTAGATCTCCTAATACATAAATAGTGTCATATCCTCTCGAATTTGCTATAAAGATAGCATCTGGTAAATTATTTACTGGTCTACGTAATGTTCCTATTGGATATAAAGTTCCAGCAACACCGTTTGCAACATTAATCGTAACTCCTCCACGATATTCTAAAGATTCAATTCCCTTACTTGAGATTAACCCAGCAGAGTTATTAGGTCTTACAGAAACTTGATTTACATTAGTTCTATCTGCTATGTTATTATTTGAACCGATTAAATTTACTGCATATTGTCCGTCTTCAAACGTAACAGTATAGGGAGGTAAAATTTCAATTACTCTCGCATAAGATAAACCACCGAGAGTTACTTCCGTGTTATGATTGTGAGTTTTTGGAAATGGCATTCCTTCTGGATCATCTTCCAAATCTTTTAATGCTAACCTAAAATCATTAGTATCTAATTCATAGATACTTCCACCTATCAACGTTAAAAAACTTTTAGGTACGTATATTACCTTAGTTCCCCAATTTATTGAAATGCTCACGTTCCCCCACTATAAATTTTTTGTTGAACATTTGTTAATAATTTCCTAATTTCATTGAGTTTTTGTTCAAAATTTCTTAAAGTTTCTTGAAAATTGTTTACTTGATCTTTTAATTCATTTATCATTTTCCGAGTTTGATTGGAATGTTCTAAGACTGCCTTAATATTCCTATTAGACACTTCTTCAAAAGCTTTACGCAATTCTTTTTCTCCAGATTCCATTATTCGTCACTTACTAATTGTATTGTTATATATAAACCATCTGCTATATCTATAGTACCTATTATACCACTTTGCTTGTAATAAGGAGAAGATGTGCCTTTTCTTGCCCATCCAGTTACATCTTGATCTAAAGCCCAGGTTCTCGTATCACTTACTATTCCGTTCACGTTTGTTAATGCAGATATTACCACAAATGTAGCTGTAATTGTTCCTGTCGCTGGACTTGAAGCTGATGACTGCATCGTATAAGAATAAGAATTATCGTTTATTTTTGTGATTTGATGAGCTCCGTTGTATGCATCTTCATTAGCTCCACTAATAAAAATCCAATCATTCGTAGCCATTCCATGTGAAGTGTGAGAAACTGTAGCTGTCGTACCAGAACTTGTTATTGTTACAGAATCTTGATAAGGATAATTAGAACCATCCGAAACTACTACTAATACTCTTGCGTTTTCTATTGGCGAAGGAGGAGTACTCGTATCATATACTGTTATTTGGCAAGTAACTGAAGTTCCCAAGAAAGTCACAGTAGAACCTTCGTAACTTGCAGGATTTGAACCGTTATTCTTATTTATTTCTATTGCGTTACCAGATGAGTTATACACGTCATAAGTATTATCAGAGAAGGTTAAATTATCGTAAGCATAAGGAGTTCCAACATTGCTCGGCATTTCTATTCCTGCTCCATTGGTATTACCAATAAATTGACAGGTCGTAATATCTATGCTTTCATTCCATAGTAACGAAGCATCTACTGAAGCTGTGTTAATAAAGAAACAATTTCTTATTTTTGGTTGACCTACTGGATCTACTTGAGCACATCCGTTAAACGTGCAACCGAGTATTTCGTGGTTTATATCATCAACGAGAGTGATGTTATAATTTATATTTGTAAATTTTGTACCATAAAGTTTTATTACTGAATTTGCATTTGTTATTCCAGAACAATCAAATGAAGAAGTAAGTAAATCACTTCCTAATATATTCCCACCATCTCTTCCATTTGTTGTTCCTACGATTACTCCATCGGTAATTGAGGTTGTATTTGTGGTAGCACCATCTTCTGGAAATACTCCTAAATAACCATCCGAGACCATTGGATTCCATTGTGAGTTATAATAGTATTCTGTTTGAAAGAATTTGATTGTATAAGCACTATCTGAAAGAACTGTCGCTGATGAAGAACTCCCTATAAATATTTTAGCTAAAGAGTATATTACGGATTTCGCATCGTCGTATTGAAGCATTCCCCACGCTCTTGAAGGATATGTATTACAGTAATCGACAGCATCTTTCCATCCATCAGTATCTGTGCCAGTAACTCTAATACCTGAACCTACAGCTATTGTATCAATCATTATGTTTTGAGTTTTTGAAGATGCAGTAGTAGAGATATGAACACCTATCCAAGTTATATTTCCAAGATCATAGGAAGCACCAGTTTCATTTCCAGGTAATGTTGGATCGAGAGCAAAACAAACAAACCCTCCTTTCTTGTTTCTGAAGTTTCTTAAATCGTCATTTCCAGCAATTACATAATCGCTATAATTCGAAGAATTTGTATATAATCTAATTGTCAATCCAGAATTAGCAACGCTATCTAATGAACCTAATGTAGTACATCCAATCCATATGAATAATAGTTGTCCTACATCT
>Ga0315535_1001889_pt1 | contig 13746 bp, 13 predicted proteins | sample SalMarSW160220MG_2_FD_203092 | JGI IMG/M metagenome (GOLD analysis project Ga0315535, IMG submission 203092) | Salt marsh sediment microbial communities from the Plum Island Ecosystem LTER, Massachusetts, United States - Salt Marsh Sediment SW1602-20 ...
TCCGCGTGGATCCGGAAAAAGAGGAGCTGTGCATTTCCCTTCCCCGGGACATGGAGGGCGTGATTGAGCTGAAACTGGATTACGTCGGATTTATCAGCGACAGGCTGACCGGGTTCTACAGAAGCCGGTACACAAAAGAGGGAAAGACGAAATACATTGCAGTGACGCAGTTTGAGGAGAGCGATGCCCGGAGGGCTTTTCCGTGCCTCGACCATCCCGTAAAGAAGGCCGCCTTTGACGTTGAAATGGTTGTTGAGGAAGACCTCATGGCCGTCTCCAACGGTCCCGTCGTCCAGGAAAAAAGCCTGGGGAACGGGAAGAAGTGGGTGAAATTCGAACGCACCCCCAGGATGTCCACCTATCTGGTTTTTTTCGGCGTCGGTGAGTTCGAATTCATCTCAGACCCCGGAGAGGTATCGGTGCGGGTGATTACCACCCCCGGCATGACGAAGTATGCACGATTCGCGCTCGAGTTCGGGAGGAAGTCCCTCCAATTCTGCGAATCCTATTACGAGGTCCCCTATCCCCTCTCGAAGCTCGATCTTCTCGCGATTCCCGATTTTGCGGCGGGCGCCATGGAAAACTGGGGCGCCATCACTTTTCGAGAGAACCTGCTTCTGCATTTCCCGAATATCACATCCAGGGCAGGCGAAGAGAGGATATGCGAGGTGATTGCCCATGAAATAGCCCACCAGTGGTTCGGAAACCTGGTGAGCCCGTCCGATTGGAAGTATCTGTGGCTGAACGAGAGCTTCGCAACCTACTTTGCATACGGCACGGTGGATCACTACTATCCGGAATGGGACGTGTGGGCTCTTTTCCTCCACGGACAGACCGAACTGGCCTTGCACCGGGATGCCCTCCATGAAGACTTTTCCATTGAAATTCCAGGAGGGGCTCACGTGGTCATCAACGCGAGCACCGCACCTATCATCTATAATAAAGGGGGAAGCATCCTGAGGCAGATCAAGGGATACCTTGGCGAAGATTATTTCCGGGACGGTCTCAGGTTCTATTTGAAAACGAATCAGTATGGATGTGCGGCAAGCAGCCAGCTCTGGGAAGCCCTGGAAGAGGTATCGAAAACTCCTGTCATCCGAATGATGAAAAGCTGGATTGAGCAGCCTGGCTTCCCCCTGGTTGAGGCACGAAGGAGCGGAAACGCTCTCCTGTTGTCACAGAAGAGGTTCACCTATCTCCCCAATGACTCGCGTCAGGCCTGGCTCGTTCCCATCCATGTGCAGATCTTTTATGAAAATGGGGAAACGGCGTCCAAGACGACCCTTCTTGAGGACGCGACGGGCACCCTGGACATGGGACCGGGTGTGAAGAGCTATAAAGTGAATGCGGGCCAGTCGGGCTTCTTCCGGGTCAAATACCTCGATGCAGGGGTCCTGCAAGAGCTCGGCGGGAAGGTGCTGCGAAAAGAGCTCGTTCCCGAGGACCGGTGGGGACTGCAGAACGACCTCTTTGCCCTTGTGATGGGGGGTGAGGCGACGATCGATCAATACCTGGACTTCTTAGACTGGTACAGAGATGAAGATGCCTTTCTACCTCTCGGCAGTATCGCCGGAAATCTTTTTCGCGCCTACCTGGTGGTCGAAGACCCCGAAAGGGAGCGCATCAGGACGAAAGGGAAGAGCTTCCTCGAAGAGGTCGTCGGAAGACTGGGGTATGAGCCGGCACCTGCGGAAAGATACAACCTGTCCGCGCTGAGGGATCAGGCGCTTTGGCAGGCGGTCCTCTATGGTTCAAAAGAGGCGGAAACCTTCGGACTCGACGCATTCTCTTCACTTAAAAAAGGAGGCGCCGTCCATCCTGACATCATGAAAAGCGTCCTTCAAATCGGTGCACGGTCCGGCGGAGAGGAGGCCTTCGACTGGTTTCATACGCGTCTCCAATCCACGGAAAGCGAACATGAGCGGATGAATATCCTGATGGCCCTGGGCTGTTTCAAGTCAAAAGAGATGATTGAAAAGGTGCGGGAATACGTCCTGGAGAAGGTTCCTGACCGGAACAAGTTTGTTCCCCTCGTTTCGCTGGCCGCAAATCCGCATGCCCTGCCCGACATGTGGGAATGGTATGTTTCCCGTGTGAAGGAACTCGAACGATTCCATCCCATTCATTACGAAAGGGTTATCCTTGCCGTTGTCCCTCTGGGCGGCCTCGGCAGGGAAACGGAAGTGGAGGCCTTTTTCGATAAGTACCTGCGGGAAACGGAAAAGGCAAGGGACGTCATAAGGCTGTCGCTTGAATGGCTGCGTATTTATTCCGCAATGAGAAAACGTGCCGGCCTTCTTTGATCCGCCGGCCGTCCTCGGTGTAAGCCGCCGAAGGAACCCCGTCAGATCGAAACAGGGATTACTGGTGCCTGAAACGGGGGTTGTTTCCTGCCCATCTTTCTTGCATCTCGAAAAGGGGTACCGTGTGGTTGTAGGCGACTCCCTCCACTGTCGGCTTTTCCCTGTATCTTTGCCCCAGCCGCTTCAGGATTTTTGTCCAGAGTGTCTTCCAGGCCATCTTATGGATCGTAATTTTCGGGGTCACGCCCCTCGACCCGGGTTTATTTGTCTCTAGGCCGATAAGCACTTTCTTGCGGCTGTTGTGTCTCCTGTTATAGCGCCTTGCCGCATCAACCACATAACGTGCCACCCCGCTTACGCCGTCTTCACCGATGTCATTGTTACGGTAAGACATGACGGCAACGCTGTCGGTCAAGCGGATGACCTGGTCCGTAATAGTGCCCTCAAATCCATGAAAAACAAGCCTGAGCGGCTTCCTCCTTGTGCGGCGCTTTTTGGCAGGGATGTTGTACCAGAAGGGAATGGCGGCTTCGAGTTTGAGCCCCCTCCCCATTTCTTCGTTGTAGCCGTCCACGAGTTTTCGCTGATTTTCGATTTCCGCGACATATTGAGGACCGATCACCCTTAAATCCGTGGGACGCGTGGTCCCGGACGCGGTGAACTCATAGTAAGGCTCGATATCGCTCTGTATCCCTGCGAAAGCTGCATCGGGATGGGTTTCATTGTGACGGAGTATCGCCTTCACGATTGCGTTTGCCTTCGCGTGATTCTCAGTTCTTGCGAAGGAGGGCTTCCCAAAGAGGGCGTAGACTTCGATGCCCTTCTGTTTCGCCCGCCTTATGAACCCCGAAAGATAGGATTCGTTGTAGGTCAATCTGCCGCCCTTGGTCCCCACTTGAAGATAAAGCCTGTTGATGCCGCATCCGGCCAACCGGTCAAAATAGGCACGGCTTTCGGACGAGTGGATGTGAAGAATCCTCCTGTTGAAATAGTCCGCCTCCTTTCCTTCGCGTTTTGCCCACTCCCACACTGCCACCACAGGCTTGTCGGGTATGGCGAGGCTTTCTGGATATTGCCTCACCTGCGAGTTTGAGAGCGAACCTGCCGCGCTCAGGATAACAGGCGCAGCGGGAACTGCCGGCGATAGGGGAAAAAAATTCCGGGAACCAGGAACAGCCAGGGAAAGGAAATGAAAGGCGAACGCGAAAGCAACAGATCCGGGGAGAGCCGTGAACCAGGCCCTTCTTAAAGACCGGACAGAGAGTCTGACTTTCCGTTTGAGTCCGAGCATCCTCACATGGTTAGGGGGGGCACAGGATGATACGGTCGGTGAAACGAACCAGCGCCCAGGAGTTTGGAATTTCCTTACATCCGGGACATCTCGTTGTCAAACACAAGGCTGATGTCCCGGATGAAGGAATCTCGATAGGCATTTTATGCAGAATCTGTGCCAGGCGGTCGCTTTGAAATTGAGCCAAAAACGCTGCCAAAAGCCGCGAAGGGTCGTTACCGGGTAGGCGAAAAAGGAAAAATGCTTTTTTCGTTGAGGGAGGGCTTCATTCTTGACAACCGGATGCCTTATAGGTGTTAGCGCGGCGCCGGCACGCCTTTGGACGAAGGCAACGCCGCATTATCGCGACGTGCAAGCGTCGCGGTAACCACCTACGTCAGCCGCCGAGGTTCTCGAGGTCGGTTCCACGCAAAGGTCAAACGTCAAGAATGCAACCTTGCGTCAAGCATCCGGCTATAAACAACCTTCTTATTATCAAACAAGACTCTCTGCCGTCTCTTTGAGCTTCGAAATGCCCCATTCAATTTTGTGCGGCTCATAAGCCGGAAAAGTCAGCCTGATAAAAAGACCCTTCTTGCGGGTTTCTTTCTCACAATTTGGAGGGACAGCATCCCACGCAGCAGCTACACCAACTCCGGCTTGTTTTGCGGATTCGATGAAGGATGCTTCTTTATGACGTGAAATATTCTCAAGGGTGAGGGGGACAAAAAAGCCTCCGCTGATTGCAACCGAAAGTGCTCCAGGGAACAGGCTATTAAGAGCAGTATTTAAAGCCTCCATTCTCGGTCTGTACAGTTTGCACAGGTATTCGACGAATTCGTCATACCGTCCCGATTCAATAAAATCGGCTATGAACGCCTGGGTAGGCAGGTTGGGGTTTATGCGTGTATTGACGATAACATTGGATAAATGCCCCACATAATGATTTGGAACGATCATATACCCGCACTTGGTTCCCGGAGAGATCGTTTTCGTAAAAGAGCTTGTTAAAATTGGTCCCCATTCTGAAAGTTCTATTGAGCTATTCGCTTTTCCATCATACCGCAGGGCTTGATAACAGATGTCCCATACACACGGAATACCATGCTCACGGCAAACACGTTCCACTTCCTTTCGGTTCTCCTCAGTGTAGTTGATGCCTGTTGGATTTTGATGAAACGGTATCCCGTAAAAAGCCGCAACCGCGTTCTTATCAACCACGTCTCTAAATTGATTCAAATCGACCCCCTCGGGTGTCAATTTAACGCCGATCAGATGATGTCCATAGCACTTTGCATCGAGCAATACTCGATCGTAACTTGCTTCTTCAACAATGATATTGCTTTCTCGGGGGAGAGACTTGAAAAAAAGCGAGATGATCTCGAGTCCGCCGTTGCCGACCATGACCCGTTCCGGATTAACGCGGTGGAAGTTGCCGATTAGATCCCGCAGCGGCTTAAAGCCGGTAAAATGGCCGTACTGAAGCACATCCACCCCATACCGCCTGATGACTTTTTCGTATCCCTCTGCCGCCATTGGAATAAGGCGTGATAAGGCTTCTTCGGCAGGAACCCCTCGCAGGAAATTAATTGATTGTTTCTCACTCATTTTGTCCTTTGTGATCTCCCTTCGTTTTTTTAGTAAAGTACAACCGGGCAGGCGTCAGCCACTGCTGGCGCGCCCAGAGCGCCGGCTTTCCGGGCCCGGTGGCGCGCGAAGCGGTCGGCTGCACGCCGTCGTCGGGCCGTGCCCATAAAGGCGCAGCTCTATTGTAGAACAGCGATGCACTCAATTTCCACTCGTGCGCCATAGGCCAGCCCATTGACCCCCAGGGCACTCCGCGCGGGCAAGTGCTTACCAAAATAGGTCACGTACACCTTGTTCATCTCTGCCCATTCACTCATATCAGCCAGCATCACCGTGGCCTTGATGACATGATCGAGCGAAGAACCGTATCGTTCCAGAGCGGCCTTAAGGTTCTCCATCGCTTGCCGCGTCTCAGCCGTAACGCCGCCGGAAACCAGCTTCATGGAATTGTCCATTCCAATCATCCCTGACAGGTAAAGCATAGAACCAACGCGTACCGCTTCAGAGAATGGCAGGCCTTTCAATTGTTCGGAAGTGAGATATTCAATGTCGGATTTTGTCTGAGAATTCATCTCAAACCTCCTTTGGTCAATGGGTTGGCGATCAATAAGTTCTCACAAGCCCCAGGCATTGCAGGAACCACTTCCCTGGTGCAGGTAAATCACCAGAGCTGATGCTCCAGGATTGCAACCAATAAACGGCCCAACAATCAAAATCACCGACCTGCTCGGAGTCGAGGACATTTGCAGCCTGCAAGGCGCCGTGTTCAGTAAAGACCAATGGAACCTTGCGTCGACCACCCCATGAAGGACTTGATGTCGCAATTTGCGATTTCAAGTCGTCAAATTCCTCCTTGGTCAACTGAAACATAAAATCTTCCGGGAACTTCGCCATATTCCTGCGGACTTGTTCGTTGAGGCGCCTTGCTTCTGCTCCATATAGTTGGGCCGGGTCTGAGTCAAGGATTAGGCCCCGAACCAGCACTATAATGTTCAAGATCTTCTCTTCTAGGCTGTCATTTCATTTTCCTTTCTGCACCGGCTGAACTGTGCGGCCCGTAATTTGTGTCGGCAGCAGTGAATTAGGGTGTTATTATTGCTTTATTAGTGAACAATCATCCTTGAAAAATGAGGTGTGATATGAGTTGTGATATACCTTATCACTCTCCAAATCTATAAATAAAGCTCTGCCGCCGCGAAGAACCTTATCCTTTTCGAAAACCCAGACTTCGTAAGCTTTGCCCTTGCCCTTAGCTTTACAATAGTATTTTTCCTTTGGCTCCCCCACATATGTTTTGAGGTCTTCCTTTGACATGCCTTCATATACCAATCCTGCTTTCCGTTTATCTTCAGCGTTTTTTCCAGCATCAAGGCCGGATGCGCGTAGAGCGGGCCACATGGCTATCGCGACAGGGACTAGGGGTGCGTAGATCAGAGTTTCACCAACGGCCTCTCCGTTACTGCTTTCGCCTTTTTTTGCGGTACTGTCCGGCCTTTTTATCCGCCTGATGCGTTCGATTTCCGTGATTTCATTTATCGCTAGCCTTATTTCTTGTCCATGCCTATCAGTTACGATTACATACTTCTGCCCTTCGAACCCTTTGACCACCGCTGTCCCGTCAATGCTTCTGGCATTCACTTCGACCGTTTCACTCATTGACCCGGGCAACAAGACTCTAGGAAGCGAGACGGCAGGTATCAGCTTCACCTCTGATTGCGTGAATTTCAAGGAGGTCGTTGCACAACCTGTCATCATAAAAGAAATAATTACAATGACTCCAGCTGCCAAGTGAATTTCATCTTTACAACACATTTATTATTCGCCACCGGGTAGGTCAGGGGCCCCTCAGCCCCTTTCCCTCCTGAGAACCGTACGTTTGACATGAGTGGCCTGTGGAGGCCGCAAGCCGGAACAGGTCCGCTCGATGGAAGGGTTAGGTGGCATGGTGCATGGCGTGCGGCACTATGGCAACCAGTACCCGATCAGTTTGCCGATCCGGGCCGACGTAGAAGTCTGTACTCCCGACGTCCATGAAACCCGCCTTCATGTAAAAGGCAATTGCTCTTGGGTTGCGTTCCCAGACGCTGAGCCACAGGTGCTGACCTTTGAACTCGCGTGCTGCTTCGTGGACAGCGAACATGAGCAGCGGGGCGACCTCGCTTCCATGTGCCGACCGATCGACGTAGAAGCGATGCAATTCTATTGACTGCGCCTGCGTGACGCAAGGAGGAGGCGACTTGCGCCTGATCTGCGCGTACGCGATCAGCGTTCCGGCCCTATGCGCAAGCAGCGTGGCGACGTTCGGATCGGTGAGTTCCTCCGTCTGTTGCGGAACCCCGTAGGACGAGGCAAGGTGGACCTGCATGTCCTCGGGTCGGTTGTCGGCGGCGAATGTCTCGGAAAACGTGCGGGCCGCGAACGTGGCCAGTTCCGGTGCGTCAGCCGCGACGCCGCGGCGGATTTGGATGGACTCCATGTGTGATTCTTTCGGCATCGCTTCTTGCTACCTCGTGGCTAGTCAGCCGCGCGGCTCTTGCGTCGGCTGAATTAGCCTGTGCCTGTGCGTCACTCTGCGTGCCAGTCACTCATGAGATAAGGAGTTGATGAACTTGCTTTTTGGCGGAGTTGGGTCGATTCAAATTCATTCCCTATCCTTTCACTCCTTTATGCCTACCCTTAACCCAAAGGCTCAGCGAACAGACCGCGGCGCTGTGTGTACTATCGGCTACATGTCCTGGTCGGGCGTTGTTTGACAAAATGTCTGAACCTGAAATAATTTTCCACCCGCCGACTCGACAACACGAGAACCGATCAGTTCGAAACCCTGCACCGCGGCAAGGCGCTCTAGAATCTCGGGTGGCACGAGACGCATCGCCGACGAAAGGGCGCGCATGCTTGTGAATGGCGATGGAGTCACCTCTGGAATCCCAGTGTTCGGTAATTGCACGACCGTAACCATCTTGCCACTCGCGGTCAACATTGATCGGATGTTGACGAGCACAACGTCTACATCAACATATTCGAATAGCAGGCTTCCGAAAACCAGGTCAACCGGTAAAAAATCGAATGCATCTGTCTGAATATCGCCAGCAAATAATTCAAGTGCAGGTAGCCGATCATTGAAGCGCTTCCGCGTGTCATGAATGTATTCCGGATTGATATCAATTCCAACAACACGTTTTGTAATTTGAGAAGATATTCGATCGAATCCATTCCCGCCTGCGCATCCGAGAACAGCAACGGATTGTGGAAAAAATATTTTTAATGCATCCGCAAACACATCGGACAAAAGCTTCGCCTGAGCGACATAAGGCAGTGCCATATGGCCTTCATAATCAGCCAGCGGGATATCGAGCCAAGGATTTTTCATTTATTACGCCCAACGTTGCTTTTCAGCGAACGCGGCTTTTTGCGCTTCGCTGCGAAAGCCTTATTAGCTGGTGGTTTCTGTATTTCGCTCATCCAAAACTTCTTTAGCCGCAAAAAGCCCGTTTAACGCCGCTGGGAATCCTGCATAAACTGCCATTTGAATTATTACTTCAATAATTTCATGAGGACTGCAACCGACATTAAGTGCACCATGAACATGCACTTTCAATTGAGGTGTGGCTGTTCCCATGGCGGTTAAGGCCGCAACCGTGGCTATTTCCCTCGATTTCAGGTCCAATCCCGGGCGGCTATAGACATCTCCAAAAGGAAACTCAATGAGTAAGTCTGCAAAATCAGGCGAAATATCTTTAAGGGCTTCAACAACTCTTTCACCTTGTTTCCCATCAATTTCCGCTAATTTGTCCCATCCGATTTTGTATCTTTCAGATTTCATGATTACCTTTCCCCATTTTTGAGGCAGCTAACGGACTGCTCAGGATCTGCGCGCGGTTTTCACGCTGTCCACTGCAGCAGCAATTGGTTAGCCGGAATTATTAAGCAGAATCATTTCCCTATTTGAAGCACAGACTTCATTCTGGTTTGGTTTTGATGGATAATTTCTACAAATTTTTGATCTTGCTTCATATACGCCACAAGAGTAGTCACCATTGTTTTCATTTAAGAAAAAACAATCTCCGTTTTCTTTAAATTTCAAAAAATACCCTTCATCTGGTTCACCTTTTTGGTTCGTAAAAAAATCAGAAGGCAATTTCGTCAGCTTTTCTATCTCATAAATTTCATTTTGAGATAATTCTACAAAGGGGTAATTTTTACAGCATTCAGCACATTTTTTACATATCTCACTTGTTATTATGTTCTCCATACCTTAATCAATCCTGTAAATATTTTATATGGTTATTGACAAAGCTTCTTCTATCATAATGCTTTCCAACTTCTTGCGGGGCTACCCGGCTCGTATAAGAGATCAGAGAAGAAATTGATCTCACAGGGCACATCTCTGTAAGATGAAAGTTCCAAACAACAATCGTCAAACAGGAGGTGCGCCCCATGAGGCTCAAGGATTATGGCCGAAACCCCGCCAAACGTAAAGAGTATGTCAGCCAGAAGGGGCTTTTGCTGGTCGGCATCGACATCAGCAAGGCCAAGCACGACGCTTGCATCGACACCCTTCCCGGCGGCAAAAGCAAAACCGATAAAAAAGACGTCCACAGCATCTTCGATCTCCTCTGTCAGGGCAAGTTCTTGCTGCCGGTCGTCCGGGATCCGGATCTACAGGCAGCCTACCGGATGATGCAGCCGCACATGGGTTGTTGGTTGTTTGGTTGGGTCGGGCCACAACAACTTTTTGATTATTCAGATGTTATGTTCCAAAAAATAGGTATTTTGAATCTACACGTATTTTAGAGGGCAGAATCAAACATTATTCTTTGCATATCGGGCCCTAGCCGTGGCCCGACCCCATCCCACAAAAATATTTAGATCTCTTTCATACTAATTAGCAGGTCTCGGCGATCCACCTGGACCGATATTGCCCCCCCGCCCGGGTATCGGGGATCCACCCGGTCCGACGCTCCCATCTCCGGGAATAGGAGAGCCACCCTGGCCGGTATTTGTAGAGCCACCTTGTCCTGGGACTGGGGACTGTCCCTGATTGTCATTGGGGCCGGTTTGCTCGTCTTCTCCATATTGGCCAGCCGGGAGATTCCAGGCACTTCCCTTTCCTTGGGGAGAAAGCATTATATTCTTATCTGCTGCGCAAAAGGCCGGCCTTTCCCAGGTACTGGAGGTAACACACCAAGCTAAAACCAAAATTGAAAAGAGCAACAACCGTTTTTTCGTTTGATTATTTAAGATTTTTGCCATGGTGATAAAACCTCCATATGAAAAAATTAATGATGCTTATTCGATTTACCAAAACACTATAAACCCGATTGCATTGCATTCAGTCCGTCAAGAATGAAGACCCCGTTATTTGCGTTATTATTTACTGCTATAATCGCCGCGGATCAGCCGCAAGCGGGCGGGCAGGCTTGCCTGTTCGTTTTCGCAATTGTCTGGCCCATAGCGTCAGCCACACTAGGACAAACGCGAGTAGCAGCAAGAAAACTTTGAAACCTACCAAAAACCAAAACCAGACGCTTCGTACCTCGTGCCAGGTGGCTCCCGGACCCCATAGGGTGAGAACCCAGGCGGTTTGAGCAGGCACCACCAGAAGGCAGATAATCCACTGGATCAGGAAAATACCCACCGCAATCAGTAGCGTCCACCACCCAGCCACTGCCGCGGAGCGAATCTTTATCTCGAAATTGTCGCTCATGAGTCCTCCCCCGTCGCCCGTCTCGGAACGGCGCTTGGCACGAAAAGTCAGGGAGCGACGAGATGGCACCAACAAAAACCTCTCCGCCGCAACGGCGATCCAATCAAGTGCGCCCAACGTAATGTATTAGGCAGGAAAAATTCTGCATATTAATACTGTATATTTTTTGTAAAATAGCGTATGTCATTCAATACGCATCTCAATGGAGTGCATTATCGCACACCGGAGAGAGCATGCAAAGGGAATATTTCTTCCAAAAACCGACAAGTTCATCCTGTTGACCCTGTTAAACATGGGAGTTGAAATGGAACTGGTATTCTTGGGTACCGGGGCAGCGTGGGGCTTGCCGGAACTCCACTGTCCGTGCAGGATATGCGCGGAAATGCGGCGGAAGGGCGAAAAGAGGACAAGGACGGCCCTCCTTTTGAAGAGTGCCTCTTCCCTTCTCATCGACTGCGGACCCGATATCAGATACCAGCTTGCAGGACAGCCTGAAGGCGTCCCCGGAGCCGTACTCATCACCCATGAGCATGGGGATCACTACATCGGGCTCGATGAACTGTTCGTGTATAAACGCCTGGTTCCCCGGGGGACCTTTGAACCGATTCCCGTATACATGAGCGCGAGGAGCTGGGAAGTCATCGGCCGGAGGTTCGACTACCTCGAAAATATGGGAGTCATAAAGGTCAATCCGGCAGAACCCGGAAACTGGTTCAGAGAGGGCGAGTGGCGCGTGCTCCCTTTCAAAACGGACCACGGCACTTTTGCCGCTGGCTCCCTCGGGTACCTGATCACGGTCAAGGAGGCCGGTGGGGAAGAGATACGGATCGTTTACACGTCCGATTTTATGGAATTGCCCACTGTCCCGGAAGAAATAGTGCGCCCGGATTACCTGGTGATCCAATCTTTCTGGCTCAACGAGCCAAAGGAAAACCGGCCCCGTCACATGAGTTTTCAACGCGCCATGGAGTTTATTTCGCGCCTGGACCCGCGGAAAGAAACCTTCCTCGTGCACATGGGCGACGCGGACATGGTTCCGGGGGACCCCGCAAACAGCGTGTTGAAAAAATACGAACCGCTGGACCCGCTGCGGCCTCCCGGCTCAGACAGGCCCTATCCAATTCCCCTGAACCAGGAACAATGGCAGGGAACCGTCAACAGGGTTCTGTTGGACAGGCATCTCGACTATACTGTGACGGTAGCCCGCGACGGTCTCAGTGTCACTCTTTAGCCCCCAAGGCCTTTGCGATGGCGCGCGCAGCAATAATGCCGCTTGCCGAGGCCTGGAGCAGTCCCCGGGTGATGCCGGCGCCGTCACCGATGGTGAACAGGTTTTTGACCTGGGTTTCCATCTGAGGGGACACGTCGATGCGGTTGGAATAGAATTTGACCTCTACGCCGTAAAGGAGGGTATGCCGCGAATAGACGCCCGGGGCGAGCTTCTCAAGCGCCTGGAGCATCTCGATAATACTGAGCAGGTGGCGGTAGGGAAAGACAAAGCTCAGGTCACCGGGTGTCGCCTCGGGAAGGGTGGGCCGGGTGAGCCCCCTGGCGATCCTCTTCCCGGTACTCCTGCGTCCCGCGAGCAGGTCTCCCAGCCGCTGTACAATGACCCCGCCGCCGAGCAGATTGGCCAGCTGGGCAACAGAGCGTCCATAGGCAATGGGATCATCGAAAGGCTCGGTAAATGCGCTGCTCACCAGGATGGCAAAGTTCGTGTTGTCGGTCTTCTTGCCCGCATAGCTGTGGCCGTTCACGGTGATGATTCCGCCGTTTTCCTCGGTTACAACCTCCCCATAAGGGTTCATACAGAAGGTGCGGACCTTCTCGTCAAACGTCCTGGAGTAATGGATCAGTTTCGATTCATAGGTGGTGTCCGTGATCTCCTTGAGCACGGGGGCCGGCAGTTCCACCCGCACCCCGATATCCACCGACGTCGCCTTTGTCTTGAGACCGAGGCGGTCGGCCTGTTCTTTCATCCACCGGGCGCCCGACCTGCCCGGTGCAGCCACGACAAATCTGCTTTTTACGGTTCGGCCGTCGGACAGCCTGACCCCTTGAATCGCACCGTTTTCCAGGAGAAGATCCAGGGCGCTGGTCTCCGTCGCCGTCTCTATCCGGCCTGACAGTGCTTCCCTGAAACGATCCAGGACCAGCAGGCAATTCTCCGTGCCCATGTGCCGAATCCGGCTCGGGATGAACTCGAGATCGGCCAGTCTCGCCCGGTCCGCCAACTCTTCAACCTGTGCGGTATATTCTCCGAATACCCGGTCCGGAGCGCCGTGCTTGGCATAGATCCCATCGGTGCGTTCAAGGAGTTGGTAGAGGTCTTTCTCTCCAAGATAATCCTTAAGCACCCCGCCGACTTCGGTTGAAATGGTCAATTTTCCGTCGCTGTACGCGCCGGCACCGCCCCATCCGCAAAGCCGCTCTTCGGGATTGCAGCGGTCGCGGTTCGGGAGGTCTTTCCCCTGTTCCACGAGCAGGAGCGGTCCGATACCCAGGTCGGCCAGGGTCAGAGCCGCAAAAATGCCCGCCGGACCTCCTCCTATGATGATAACTTCGTAATCCATACCCTCGTTCCTTCCTGAAAGTTTGAAAAAGCCACGGGATTTTTAGCACAGCGGGACACAGAAGTAAAGGAATCAAGGGTATCTCTGATCCAACTCCCTTATTGACTTGCATCCTCAAGAATGCTACTTTTCCCGTGGATACTGAGAGTTCTTCCGACTTCTTCAATAAACTGGGAGCGTTCCGGAAAGGACGGTAAGGTGGCTAACGGTCCGTTTCTACAATCCTTGATCCCCTGTCTCGACAACGCCGCACACCCTTTTGTCTTGAAGATCGTCTTCCTTGACCAAGCACACACTGCCCCGGAT
>Ga0315535_1001890_pt1 | contig 13738 bp, 9 predicted proteins | sample SalMarSW160220MG_2_FD_203092 | JGI IMG/M metagenome (GOLD analysis project Ga0315535, IMG submission 203092) | Salt marsh sediment microbial communities from the Plum Island Ecosystem LTER, Massachusetts, United States - Salt Marsh Sediment SW1602-20 ...
GGCCGCCCGGGCATTGCAGTCTTTGGCCAAAGGCCATCCATTCAGCCCGAGCGCAATCGCGGGGATTACCCAAAATGCGAATCTCGATTGCTCCGAGGCCCGTCAGGATCTAGGCTATGATCCAGTCGGCGTGCGTGAGGGATTCAAACGTTGTTTCGGTTAAGAACCAGACGTCGGGAGATACAAGCATGAAAAACACCTTAAAGTTATTAGTTCCGGCGACATGCCTGTTCATTTGCGGCTGTGCCGCGTTGGGAGGGCGTCCGGGCGCTGGTTCAAAGGCGACGATCGATGACGAATCCCGGACAGCCATGACCCGTATCGGGCAGAAGCTCAAGGGCTTGATTGTCTGGTCTAGTTCGCGGGCCGGCAACCATAACCTGTTCACAATGAATCCGGACGGTTCGGATCAAAAGATGATAACCCATGGAGAGACGGTTGACTGGTTCCCGCGCTTCTCTCCGGACGGAAAGCGAATCCTGTTCTGCCGCAGCAAGAAGGGCTGGGTTTACGAGCGCGACGCCAATATGAACTTCAAGTGGGATCTTTTCACGGTCCCGGCCGAGGGCGGTGAGCCTGTTAAAGTCGCCGAGGACGCCTGCTGGGGAACCTGGACGGGCCCGCAGGAAATCCTGCTGAGCCGCAACACGAAAGTGTTCAGAAAAAACATCGAAAGCGGCAAGGAGGAATTGCTCGTGGACAGCAAGGCCGTGCCGGCCCTGGGCGGAGCGGAATTGCAGCAGCCGCAGCTTTCACCGGACGGTAAATGCCTGGCCGTGACACTGCGCGGAGCCATGCGCCAGACCGGCGTTTTTGATCTGCAAAACAAGACCTGGGTGCACACCGGCGAGGGTTGCCAGGTCAACTGGAATCCGAAGGGCGGCCGCATCTTCTGGGTCAACCCGTCCGGCAACGGCGGCAGCGAAGTGTTCAGTATTACGCTGGAAGGCTGCAAGCCGGCCCGCGAGTATACCTACGACGAGATGCGCTACATGGATATTCCCGGTCGGCGTTCACACGAGTACTTTCCCAAGATGAGCGCAGACGGCAAGTGGCTGGTATGGGCGGCCACCCGGCGGGGACACGATCACGACATCGCCGACTATGAGATTTATATCTGGGAGATTGGCCGGCCGGCCTCCGAGGCCACCCGGCTGACGTTCCACTCTGGCAATGATCGTTGGCCAGATATATTCATCTTTGGCTCCTGAGGGGAAAACTTGGCGGAACGCATGCAGCTAATCAAGGGGAAAAAGATCTCTCTGCGTAGCCTGCCCTGGCTGATGACGCTTGCTACGCTGCTTGCGCTTTCGACCTTGATCTGCGTGCCGCTGGTAGATCGTGTGATCTCCAGTGGACAGGCATCGGCGCTGGTGGAAGAAGTCAGCGAAACGGTCGGCGGGCTCTCAGGCCGCGAAGCTTTGATCGCCTCGAAGGCGGACTACCGGCCGGCCTGGCTGCTGAGTTTCGACGATCAGCAGCCGGTCCTTGCCAGTTGGGGCAACGTCGGCGGTTGCGGGGTGAGCGGGGCGACGGCCACGGCCGGGGGCTTCAAGTGGATCGGCCGCGGTGTCAGCGGCGGCCTGGTCGACGTGCAATGCATTGCCAGCCGCAACACCTATCTTGACGGCGCCAGCTCGTTGTCTTTCAGCACCCGTTTGGGAACCAATCTCGGTTACAAGTGGTCGGTGGCGGCAACGGTTCCATTCATCTACAACCAGGAGGATGTAGACTCCTTCGGTGTCGAGAAGCGGGCCTACCTGCCCGGTTTCGGCGACCTGAGCTTCGAGGCTACCCGCAAGCTGGGCATCACTAACGCCCATAGCTTGACTTTGGCCCTGACCGCTCCAACCGGCGCCCATGACGCCGTTCGCAAGGGTGTTATCCTGCCGCAGCGCCAACAACTTGGTTCGGGAGTCATGGGGGCTTCGCTGACCTACGAGTACACCCGCGACTTTGACTGGGGCCTGATGATCTTCGGCGGCACGCTCGGTTGGGGAGGCTGGGAGAACAGTGTCGGCGATTTTCGCGCGCCCAGCCTTAGTGGTTACGTCTATGCGGGATACATGCTGGGACCGTTTGTGCCCTCGGCGGGTCTGACAGTCACCGGACGGTTCATGACGGATCGCGAACGCAACGTGGATGTGATGAATGTCCGCGAAATGTTTTCGATAAACCCTACCCTGGGGATCGAGTGGTCGTCGGATTATCTGGCGTTGATGCTGTCGCTCTCGACGCCGCTCTCGTTCCAGCGCATGGATAGCTGGACAATAGGCCTGGGTTTGCAAACCTCCCTGTTCTGATCAAACAGGTCTCTTATGCAAAGTGACAGCCAGAAGAATGTCTGCGTTCTGGGCGGTGGCGGGTTTCTTGGCTCGCACCTGGTAGATGCTCTCTGCACCCAAACCGATTTTCGGGTGCAGGCCGTCGACACTGTCTTTGACAAGCTGACGGTCGAATCACCGCGCCTTACGCTTACTCGCGCCGATATTACAACGGGGGGCGTTCTGGACGAGGTTGTCGAGAACAACGATGTCATGATCTCGACCACGGCCTTGTGCAATCCCTCACAGTACAATACCAGGCCCCTGGATGTTATCCGCGAGAGTTACGACCATCTGGTGCCACTTGTCGACCTGTGCGTCGAGCGCGGCCGCTGGCTGGTACATTTTTCAACCTGCGAAGTCTACGGCAAGCCGCTGTTTGAAAAAAGCGCAGAGATACGACCGATGCAGGAGGATCAAACTTCTTTGTTGCTGGGGCCGATCGGCAAGGAGCGCTGGAGCTACGCCTGTGCCAAGCAGTTGCTCGAGAGGCTGATCTGGGCATATGGCAGGCACCACGATCTGCGCTTTAGTATAATCCGACCATTCAACGTGATCGGTCCACGAATGGATTTCATTCAGGGATTGGACGGCGAGGGCCTGCCGCGGGTGCTGGCTTGCTTTATTGGTGCCTTGCTCGTTGGTGAACCGTTGAAGCTGGTGAATGGCGGCATGCAGCGGCGCAGCTTTATCTACGTGGAAGATTTTGTGGACGGGGTAATCGCTGTTCTGCAAAACCCGTCACGTTGCCAGGGCGAGATCATCAATCTCGGCAATCCAAATAACGACGTCAGCATCGCGGAATTAGCAGCGAAGATGATAGCCGTCTTTGACGATCTTTGCGGAAAACGGAACGGGTTTGGAGTCGAGAGCGTGGCTGCCTGCGAGTTCTACGGGCCTGGATATGACGACTGTGATCATCGCGTTCCCGATATAGGCAAGGCGGAGAGATTGGTCGGCTTCAAGCCGCGGACCGGGCTCGACGAAATGTTGCCCATTATCATTAAAGACTACTTGGCTCGCTATGGGAACGTGTCTGAGGTCCACGAGGTAACTCGATGAAGATCTCCGTGGTCATCCCTGCTTACAACGCCGGGCGAACGCTGACCGGTGTGATAGAGCGCATCCCTGCGGATCTCTTTGCCAAGCTCGATCGAATCTGGATCGTAAACGACGGCAGTCTCGACGACACAGCCGAGCAGGCCGACTCTTTAGCCGTCCTGCATCAGGTCGTTCGTGTAATTCACCTGGAACGCAACAGAGGTTACGGGGGCGCCATGAAGCGCGCTCTCGATGCCGCTTTGGAGAACGGCATCGAAGCAGTCGCTTGCTTGCACGCGGACGGGCAATACGCGCCGGAGTCGTTGCCCGAACTGCTTGAAGTGAGAGATAGGCGCAATCTTGACATTCTGCAAGGATCACGCCTGGCCCAGGGGACGGCGCTCAGCGGGGGCATGCCGTTATACAAGTACGTTGCCGGGCAGGCGCTGGTCTTGATCGAGAACATGGTTTTCGATCTTGGCCTGACCGATTACCACAGCGGCTACATGATCTATGGCCGCCGGGCGCTGAAACAAATTCCTTACAATCGTCTTAGTGACGGTTTTGAATTCGATCTCGAGATGATCGCCAGTGCCCGGGCGCGCGGACTGGCCGTCGGTGAATGGCCCATACCGACCCGCTATGCCGACGAGAGATCATACCTTAATCCCGTAGGCTACGGGATTAAAGTGCTGAGTGTGCTTTGGGGATACCGGAGAGGAAAATATGACGGATCGACTTTCACTGATTGACGGCAAGCTCCCGTGGTTGCCAATCGCGGCTGTGCTGTTTTTTGTTGCAGGCTGTGGGCCGCATCGTTTTCCTTGGCCGCTTCAGGCCGGCCAGAAAACGGTCGCGGACCAGGCGGACCAGGTAATAACGCTTAACCAGGGTTACGACAGACTGCGATCGCGCGTATTAGTGCGTAAGATCTTACGCCCGACCCGGGCCAATCTCGACTACGCCGCCTATCATGCCAACGTGATTACCCTCAACCCGGAACCGAAGCAGGATCTTCCGCCGGCCGCGGGGATACCAACGGCTGAGAAACTCTTCGATGGAGTTCTGGTGGCCGGCTCCATTGTCTCCTCGATCGAAAAGACACAGCTCAGCGAGGCCGAGCGCAAGCGGCCGATCGCTTTTTCGCCACTGGTGGATTTTCTTTCGCGCTGGGACTACGCGCAGGCAGGTCCGCTTGATGAAGCGCGCACCGCGGTGCGCGCCGAAAGCTGGGGTGGACGCAAGAGTATCCAACTGACCAGCCAGGAAATCGTCGATCTGTACCGACATGCGTCCGAGGAGGATCCGGCGGGCGAGCAGTGGTGGGTCAAAATAGAGTTCGCACCATGGGCCCGGCTGTTTGAGGATATGCCCGACGAAGACGGCGACGGGTTTCCAGAAGTATACGGCCGGCTGAAACCCGGGTTGGTCACCAAGACGATCGTCGACCAGGTCAACAAGGAATACACCGGTAAGTTGCTCGACGCAGCCGAAGTCAAGACCTGGATCAACGAGTTGGCCTCATACTGGTATCCATCATACAACACCGACGTCTTCGACATGGGCGACAACAACGTCTGGCCGCTGGCGGATACCGAAGCAGAGGTGACGGCTGAACTTGCCGGCCTGAAGATCGAGAAGCCGTCGGCGATCATGCGCGGCAAGCCGCGCGGCAAGGCGGTCTACAACGTTTTTGTGATCGAGGGGCTGAGGCCCGCGGCTGAAAAGCCGGCCGCTAGTGCCCTGCCGACTGCACACGAAAGTCAAAAGCGGGTTGTTACGGTATTGCTCGATCCCCAGAAGGAGCTCTTGGCCAAGCAACTCGAAAAGTTCGGTGCGGGGTCATGGGAAAAGTGGGTTGCGCGGGTTGCGCGTTATCGACGCAGGCTGAGCGCGTCTTTGGCCAAAAGACCCAAGAGTCTCAAGGCGCTGGCAGGGCGTGATGGCTTCCTCTTTTTCCGCAACTCCATGAACTACGTAGTGGGAGGCGACCTTCAGAAACAGCCCGCAGGCAAGAATCCCTTTCCTGCAATTGTCGATTTCAAGAACTATCTTATGCAACTGGGCGTGGATTTTCTGCTGGTGCCGATTCCTGCCAAGGTCGAGGTGTTTCCGGATAAAGTACTGCCAGGCAAGTTCGATCTAGGCGCGCTGCCTGTTCTGAATCCCTATGGGCGCAAGCTTCTTTCCGAGTTGGGCCGGGCCGGAGTGGAGGTCGTAGATCTGTTACCGGCGTTCCTGGCCGCGCGCGCCGCGCGCAAGAAAGGAGAAGAACTTCTCTATCAGCCCCAGGACACGCACTGGACCGACAGGGGCTTGCGCCTGGCGGCGCGGATGGTCGCCGAGCGTATACAGAAGTATCCCTGGTATGCCGAATTTTCGAAAAAGACAGTTGCCTACAAGCAAGAGAAAGTGAACTTCAAGCGGCAAGGCGACCTGGTCTCGCGCCTGGCCGAGCGCGAGAAGGTGCGCTACAAACCGGATACGCTCGTCGGCCACAGGGTTGTCGATCCTGCCGGCAAGCCCTACGATGACGATCCCCAGAGCCCGATTGTCGTCCTGGGAGACAGCTTCACCGGGGTGTTCGAGAGAACTTACTGCCGTAACGCCGGAGTCTCGGCTCATATCGCCCGCCTGATAAAATACCCCGTCGACCTGGTGATGAGTTACGGCGGCGGACCCAACGTGCGCCGCAAGCTGCTGCGCCGAGGCGAGCAGGCGCTTTTACGCAAGCGACTGGTGATCTGGATGTTCGCCGCCCGGGATCTATACGACTATTGGGAAGACTGGGAACCGCTTTCAGGCAAGAAGCCGGGAGGTTGAGCCGTGGCGCGCCCGCCTGCCGTTCTGCTGCTTGCAGGATTGCTTCCGGCGCTACTCGGCGCTTGCCACTCGAGTGACGATCGAGCCGCTCTTCAAGGGGATCTGGCTGCTCAACTAATGATTCTTTCGGATGAGGCACGAAGTCAGTTGGGTGCGGCGACACCTGTGGCCACCGAAGTTGCCAGCGAGCTTACCAAGCTTGTCAAGGCGGCCCGGCGGGCGGTCGGCGCGAAGAAGGGCGAGGCGGCCGTGGCTGCACTCTCTGAGTTTGTCTTCGTCGAGTCTGGCTTCAAGCGCGAGGTCGAGGACCCCAATCCGCGTTTCATGCTGCTTCCCTACGTGATCGAAAAAAGACACGGCTCCTGCCTGGGGTTGGCCGGGCTGTATCTGGTGCTTGCGCGCAAGCTCGAACTTCCAATCTCCGGAGTGCTGGTGCCGGGCCACTTCTATGTGCGCTATATAGCGGGACAAGAGCATGTCAATATTGAGTTACTAAGAGGCGGCGAGCACATGCCTGACGATTGGTACCGCAAGAAGTGGAAGGTGCCCGAAAAGGTCAAAGCCTATATGCGTGCCCTGACCGACCGCGAGACGCTTTCCGTAGTGCGCTTCAACCTGGGCAACGAGTACCGCAAGCGCGGCAACTATGAGCAGGCGCTCGCGCAATACAAGCAGGCGGCAGCAGACTTTCCCGACTTCGCCGAGGTCCATGCCGACATGGGCCTGATATACCAGATAAAAAGAGACTTCGGCCACGCGCTGGAAGCCTATCAACGAGCGCTAAAACTACAGCCGACCTTGCCGGGCCTTGAAAAAAACCTGTTTGTATTGCGCCAAAAAATGCAGGCTGGCAGGTAAGCACGTATTCGAATATTACCAGTACGCTCTCCTTTTAAGTTGACAATTAAAATGTAGATGTTGTTGACAATTGATTGACAATTGCGCAAATGAGACCAGGCCAGGTTGAGTAACTGCAAATTGCCTAAGATATTCTAATGCATTTTTTTTGAGCAACATGTTGGATATTATCTTGTATTAACAATGCAATAATGATTTATTGTATTGACAATAAATAAATAGTATTGTTGACAATAATATGACAATATTCTAGCCTGAAATGATCATGGGCGCAAAGCAGAAAATATTGGAGTTTCTTTCTGGTCGCAAATCAGCAAGTGGACGGGAACTTGGAGAGCATCTGGGTATTAGCCGGCAGGCTCTCAACACACACATAAGGTCCCTGGTTGAATCGGGCGATGTGCTGAAGTCGGGTTCCACCAAAGGTGCCAGCTACTGCCTTGCCGGTCGAAAACCGGAGTCCGCAAGCAGCGCGAGGGATTTGACCCTGGCCGGCCTGGATGAAAGCGAGGCCTATGCCGGTTTTGCCACGATCCTCAACCTGCCCGGTCTCTTGCCCAAAAATGTCGAGGCTATTGTTCGTTATTCATTCACCGAAATGCTCAACAACGCCATCGAGCATTCAGCGGCCGAACGCTGCCGGGTTTCCGTTCAGCTGGATGCGGGTTGGGTGTCTTTCGCGATCAGGGATCGCGGGATCGGGGTATTTCATTCGATAGCCGAAAAGTTCAATCTCGACGACGAACAGGCCGCCCTGGTTGAGCTGCTGAAAGGCAAAACCACCACCAAGGCCGAATCCCACACCGGCGAGGGAATCTTTTTCACTTCGCGGGTAGTGGATCGGTTCGTATTGCGTTCCCACCGGATACAGCTGGAGGCCAACAGGGCCCGAAATGATGTATTCGTGTCTCAACGGCGCTCGATCAAGGGTACCGACGTCCGGGTTTTTGTTCGGCGCACGACTCGGCGAAGTCTGGACGACGTGTTTGGCGAGTATGCTCCCGAGGAATATGATTTTCAGTTTCAGAAGACTAAAATTTTCGTGAAATTACTTCGGCAAAATTATGTTTCACGGTCTGAAGCAAAACGCCTTCTCGTGAACCTGGAGAAATTTACCGAGATTGTGCTCGATTTCAAGGGTGTCGGATCGGTCGGGCAAGGCTTCGCCGATGAGATCTTCCGCGTCTTCGCCCGGCGTCATCCCGGCATCATCATCTCGACTCAGAACACCAACCCGGCTGTCGAGGCCATGCTGCGCCACGTTGACCAATTAACCGGTTCGCCTCCTGGCGAGCATGAGCGCCAGCAATAGCATCAGCGGGAAGATGTTGCCTGCCGGGGTCGATGAGCAACCCGCGCATCCTCCGGAAACGACGATCTCTTCGTCGGCATCGACTTTTGCGCCCTGATCTGCGTCGCTGAAATTGCCGTCCGCGCCGTCGGGTACTCCGCTGTCGGCGTCAGCTTGAGGGCCGCCGTCGTCGCTTTGCTGGCCCCCGTCTGCATCGAGCTGTTGACCTGCGTCTGCATCGGCCGGCGTGCCGCCGTCGCCGTCAGGCTGTGGTTCTTCTTCTACCCAATCCATCAGTTCGATTCCGGCTTCGAAGACGTCACCATCGCTTTGGGCTTCTATCTGCAGGCCGTTGCCGTCAGCCACCGTTACCTGGAAGTCGCGTACCAGGGCACGGTTGGTGCCCCCGGCTTCGGACGATACGTCGAAGTCGGCCAGGATCTGAACTCCTTCCGCGAAGTAGTTCATCGAGCGATCAGTGAACTTGTCGGCGAAGTGCAGCCGCAGCAGGTAAGTTCCGTCCGGAACATCGATGTCATAAGAGTGCGGGCTCTCGTGGCGCACGCTCTTGTATACCTCCGCCGGAGCGGCGTTGACCACGCCGGCCGTGTCGACGGTGTCGGGATTGATATAGTCGCTGCCGCCGCTGACGAACGAGTCGTCCCGGAGCCAGCCGGACACGTCGTGATCGTTGCTGCCGCTGTTTATTCTTATGGGTAAAGCGTTCGAGACGACTTCGAGCGTAGCCGTGCCCTGGACGCCGCCCGACTCGGCGCTGACGACGAAGATGCCGGTGCTGCCGTCGGAGGTGAAAATGCTGGTGTGATCGCTGGCCGACTGCGAGTCGGAGGCGGGATTCATCGAACCGCCGCCGGAGACAGACCAGTTCATGTCGCTTGCGATCGGATCCCCGTTTTGATCTTTCGAATAGGCCGTAAGATCCGTCGAGCCTCCGCTGGCGATTGACGAGTCGGCGGCCACGACATCTATGCTGGTGAGCTCGGGCGGCTGCGAGCCCCACAGCTCGCCCACATACAGGTGTGGCCACTGGTCATTGTGCGGATCGTTGGTAAGCCGCTCGCGGTTGTCGTTGTCGCCCGAAAGGGGATGGATGAAGACCTCGTAGTCGCAGGTGTCATGGTCGTGACAGCCGGTGGTGGCGCCGTACATCAGCCAGTTGCCGTCTGTGGAGATGCGCGGGAAGTACTCATGCCCCCAGTCCGCGTCGGCGTGGGCCATGACCGGGGTGTACGAGCTGCGGTCCTGGCGATCGCTGATCTTCATGTGAAAGACGTCGGGATGGGTGTCGCAGTAAAGGCCGCCGCAGACATGGTACATCCAGTCGCCGCTCGGCGGCGTGGTTGGCTCGCAGCCGCTGCCGACGAACCAGACGTCGCCCTTGTTCTGCAGGTCGAGGATCACGGCGGCGTGGTAGGCGTCGAATGTTCCGTTGTTGCCGCTGTAGCCGTTGCGGTAGCGATCGGTCCAGGTGACCAGCCAGCGCCCGTCGGCCGTCAGGCCGCTCGGGCTCCAGCTCTTGTCGGTCATCCGCGAAAAATCATTCTTGTGCAGCCAGAAAGAGCTTGCGCCGGATTCGGGGTCGACCTGGTAGAGGTCGTCGTTTGAATCCATGCAGACAATGCGCGTTCCGTCCCAGAGCCAGAACATGGGCAGCCCGTCGAAGATCTTCTTGTCTTCGCTCTTGTCCCAGCGCATGACCCGGGTCTCTCCAAGGGGCACGGTCTGGTAGGCGATCCAGCGCCCGTCCGGCGACCACATCGGCATGATCGCCCCGGTGGTGGTCAGGCGGGTGACCCCTGTGCCGTCGGCCTTCATCATGTAGATCTCGTGGCGGCTGTCCTGGCGATCGGAAGCCCAGACAATCCAGCCGTTGGACGGGTGCTCGGCCGACGCCTGCGATCCTGCCAGCATTACGCCGATGGCGAGAACGAGAGACAGTGCATTTGTCTTTTCTCCCGTGTGCATCTACACGCTCCTTGTCGGGCGGCCGGAAACAAATAATCAGAACACATCATTATAGCAGAGCCATGAATTTTCTGCAGGAGGTTACTCGATTCGCTGAAGGCACAAGGTATGCTCATGCGCCTTTTTGACACTTAATAACTCGATTTCTCGAGACACGTTTAGAAGCTTCCGGTAGGCCATACCCTTGTCCATGAGTTTTCTGCCCGGCGGGTTGACCTGGATCCAGGCATCCTTGCCCAGCTTGCGCGGATCCCACAGGTAGTAGGTCAAGCGCCACTTCTCCTGCAGTAGACGCAACAAGCGGGCGGCCTCGACAACCCACGGGGCCAGTGGCAACAGATCGATAGCGAGACCGGTCTCGAATTCAGTGGCGGAAAAAACTCCCTGCTCCTGCTCGTCGATAAATACTCGCACTTTTCCGGCAAGTCCGCTAATCGCAAGCTTGCGGGAGGCAAAGCGCTCCGCATGCGGCGCGAACGGCAGGCCGTCCCGGGCGGCCTTTGGTAAAAAAACATTGTCGTTAGGGTGGCTGAAAGAAAGACAGGTTCGGCCGTGTTCCCATGTTGCCTTGCCAAGATCAAAAGAAAGCCGCATGTCCCTGCGATCATCGAGGGGATCGAGCTTGTCGAGCAGCACGCCGGCCATGACCAATTGACCTGCCGGGCCCGGGTGGATCGCGTTCAACATCAAGTGCGCGTGGGACGACTCGGTTCTGGCCAGGACCGAACTGAATGCCGTGAACATGTCGATCAGCGGCACCTTGCGCCGCGAGGCAAGCTCGCGCAAGCCCGCGGCCATGGCGGACAGCATATGGTTGTAGAGCTTCTTGTTGTAGTCGACAGGTTCTACGCAAGTGGAGGTCACCAGCATCAATTTGGCCTTTGTATTTTCTGCGATCAGATCTATCAACTCGTTCATGTAGGCCAGGTAGTAGCGCAGCAGAAAGCCGTTGTAGCCGCGGTAGCCCCCGTCGTTCATGCCCAGCATGACCAGCACCAGGTTTGCATGCAGCGGAAACAAATCGCGCTGAAGGCGCATGGCGGCTCCGGCGGCAGTATCTCCGCGCACCCCCAGGTTGACGAAGCGAATCTTCCGCTCCGGGTGGCGGCGAATGAAATATGCTTCGACGTAGGCCGTGTACAGATTCTGCCAGGTGATGCTGTCTCCCAGGAAGACTACGGTGTCGCCGTCTTGCGGAACGGGTATTTCGACTTCGGGCCGTGCTTCTGCGGCGAGCGCAACGGCAGAGCAGGCGACGACGAGTGCCGCGCCGATCTGAAGGATTTTTTTGCGCTTCACCGCTTACTCCTTTCCCGCTTCCTGACCGGCCGCGGCCGCCTGTCGAATGTCGAGCAGGATGCGCCTGGCCGCTCGGCTGTAAGGATCGGCTTCCAGAGCGCGCCCGGCAAGCTCAATCGCCTGATCGAGCCGGCCGGATTCGAGCGCAATTTGCGAAGCAAGTATCAGGCTGTCGGTGTCATCGGGCCGCTCTTTAAGAAGCGCTTGGGTGATCTTGAGAGCCTCCGGGATGCGTCCCTCCAGGTAGTAGCTCCTGGCCAGCAGTGCCCGCGCCATGCGGCTCTTGCGATCCGCCAGGATCTCGGCAGCCCTTTCGTAGTTACCGCTGACATCGAGCAGCAATCCCAGGTTGATATATGCTCTTTCCTCAGCTGGCCGGTCGCTTGCAAAGCGCCGCGAGAGATCACCGGCGATGCGCGACACGGTCTGTCGATCGGAAAGGTCTATCGGATCCGGACCGTCATTATCCTGAGTGAAGACCGTTTGCGTGCCATCGGTATACACAAGATTCCAATCGGGATCACGATACAAAACGCCGACCAGCGGGCGATAGCGATCGGGCAGGGCGACGGGCAGCACTGCCGTTCGCAGGTCGTGTGTCCGGCTGTATTCAGTGAATTGCCGCGGGTGATCGAGAACATCGAGGTAGTCTGCAAACTCACTGGTAGTGCAGAGCACCAGGCGCCCGTCGATGAAAGGACGTCTTTCGGGAAAGAGTTTCCAGATTAAATATCCGCCATAGCGTACAGAGTTGAAGAGGTTTCCCCTGGCAGGCAGACTTGCAACCAAGGTGCTTGCCGTGACGGGGACGCGAAACGGGACCGGCGCGCTTAGCCCGGCTTGTGCGGTCAGCGATGAGCCTAACGGAAAAGCGATTGTCGCAAGAACCAGACCCGCCAAAAGGGGGCTTTCTAGCAGCCGGCGAAAGAAGTGTTTGTTCTTCGACCGTCGCACGCGATAGATGGCTGAAGCCACGTTTGCTAAAATGACGGGACCCGCAACCCAGTAGAACAAGAGCAAATTGCGATTAGCCAAAAGAGCAGGGAGTAACATGGCAAAAAGCAGAAAAAGCCTGCTCGCCGGAATTCGCCTCACGTTCAAAAAGAAAGATCCCAGGGCCGTACCGAGGACCCAGGAAAACATCGAAATCGTCCCTGCCCCGGTTCGTTCAAGCAGCCAGGGAGAAACATTTTCTGAAACATTGTAGCTGAAGAGTCTGGACGCCCCGGTTCCTATGCGAAACAACAACTTGAAGGGCAGGACGATCCCGTCGATGCCGAATGGCGTCAGCAGCGAAGCTGCTAAAAGCAGTAATAAGGTAATGCCCATAAGTCCAAGCACTCTCGCGGGCGACCCGCCGGCAAATCCTGGAAGCCCGAGCCGTCCCGCGAGCAGACCCAGGCCCTCGCCTGCCAGAAAACAGGCGACGATCAGCGGACCGAGCGGAAAAAGAGGCTGGCTGTTGGCCCAGAATACTTGAATCACGACCAGTGCCCCAAGAAAGACCAGCCTTCGTTCACTAAGAAAGCGACCGATAAGATAGAGAAACAGGCTCATGAAGAACAGGCTGAAGACTACCGGACGCATCAATACGAACTCCCGCCCTGCGAAGACCAGCAACGCAAGCACGGAAACTGCTAGCGGCCGCAGTGTGCGAGATGACACACTGGTATGTCGTTCGGCGGCCTTCAGCAACAGCACGGTCGAGGCCGAAAACAGCAGGCACTTGCCTATGACCAAGGCAACATTTCCCCCCATTCGCCAGAGCAGGAAGACCACTAGCTGGAAGAACCAATGCAGATCCGTCCAGGATTTTCCGAGCGACAAAAGAGAGAATGGATCGCTTCTGAGAATCGTCCCGGTACGGAAGATTTCACGTCCCGCGGCCAGGTGCCACCAGATGTCGGTACCGGTCAGCGGAAACAGGACGGCCAAGAAGGAGAAGACAAAAAGCAGGGGCACCAGCAAGCGCTCGGCGAACAAATACCATGCCGGTGTCTGCTTCATGGCCGGCTCCACGTCGCCCGCTTCAAGCGTGCGTTTTGCGCATGCGCCAAAGCCAAAGCAGAAACAAAAGCAATCCCAGTGCGGCCAGGCTCCCGGCTGAAGTCGAAGG
>Ga0315535_1001894_pt1 | contig 13727 bp, 13 predicted proteins | sample SalMarSW160220MG_2_FD_203092 | JGI IMG/M metagenome (GOLD analysis project Ga0315535, IMG submission 203092) | Salt marsh sediment microbial communities from the Plum Island Ecosystem LTER, Massachusetts, United States - Salt Marsh Sediment SW1602-20 ...
TAAATTTAAGGGTTTTATTCCCCAGGTCGAGCGTATCCCCATCCTTTACCACCAACGATCTGAAAGGAAGGTTGACAATATCCTCCAGATACCTGATGGCATTACCACTGCCCACCACTGTTGCAGAAGGGGCCATATCAAGAAGTACCCTAAGGCTTCCGGAGTGATCAGGCTCCGTATGATCCAGTATAATATATTCTATTTCCTCAGGATTGGTAAGTGATCTGAGTTTGGAAAAATAGTTATCCCTGAATTTTTCTTTCGCAACCTCAACAATAGCTTTCCTTTCGGCATTAATAAAAAATGAATTATATGTTGTACCGTAATCTGTATGCATCACAATATCGAAGGTCTTGATATCATAATCAAGAACACCCATCCATGTTACGTCGTCTGTTATTTTGATTAACTTTTCGTCTGTCTTGCCCATACTTTGTTTTATTATTCAGATTTTGGCAATAATAGTCTTATTTGCCTTTACCTGCTGCAGAATAGGTATTTCAACCTCTGTGCCAAGAGGAAGGAATATATCAACCCGTGACCCGAATTTAATAAATCCCAGCTCGTCTCCCTGGTGTATTGCCAGATCCTTTTTTGCATAAGTGACAATTCTCCGGGCCACTGCACCGGCAATCTGTCTCACCAGTATCTCTATCCCATCCTTGGCTTCTATCACTATTGTGCTTCTCTCATTCAGCTCAGAGGATTTGGGGTGCCATGCAACCATATAATGACCGGGGTGGTATGCTACATACTTGATATTACCTGATACAGGATACCTGTTGCTGTGCATATTGAAAGGAGACATGAAAATAGATACCTGAAGGCGCATATCATTAAAATACTCCCTTTCAAGTGTCTCTTCTATTACAACAACCTTACCGTCGGCAGGAGCATAGATCAAACCCGGATCAGCTTCAAGATGTCTTGCAGGAAGCCTGAAAAAAAACAGCAGAAAAATATACAGCATCAGCGAACCAATGATAAAAGCCCACTTTAAAAGATCATAATTATGCCATATAATGTTAACGGCTACATTAAAGGCTATCAGGATAAGAAAGCCGAAGCCCAGTATTTTGTAACCCTCCTTATGAATACTCATCTCTTAAAATTTGCACAAATCTAATTAAGTCCTTGCAATCATCCAAACAGTGAAATAAAAAGATAAACCAGAGGAAATGAAATTATTGCGCTGTCGAACCTGTCGAGAAATCCTCCATGTCCGGGCATGATGGTGCCCGAATCCTTCACCCCGGTGCTTCTTTTGAGCATCGACTCCGCAAGGTCACCATATGTTCCTGCTACCGAAACAATTACGGCAATAATAATCCACCCTGAAGCAGTTACTTCTCCAAGCCAGCCCGACAATAACCAGGCCACTGCAACAGAAGTGATCAGTCCGCCAAAGAATCCCTCCCATGTCTTTTTGGGTGAAATACGTTCCAGAAGCCTGTGCTTTCCAACCAGGATTCCGGTAAGATAAGCTCCTGTATCATTGGCCCACAGCAGGAAGAAAAATCCCAGTATTATACCCGGTGAGAAGATCAGTTTTGAGTATGGAAGAAGTGAGTTTATACCTTCATGTGAAAACGCAGCAAAAGGGAACATAGAAAAAGGTACCGTTGTATACAATACCGAAAACAATGTATGGGCAACAGAATCAAATGGTCTGTCCTGCTTCCTGTAGAGCTCAGCCACTATCACAATAATAGACATGGGGACAAGCAGAAGGAACCACCTGGCTGAGATAAATCCTGCAGCGACGAGAGTAGCAAGAGTATACATCGAAATACTGATCGTCAGACCTGATAATACCTGTGCCCGAACACCTGAATTTCTTATTATGATAAAATACTCATACTGTGTCCCGGCCAGCAGGACCAGCCCGGTGAGAAAAAAAGACAACGGGTGAAGCCAGAAACCACCAAGTATGAATACTACAATCCATACACCGGTCAAAGTCCTTCTGAAAAAATTATTCAAAGCTCCTATGAATTATTCTTATTCCCGGATTCAGTCTTTTTTACGGCTTTTGCTGAAGTATGTATCTCTGGCGCAGGCTTACCTTCAGCTTTGGTTTTACTTTTACTTTTAGCTGATGAAACTGCAGCTGTCTTTCCCGATACTGGTTTCGGCTTTGCCCTGACCTTTTCCACGGCAGGTTTACTTTTGTTCTTATTTTTATTTGCCTCAGCTTCTCTGGCTTCCTTTAACAAGTCTGCTTTTCTTTTCCCGAATATTCTTTCCAGATCCTCGGTAAAGATGACCTCCCTTTCGAGCAGTAACTCAGCCAGTTCCTTAAGCCCTTCCATATGGCCTCTTAGAACATCCTTTGCCCTCTCGTATGAAGCTTCAATTATTCTCTTTACCTCTGAATCGATAAGTTCTGCCGTTTTCTCACTATACGGCTTTGTAAAGCCATAGTCTGTCTGACCGGATGAGTCATAAAAACTCACATTACCAACTTTATGGCTCATCCCGAAATATGATACCATTGCATAGGCCTGTTTTGTAACCTTCTCAAGGTCGCTGAGTGCACCGGTCGATATCTTTCCGAAAACCAGTTCTTCGGAAGCTCTTCCGCCAAGTGCATATGCCAATTCATCAAGTATCTGTTCCGTGGTTGTGAGCTGCCTTTCCTCAGGAAGGTACCAGGCTGCACCAAGGGCTCTTCCACGTGGTATGATTGTTACTTTCACCAATGGGCTTGCATATTCAAGCAGCCAGCTTGCGGTAGCATGACCTGCCTCATGATAGGCAATGGTCCTCTTTTCCTCCATGGAGATAATCTTGGTTTTTCTTTCCAGCCCCCCCACAATGCGGTCTATAGCATCGAGAAAATCCTGCCGTTGCACCACATGCTTGTTTTTTCTTGCAGCAACAAGAGCAGCCTCATTACATACGTTGGCAATATCCGCCCCTGAGAAACCAGGCGTCTGCTTGGCCAGGAAGCTAACATCAAAATTCTTCTCAAGCTTAATTGGACGAAGGTGTACTTTGAAAATTGCCTCCCTTTCATTAAGGTCAGGAAGCTCAACATGAATCTGGCGGTCAAAACGGCCTGCCCTCATAAGGGCCCTGTCGAGTATATCCGCCCTGTTTGTTGCTGCCAGTATGATAACACCCATATTAGTGCCAAACCCGTCCATCTCTGTGAGAAGCTGGTTAAGAGTATTCTCCCTCTCATCATTGGATCCGAAGTTAACATTACGTCCCCTGGCTCTTCCGACAGCATCTATCTCATCTATGAAAACGATACATGGTGCTTTCTCCTTGGCTTGCTTGAAAAGGTCACGTACCCTGGAAGCTCCCACACCAACAAACATCTCGACAAAATCTGATCCAGATATAGAAAAGAATGGTACATTGGCTTCTCCGGCAACAGCTTTTGCCAGCATGGTTTTTCCGGTTCCCGGGGGACCTATCAGCAGGGCTCCTTTTGGAATTTTACCTCCAAGCTGGGTGTATTTCCTGGGGTTCTTTAGAAAATCCACTATCTCCATCACCTCTGTCTTTGCCTCTTCAAGGCCTGCAACATCGTTGAAATTAAGCTTTACATTTGTGTCTTTATCAAAAATCTGCGCCCTCGATTTTCCTACGCTGAATATTGATCCTGCACCACCGGCACCACCCCCTGACATCCTCTTCATCATAAAAAGCCAGAAAATGATCAGTAACACAGGCAGAAGCAACCATGAAAGTATATCCGCCAGGTAGTTCTTCCTTGTTACATAATCGGGATAGATCAGATCCTTTTCCGCATAACCGGCTGTCTTTTGAGCATCCAGCAAAAATGGTTCGAAATTGCTTATATCACCGATATTATAAACAAAATTCGGTTTCGGCTGGGAAAGTCCGAAAGTGTTTGATGGTTTCACCAGGTTAGGATACCTGCCGGACTCGATCGCATCCTTGGTAAGGAAGATCTCTGCCTGTTCCTTATTCACCACTATTATCTTTTCAATATCATGGTGCTCTATCATGCTCTTGATCTCACTTGTAGTGGTCTTGGGTGTTGATTTGCCCCCGGCAAATACCTGGAACAGAATAGCCGATACTGCAAGGATCGCAAAGATCCAGTTAGTATTAAACCTCGGCTTTATGTTCTTATCAGGTTTTTTATCCCCACCCTGACTGTTATTTGAATTCTCTGCCATAAATATTAACCTTTCTTAATTACATCTTCCATCACTGTTATATCAGCGTCAGCCCAGAGTGACTCAAGGCTGTAAAAATTTCTGTACTCCTCAAGAAATATATGTACCACCACATTCCCATAATCAAGCAAAACCCAGAAACTGTTATCAAGGCCTTCAATATGTGATGGTTTTTCCCCTGTCTCTATCCTTACCGTATCCTCAACTGATTCACAGATGGCTCCCACCTGTGTTCCTGAAGCAGCATGACATATTACAAAAAAATCGGTGATCCTGTTCTCTAGTTTTCGCAAGTCAATTTTTAATACATTTATCCCCTTCTTTGCATAAATCCCCTTAAAAATACTCTCAAGAAGCTCGCCATCTCCTCCAGCTTTTTTCTTCATCAATGTTTATCAGTTTGTTATTAAGTCGCAAAAGTATCAATTTTCTCCGTATTTTATGTTACTTAATAATACTTTTGCAATTTCAGTGCCAACTTTACCTGCAAAGAAAAAACAATTAATAAAAAGAATGATGATCTTTGTAATAAATTATGAACCATGATAATAGGCTCAAATTGTATATCCGTCAGGAAACTGACATCGACAAATACATACCTGTCTGAGCTTATTAGGGGACAGGATGTGCCTGAAGGGACGGTTGTAACAGCCGGCTTCCAGACTGGAGGACGGGGCCAGGCAGGAAAAAAATGGGAAAGCGAGGATGGCAAAAACTTATTATTCAGCACATTAATACGGCCACCTGAAATTTCTGCAGAAGAACAATTCCTGATATCAATGATAATTTCCTTGGGGGTATGCGATTTTGCAGAGAGATTTGTTCCTTCTGCTTTCATCAAATGGCCCAATGACATTTATATTAATAATGACAAAATTGCAGGAATTCTGATAGAAAATTCCATATTAGGGTATATGACGGATTATTCCGTGGCAGGTGTCGGATTTAACATCAACCAGGAGATATTTGTCAGTGATGCTCCAAACCCTGTATCCCTTAAGATGACCACCGGTAAGGAATATGACATTGATGACTGTCTCAAAAAAGCTATTGCCGATCTCGATAAAAGATACAAACAGCTTATTGCCGGCGAATTCAACGAAATACGGGAAAATTACACCGGTAAGTTATTCCGTTACCTTGAATGGTCTGAATACTCAGGTATAAAAGGCTCCTTCACCGGGAAAATAAAATCAGTAACCCCGCAAGGACTTCTCCTCATTGAAAGAAGATCGGGAAAGACTGAAAGCTATGCTTTTAAAGAAATAGATTTTATCCTTTAGTATCATGCCAATCCCTGAATTTCTCCAACTCATTTATCAACAGTTCAAGAAATTGCTTTACAGGACTTGTTGCAATCATTTTCAGCACCGTATTTAATTCGGCTTCCAGGATTACCTTAACAGTCGCCCTGTGATCATTATTTTCGTCAATGCCTACATCAAGGGTAAAATTGTTATTTGAAAGGGCCTTCCCTTTATAGATCACTTCTGTGAACTCCGTCCTGTTGCTTACTGCAACATTCACAACACCCAGCCCTGTCACACTGAAACTGCATGAATCCTTTTCCGCATGCCACCCGTTTATCTTATCATGAGGGACAAACCTTTCGAAATTCCTGATATCGCTAATAAAGGAATATAGTTCACTGGGCTTACAGGAGAGAATTCCTGTACGGCTCTCAAATACAGACATATTACTCATCATATTTATTTTGTCAGACCCCACCTTGCAGGATCCAGTCTCCAGCCCTTAAGTGTCTCTGCTTCAGCTTGTCCGATATAGCCTGTTTTCAAAGCGGCTTCAACAAGCTCTGAATAATTGCCAAGTGTATCAAGAGTACATCCGGCAGCAATAAAAGCATCTTTTGCCGTGTTGAATCCATAGGTAAATATTGCAAGCATTCCCAGTACGTCACATCCAGCCTCCCGCAGAGCTTCCACGGCACCGAGACTGCTGCCCCCGGTTGATATAAGATCTTCGATAACAACTGTTTTTTGCCCGGCGGTATAATACCCTTCAATACGGTTACCCAGACCATGTTCCTTGGCTCCCGATCTCACATAAACAAAGGGCAGACCAAGTTTATCAGCTACGAGTGCTCCATGAGCTATTGCTCCTGTTGCCACTCCGGCCACCAGTTCAGTTTCAGGATACAATTTCATCAACAAATCAGCGAAAGAGTCTCGGATAAAAGTCCTTATCACCGGAAATGAAAGTATCTTCCTGTTATCACAGTAGATCGGGGATTTCCATCCCGAAGCCCACGTAAAAGGATTTGACGGTTGCAATTTAATTGCTTTAATTTGCAAAAGATACTCAGCTGTTTTTTTTGCAAGATCTTTCATATGGATAGTTATAAAATTCATTTTGAGAATAGATTCATGACCATAAGTCCTGAACCTGACAGGTTACAAAAATACGGCTTATTCCATAAATTCTATGATACAGCTGAACTTTATAAGCTGATCTCTGAATTTCAGGAAGATAAAAGTATCAATTCAGTTAATATCTACGGAACAAACATTACTCACCTGTGGAAAATATTCCGTATTTATTTCACCGAGGTAAGTGCAGCCGGAGGTCTCGTAAGACATAAAACAGGCAAATATCTTTTCATAGAAAAAAAAGGAAGGCTGGATCTGCCCAAGGGACATATTGAAGCTGGTGAAGAACCTGAGCACTGTGCATTACGAGAAGTAAGTGAAGAATGTGGGATAAAAGGACACAGGATCATAAAACGATTGATTCCGAGTTATCATACCTACAGCTGGGAAGGTATCTCCTACCTCAAGAAAACACACTGGTTTATGATGGAATATTCCGGGGAGATGCTTACCGAACCTCAGGTTGAGGAGGGTATTACAAAGGTACAATGGCTCTTTCCCGATGAGATAAATGACATAAAGGGAAATGCCTGGCTCTCACTGATGGATATAATCAACAGTTCCATCCTGAGGTAGCTGCGAATTACTCCTCAAGTCCCCTGTAATCGTTTATATTTATGGAAGCAGGCAGGAACATGGAAGCATCACCACCGCTCCTGATAATATCACGTACAATAGTAGAGTTGATATGGCTGTGTTCCGGAACAGTCAGCAGGAATACAGATTCTATAGCCGGATCCAGTGACCTGTTCACCTGTCCTATGGCTCTTTCAAACTCAAAGTCAGCTGCTGTCCGGAGTCCTCTAAGCAGGTATCCCGCACCATTTCTCCGGCAATAATCAACAGTCAGCCCCTCATAATGATCAACCTTAACACGTGGTTCATCATTGAATACTTTTTTTATTATCTCTTTCCTGGTCTCAAGCGAATAGAAGTTCTTTTTGAGAGCATTGGCACCGACCGCGATTATAATCGTATCGAAAAGATCAAGAGCTCTTCTGACAATTGCCTCGTGCCCGATGGTGAAAGGATCAAATGATCCGGGAAATACGGCCGTCTTTTTCATTCAAATGATATTTTTTTAGGATTTCTGACCTTCTGCTTTAAAAGAGAAAGTTCCAGGACCTGCATAATAGACTCAACATAATGAAATTTCAATCCCCTGATATAGATCTCCTTGATGTCTTCAACATCCTTCCTGTTATCCTCTGACAGTATAATTTCCTTGATGCTGGCCCTTTTGGCAGCAAGTATCTTTTCCTTTATGCCACCAACAGGAAGCACTTTACCCCTCAGGGTTATTTCACCTGTCATTGCAATATATTTCTTCACCTTGCGCTGAGTAAAAGCTGATGCTATAGAAGTTGCCATTGTAACACCTGCCGAAGGTCCATCCTTTGGTATTGCTCCTTCCGGAACATGGATATGGATATTCCATTTTTCGGAGAAATTATCAGGCAGCTCAAGAAGGTCCGTATTCGCCTTCAGGTATTCAAGTGCTATTACTGCTGATTCTTTCATCACATCACCGAGGTTTCCGGTAAGTGTAAGCTTGCCCGATCCTTTACTGATACTTGTTTCCACGAAAAGTATCTCACCACCGGCAGCAGTCCATGCGAGTCCTGTTACCACACCGGCCTGATCGTTACCCGAGTAAATGTCTCTTGTGTACCTTGGCGGACCGAGAATTTCAAATATAGTCTCTCCTGACATATGTGCCTCATACTGCGACCCGGATGCTATACTCTTGGCTGTTACCCTGATTACCTTGGCCAGCCTTTTATCGAGTTCCCTTACTCCCGATTCCCGTGTGTATTTCTCAATGATTATTTCAAGAATATTATCGTCAAGGATAAGCTGATCAGGTTTAACCCCATGGTTATCAAGCTGTTTGGGCAACAGATGGCTCTTTGCTATCTGTACCTTTTCCTCGACCAGGTAACCCGATATCTCTATCATCTCCATCCTGTCCCGAAGTGCAGGACTTATCGTCGACAGGGTATTTGCCGTGGCTATGAACATGACTTTTGAAAGATCATATTCCATTTCCAGGAAATTATCAAAGAATGTGCTGTTCTGTTCGGGATCGAGTACCTCAAGAAGGGCTGAAGAGGGATCACCCCTGAAATCCTGTCCGACCTTGTCAATCTCATCCAGTATGAAAACAGGATTTGATGATCCGGCTCTTTTAATATTCTGGACTATCCTTCCGGGCATGGCACCTATATACGTTTTTCTGTGCCCGCGTATCTCTGCTTCATCATGGAGCCCTCCAAGTGACATTCTGACATATTTCCGGTCAAGCGCCTTGGCTATCGATTTTCCCAGGGAAGTCTTCCCTACACCGGGAGGACCGTATAGACAAAGAATAGGCGATTTGAGATCACCTTTCAGCTTAAGAACCGCAAGATGTTCAAGAATCCTCTCCTTCACTTCATCAAGCCCGAAATGATCATTATCGAGAACATTACGCGCATTCCTGAGATCAAGGTTATCTTTCGTGTATTCACCCCATGGAAGATCAAGAAGAGTCTGTATGTAATTAAGCTGTACCGAATATTCCGCGGCCGCAGGATTCAGCCTGTGCAGCTTGTTGAGTTCCCTGTCGAACACCTTTTTGACTTCTTCGGTCCATTTTTTCTCTTCACCTTTTTTCCTGTATTCCTCAATCTCTTTTTCAACAGGATTGCCTCCCAGCTCATTCTGAATGGTCTTCATCTGCTGGTGAAGCAAAAACTCCCTCTGTTGCTGATCCAGGTCGCTCTTAACCTTTGACTGTAATTCATTTTTCAGTTCCAGTACCTGTATCTCCTGTACCAGAAATTCCAGCAGCATAAAACCCCTGTCACGCAAGGTGTTAATCTCCAGTAACTTTTGTTTGTCCTGGACCTTTATATCCGTATTGGAGCAGATGAAATTGATCAGGTAAGTATTGTTCTCAATATTTTTTATTGCGAAGGAAGCCTCCGGGCTGATATTCTGGTTTATCTTTATTATCTTGAGCGACAGATCCTTAAGAGAGCCGACTATGGCATTAAAATCCTTGCTCACGGTATCGGGCTTAACTTCGGGTATGGTTTTAACCCTGGCAGTAAAGTAAGGATCGTCCGAGACCAATTCCTGGAGAACCATCCTCTTCCTTCCCTGTATTATGGCTGTGGTAGATCCGTCAGGCATCTCCAGCAGTTTGACAATCTGGCCTATGGTACCAACGGAATGAAGATCTTTGTATTCCGGGTTCTCTATATCAGGATCCTTCTGAGCCACTGTTCCGACGATCTTGTCATTCCTGTAGGCTTCCTTTATAAGCTGAACCGATTTCGGACGACCAATCGAGATAGGCAGCACCACCCCCGGAAACAGCACCGTGTTCCTCAGAGAAAGGATGGGAATGCTCTCAGGGATATCCAATTCCTCAAGTTCGCCGTCATCACCATCGGCAATTATTGGTATTATATCTCCGTCCCCATCAATTATATCCGGAATTAATAATTCACTGATTGTTTTCCTGAATTTCTTTTCCATTTGTCCGTCACTCCTAAATATTTCCTTTTACTTACGTCCACTATGGCACATTAAAAGGAGTATTCCCATCATTTGCCTGATAAAATGGCTTGGCAAATTTACATATAATTTTTACAACTGACCTGATAGAGAACATTACAATGATTTTGCCGTAATGAAAAAAGGAGGGTCATGCCAAAGCATAACCCTCCCTTATCTATATTATCAATAAATATTATTTTCTTTTATTTACATGATCCTTATAACGGTTCATGAATTTATCAACCCTTCCTGCAGTGTCAACAAGTTTCATCTTACCTGTATAAAACGGATGAGAGGTGTTGGATATCTCAAGCTTGATAAGAGGATACTCATTACCATCTTCCCATTTTATAGTATCTTTTGATGGAGCTGTTGATCTGCTAAGAAATGCATGCCCGTTTGACATATCCTGAAATACTACAAACCTGTAATTATCCGGATGAATCCCATTTTTCATTGCTCTGTCGTTTTTTCCTTACTATTCTATAAAAATTCCTACCAATTAGGGTTTGCAAAAGTAATCAACATTATTAAAATAACAAAAAGAAATAAAAAATTATTAACCCCCTATTTGTTTTCATTTTTGACAGCCTGTTTGGCTGCCATTTCGTCCTTATACCTTACAAAGGGCAGTTTATCATCTATCATAAACCGGTAAGTGATATGTGTCTTGGCTTTGCTTGCTCCAAGTGCTTCATATATAGCGATCATCTTGGGATTGAAGTCGCCGACCCATGATAATTCAAGTTCCCTGAACCATGGTTTTCTTTTAAAGATCTGATAAAGATGAAAGAAGATCGCTGATTCAACGCCACTGTTCTGGTAGGTAGGGTGAACACCTCCCACAACGGCTCTCATCCTTGTCATCTTATGGGTCATTTTGAAATAAGCGAACCTGAGCATATTCCAGGCATTCATATTTCCATTGAAATGGCTGAGAATCTGGTTCAGATCGGGGAAAAGGATAAAAAATGAGATTGGCTTATCATTAAAATAGGCGAACCATATAAGCTCCTCATCAATTATTACTTTGGCCTTATTAAGCGATTCCATAAGGAATGCAGGATCGAGTGGTGTAAAATCTTCCTTGAAAACCGACCATGTGGAATTATATATCTCCACCATGTCGTTAATATACTTTCCCCTGTTGCTGAATTCGAAGTGTCTGAACGAATAGCCCTGTCTTTTGGAAAGCCATTCAGCAATCTTCATGATTCTTTCAGGGAACATGACTATTTCGCCACTGGCACTCCTTACCTCCCTGTGATATGAGTATTGTTCAAAATAATTCCTGAATCCGTAGTCCTCAAAAAATGCCCTGTAATACTTCTTGTTGTAAGGCATGCCAAAACCCTGTTGCATAAATCCTTCGACAAGAAGACCCCAGTTATTGTCATTCTCCCCGAAATTTATCGGCCCGTCCATTGCCTGCATACCATTCGACTGCAACCAGTTCCTGGAAGTATCGAACAAGGCAAAAGCAGCTTCCCTGTTGTCCACAACTTCAAAATAACCGATACCTCCCGTTGGCTGGCTGTTTGCTTCTGATCTTATATTGTCGATAAAAGCAGCGGTTCTTCCAATAGTCCTTCCTCCATTATCCTTTAGAATCCATCTTATTGCATCTCCATGGCTGAAAGTGGGATTCTTTGAACGATCAAAAACCGATTCAAGCTCATTGTCGAGCTGGCATACCCAATCAGGGTCATCCCTGTATAACTCTTTGGGGAAATCCCTGAAATCCTTTTTATCCTGTTCTGAAAGTACTTCAACTACCCTCATGATCATTTTTTAGTAATGAACAGAATATTACTGATCTATAAATCAACAAAATGCCTGTCCATGCAAATATAAGCACATTTTTGGAAATTTTGGAATGATAAGGAACCTGACAGGAAAATACATCCATTTTACATGATGCCCGGTGCATAACCGCATCAGTGGATGTCAATTATCCTGTGGTCAATAAGCACGAACAATACGGAAACAAGGAAAGAATAAAGTACATATATTCTTACCGGGATATAGTCCGAGGGTCTTATTTTCATTTTGAACCACAGGTAACCCACCAGGAATCCCTTCCCCAGCAGGTAGACAATAAAAGTCGCTAGGGCCACACCAACAATATTATAATTAAGTTTTATCATCAGCAGGCTGAGAGGGATATTCACAACAAGCTCAAGAACAGCCGCTACAAGAGTTATATGTGTCTTTTTTCGTCCAACAATGATGGTCTGTGGAAAGACAAGCCTCGGTATTATAAGCAGCGAATAGATCAGGAAGACGTCTGCACTTCTCTGGAACTGCGGATTGAACATCCTTGGGTAAATCCACCTGGAAAACAGCATCATTACCATGGCAGCAGGGAACAGTAAATGCATTAGTCTCTTTGATTTCACCTTTATCTTGGCCAGGGATTCCCTCATCCTCTGACGGGTTGAAAACTCAGGGAGCATGGCATTACTCAACCCGTTAGCCAGCATAAGTACAAGCGGGAATTCCTTTGCCCCGTAACGGAACCATGCAAACATACCCGGATCCCTGAAGACGGCCGATACAATAACACCATCAGTATACTGTGCCGAACCACTTATCAGCGTGGTCAGTATCAGCGGAAATCCCAGATAAAGATGCTCCTTCATAAATTCAAATGAGATCTTCATCTCGGTATAACGCCTGAGCAGAATGATCAGCCATATCCACCTGACACCTGTAACTGCCAGCATACCATATATTGACCAGATAATATCCTTATGGAGGAACAGTGGTATAATGATAAACAATAACTGTGCGGTATAGGTATATACGCCGTACTGAAAAATACGGTATGCCCTGTTATTAAGAAGGTAGATATATTCTATAAGACAGACCGGGCTGCTGAACAGAATGTATATAAGTAACAGGTTTATGAAAGGTACGTTACCCGACTGATGAAACACTGAAAAACCTGGCTTCAGAGAAAGGCCTATTACAAAAACAAGCAGGCTGAAGAAGCTGAGCAGCAAAAAGGCATTGAATATCTCCGGCGATTTTTTGCTGTTGTTATCCCCGAGTTTCCTGAATGTTTTATTTCTGTGATAAAGAGGAAGCAAAGACTGTATAATACCCGTTACCCAGAAAAATGTTACGAGACCCCCAATGAACATAAACATCTCCCACTGACCTATCTGATCCCTTGTGTAGTGTGTTTTAGTATATACGATGCTGATGATAAGAAAGACAACAGGCTTCATCAGGTGAAAAAGCTGCAGCCCGGATATGTTGTCTATTAGAGTTATCCTTTTCAATTTCCTGTGCGTATTATTAACTTCCAGACATCTGACAAGCTCCTTTTAAAAGAATTACCTCCGTAGTTCATTATTATTTGAACCGCCCAAAGATAGTAATTGGTGCTTGTTAGAGAAAATAAAATTAAAATTTTGTGAAATAGAAATTTTGACCTTATTTTGCACTCCTGTACGGTGGATGTAGTTCAGTCGGTTAGAACGTCGGATTGTGGTTCCGAAGGTCGTGGGTTCGAGCCCCATCTTCCACCCAAAAAAAAGAGGGTGTCTCATAACATAATTTGAGACGGCCTCTTTGTTTGGATTTTCTGAAGATTTAATTAATGCACGTTTTTGTGGGAGATTTTGATCGG
>Ga0315535_1001895_pt1 | contig 13722 bp, 15 predicted proteins | sample SalMarSW160220MG_2_FD_203092 | JGI IMG/M metagenome (GOLD analysis project Ga0315535, IMG submission 203092) | Salt marsh sediment microbial communities from the Plum Island Ecosystem LTER, Massachusetts, United States - Salt Marsh Sediment SW1602-20 ...
AGCATAAATAGGAGTGAATGTTGGAACCAGCCCATCAAGAATTAAGATCAAACCTTTAATTATGTTATTTAAATGATCTTGGTATATCAAAAAAATGGCGGCAATTAAAGTAGAAGTGCTAAAGATTAATAGCGGAATCGTAAATAGTAAATAAATTCCATTTGATGGCACCCAATTAATGGTTAAGGCCCAAATTGTCATGAATGAAATTATTAAAAATATAAATCCTATAATAAACAGAAAATAACCCAAATTCCTTTTTTCCAAATTTCATCCCTTTTTATTTGTATTTATGTGTAAAAAGAATGTGATTTATATAATTTATTTTTAGGGATTTTATAATTTATTAATTTTAAAGACAAGCAAGAAATCTGGTGTAAACAAACTCAAAAATAAGATGATAAATAATAATCTGAAGGTTCAAATTATCAACTTCATCTTTGAATTACAGATTAAAAAAAATTAAAACAAATAGAGAAAATAAGAATGCCTGATAAAATTGAATTTAAAATTGGAGACATAGCGCCAGAATTTTGTCTTCTTGATAAAGATAAAAAAAAGGTATGTTTAAAAGAGTTTTTAGGAAAAAATGTTATCTTATACTTTTATCCCGCTGATAACACTCCTGGTTGTACCACTGAAGCAATTGGATTTACGGAAATCTTACCGGAATTAGAGAAATTAGATGCAACCGTAATCGGAGTAAGCCCTGACAGTCCAGAATCGCATGGAAAATTCATAGAAAAAAAGAAATTGAAGGTTACACTGCTCAGTGATGAAGAAAAAATAGTATTAACGAAATATGGAGTATGGGGATTAAAAAAATTTAAAGGTAATACATATCAAGGTGTAATTCGGAGCACTTTTTTAATTAATGCTGAAGGAAAAATTGCTTTTATTTGGCCTAAAGTAAGTGTAAATGGACATGCTGAAGAAGTCAAATCTAAATTAGTAGAATTAACTGCTTAATTTTTACCTAATATCTTATTTAATCTTTGATTAAATATAACAATTAAAAATTTACTCTTTAAAAATCTAATAGAATATAATCCTAATTTTGATATAACTTGTTTTTCTTTGTAATTCAATAAAGAAATTTGGTGATTATAATATGAATGTGAAAGAAGCAACAGAAAAGAGACGAGCTTATAGATCATTAGATCCGGTTGAAATAGATGATGATTTAATAAATGATTTGGCTCATGTTGCTCAAATCGCTCCATCATGCAGTAACAGTCAACCGTGGCGTTTTGTATTTGTCTATAATAAAGAACAATTAGAAAAACTATTTTCCACTTTAACTCCTGGCAACAAGTGGGTTGAAAAATCCTCCATGATGATTGCTGTTTTTTCCACTCCTAAGGACGATTGCGTAATAAAAGAACGAATGTATTATTTATTTGATACTGGAATGGCAGTTGCTTTTATAATATTAAGAGCTACGGAATTGGGACTTGTTGCACACCCTATTGCTGGATTCGATGAAGAAAAAGCTAAAGAAATATTAAATATTCCTAAAGAACTGAGATTGATCACTTTTATTAACATAGGAAAACATTCAAGTGAAGTTAATCCCGTTCTAAGTGAAAATATGAAATTAGGTGAAAAACAAAGACCACCTCGTAAACCGCTTTCTAAATTGATATACATAAATGAATATGGAAATAAATTTATCGAAAATCGTATAGAATAATAAAAATAAAAAAAATTAAGCTTTCATTTTTTTAAGTACATACGCAAAATTTTTGCCCAGATTTTTAAATGTTCGAATTCCTTCTTTATCATCTAATACTTCCCCTGGATCCCTTCCAATTCCCATGTTCCAATATGTACTTCCAACTACAATCATTTCTTTGATTAAAAAGAAATAATTAATACTCGAAAAGACGTGGTTAGCGCCCGCCCTTCTAACCGCCACGACAGCTGCACCAATCTTGTTTTTTAAATGTCCAGATGTTGCATAACCAGCGCGTTCTATCAATGCTTTCGTACTTGTAGTTAAATTTGAGAAATATGTTGGTGACCCGATGATTATTCCATCAGCTTCAAGCATTTTTTCAATATATTCATTCATTTTATCTCCTTTTAGAACACATCTTTGATCGTTATTCTCAATGCATTTATAACATGCTGTACATCCTTGTAATTTATCCATGCCGATCCAAACATAATCACAATCAATTCCTTCAGATGTTAATTCTTGCATTACAGTGCTTAAGCAATGATATGTATTTCCTTCTTTTCTAGGACTCCCATTAAATAATACAACCTTCAATTTAGAAAACCACACTAAGTTTTGTTTTAAATTAGAATTTCAAATTTATAATTTAAAAAATATCATAATTCTTATTTTTTATCTTTTGATTGCTATGAGCTAAGCTATTTTACCTCATGAATTATAAACATTATTTTGATATAATTGCAAGATATCTATTATTTAGAGTGGTAAAAACAGATTAAATAATATGACAGAAATAAAATATAATAAGTTAATAAACGAGAAAAGTCCCTATTTGTTACAACACGCCAAAAACCCTGTAAATTGGTTTCCGTGGACAGAGCAAGCCTTTCAAAAGGCGAAAAAAGAAAATAAGCCGATTTTTTTATCGATTGGGTATTCTACTTGCCACTGGTGCCACGTTATGGCTCATGAATCTTTTGAAGATTTAGAAGTAGCGAAATTAATGAATGAAATGTTTATTTCAATAAAAGTAGATAGGGAGGAACGCCCTGATATAGATAAAATTTACATGATGGTTTGCCAGATGATGAATAATTCAGGAGGATGGCCACTTACAATAATAATGACACCTGATAAAAAACCTTTTTTTGCGGGTACATACTTTCCCAAGGAATCTCGTTTTGGCAGAATAGGATTAGTTGATTTAATTATAAAAGTAAAAGATCTTTGGAATAATCATAAGGAGGATATAATTAACTCTAGTGAAAGAATTGTATTTGCCCTTCAAGATATCAATCTTGAATCCCCTGGAAATAGTCTAAACGAAACAGTTTTACATAATGCATATGAACAATTAAAAGATCGATTTGATGATGAGTATGGTGGATTTGGGACCTCACCAAAATTCCCTACCCCACATGCTTTGCTTTTTCTACTTCGGATATATAAACGCGATAATAATTTAGAAGCATTAAATATGGTTGAGAAAACCCTAAAATACATGAGAATGGGAGGCATTCATGATCATATTGGTTATGGATTTCATAGATATTCAACAGATCGACAATGGTTGGTACCTCACTTTGAAAAAATGCTCTATGACAATGCACTTCTAGCTTTTACGTACATTGAGGCATTTCAAGCAACTAATAACTCTCAATATAAGGATACTGCAAAGGAGATTTTTAATTATATCATAAGAGATATGAAATCTCCAGAAGGTGCCTTTTATTCTGCAGAAGATGCTGATAGTGAAGGAGTAGAAGGGAAATTTTACACATGGCATATAAATGATTTGGATAAAATATTAAATTTTGAAGAAATGGAGCTTTTTTCTTCATTTTATAACATAAAAAAGGGGGGTAATTATTTGGAAGAATCCACCAGAAAACATACGGAAAAAAATATCCCTCATATAACAGAAAATCTGAATAATTTTGCTAAAGCGAGAAATTTATCATTGGATGAGTTAAAGACTAAATTAGAAGTTATTAGAATTAAAATTTTCCAAGCTCGAGAAAAAAGAATAAGACCACATTTAGATGATAAAATACTAACAGATTGGAATGGATTAATGATTGCGGCATTTGCGAAAGGAGGATTTGTGTTTAATGACAAGAACTACGTTGATATAGCTGAAAAAGCCATGAAATTCATTCTTGAAAAGTTGAAAGATGAAAAAGAGCACTTATTACATAGGTTTCGACAAAATTCTGCAGAGATTATTGCATATTTAGATGATTATTCTTTTTTAATATGGGCTTTATTGGAATTATATGAAAGCACTTTCGAAATATTTTATCTCAAAAAGGCTATTTATCTTATGAATATCCAAATTGATCAATTTTGGGATAATGAAATTGGGGGATTTTATTTTACAGCTAAAGAGGGTGAAGAGTTAATAGCTCGCCAAAAAGAAATTTATGATGGAGCAATTCCTTCAGGAAATTCCGTTTCAATGCTTAATCTATTACGGCTCTCTCAAATAACAGGAAATCAAGAATTTGAACGAAAAGCAGATATCATTAGCCGAATTTTTGCCGAAAATGTTAGAAATAATCCTTCAGCACACGCTTTTTTAATGACCGCAGTTGATTTTGCCGTTGGTCCTACTTATTCTTTAGTAATATCAGGAGATAAGGGGAAAGAGGATACTCTAAAGATGATAGAATCGATTAGAACGGAATATTTACCGAATAAAACGTTATTATATCGTGAAACTGAGAAAGATTCTCCCCCAATTGATAAAATTGCGAATTATGTTGAGTTTTTTGATAAATACTTGAATAAAGCTACAGCTTATGTCTGTATCAATAAGACTTGCAAACCACCAACTAATGAAGTTCAGAAGATGTTGGAATATTTAAATCCTACTAGGGTTTAAGCATTTTATCGTCTTTCTGTGACAATATCTATTAAATCTAAAGGAATGTGAATAAGATTATTATACTTATCTTTTAATATAATAATATCATTACTGGTTATATCCTGAAGAACCCCACCAAATTCGCGATCAATGTTTCGGATGTAAATATAAACATCACTATCTTTTAGGTTTTCAATTATTGACTTTGGAAACATTTTATATATTATCTTTTATATTTTTATCAAATATGAATTAATCAATAATCTTATATAATTTTTGCTTAGCATGAGTAAATTTAAAAATGAGACACATTTGAACCCATTGACAATGAGCGATATAAATTCAGAATTAATAAAACGTGGTTATGATAAAGTAGAAGCTGAAAAAATACAAAAAAAATATAGTAAGAATATCGAATTAAATAATTTACAAAAACATGATTTTATCGATTGGGATTCAATCGAAACCATTGCAGCAATCGATATTTCATATTTCCATAAAGATCAATTGGAATATGGGATTGCATGTGCAATATTATGGGATTTTAAGAAAAATCAGCTAAAAAAATTCGAAATAGAATATGAGATAATAGACTTTCCTTATCTTCCTGGGTTTTTGGGTTTTAGAGAAGTCCCATTAATGGTTAAAGCATTGCAAAAAATGTCTATAAAACCAGATATCATTATATGCGATGGACATGGGATTATTCATCCCTACAGGTTTGGAGAAGCGACTCATATTGGATATGCTTTAAACATACCATCAATTGGGATTGCTAAGAAACCATTCATAGGAAAGTCAAACCCAAAATATTTATCAAGGCGCAAGGGAGAAAAAGCACCGATTTTAGAAGGTAATGATATTTTAGGCTACTTGATATGTCTTGCTAATAATCAAAAACCAGTGTATATAAGCATCGGATACAATATTGAAATAGAATTAGCTATTGAGGTGGCTTTATACCTAAGCAAAGATCATAAGCAGCCTGAACCGTTATATTTAGCGGATAAAATATCAAGAGAAAGCAAAAAAAATATCTTGGCGTGAATGTAGTATCATATGATGAAAAATTCATAATTTTCTTATTATTTATTTATAAATATTTTTAGGAGAACTTCTAAAAAAGCATTTCAGTTAGATATCAATAATTTCTTTTATCAAGTAAATTATTTCGTCATTATCAAATAAATTAGTATCCCCCGATACTCTAAATTTTTTAATGTTTTCTTCGTTTTTTTCTTCAAATATTGCTATGAGATGTTTTAATCTCTCCTTTAAACTTTTATCAGCAGGTATGGACAGAAAACAAGCTAATTTAGTAAATTTTCCATAAGCTGCTTGGACATAAAAATCTTTATAATTAATTTCTTCCATTTTTGAACCACCAATTTGTGAAACAAACGAATCCATGGCGGCTAAAAAACCTGATGCTAATGTCATCTCTTTAAAATCTTCACTTGAATAAGAGATAATTGGCGTTCCAGACGTTATTTCCATGATAATTAAATTTTTGAAAATATCTACATATTTAGGGACTTTATCTTCCTTAAGGATTAGTTTATTATGTTCCAACTTATCATAAATATCAAAAAGCCTATAATCATTAAAACTATAAGAGTTTGAGTCATTAAAATAATAATCTGATAATTTTAAAACTTGAGAAGGGGCTCTCATGGGGGTTTTAGGAAGCTTTCGAACAAATTTTTCTCTTAATTCTTCATCTTGTATTTCATTTTTCTTGGTTTTTGATAAACAAAAAATTTTTTTCCTTGAAGGATCAACAATGTATAGTTGACAATTTAATTTGATCAAGTCATATCTTAACTTATCTAAACCAATTTTTAAGACTCCAATGGGAGTAGTCACAAATATGCTACCATTTACAACGGATTTTGATTTCTCAATTAAATTTTTTGTGTCTAAATATGTCTTCTCATTCAAATCAAATCCAGTCAATGCAAATATCGATTCTGTTCTGAGTGTTGATTTTTTCCTCACTGTATACATGTCCATTTTAGGTGTCAAGGAATTCATTGAAGTATTGTATATGGTATCTCCCAAATCTGCAAATAAATCTGCAAATGCATCAATTAGATCTTGCTTAACAATAAAATCGAGGTTGATCAAATATTTTTTGAACATCTTCTCATTTAATAATGCATGTCCTATATAATCTATCGGATCCTCGTACTTTTTTTGAATATCAGAAGCATAATACATTTTTGTTAAATGTAAAGCAATTAGAATAACGTATTCAAATCGAGTAAGGATTTTTTCTTCTGGAAGCGAAATTCCATAATTTTTTATAAAATGTAATAAATCCTCCATGCTACAATTAATTAAAATATAATTAATGCTGATCAATCCATATTTGAACTTACTTATCTCCTTTAAACGAGATATGATATTTTCATGAGAAAAAGATTTATCATCCAACATTATTTTATTTAGCTCGGAAAAAGATCCAACAATAGTAAAGTCATTCTTTATATATATATAAGTTTAATTTTTTAAGTGGTATTTTTAGGATGTGTCACGAACCTCATTATATGAAAAAAATGGTATTTTAATTCTTAAGCATTTAGCTTAATAAAAGTTTATGTCTTATTTCTATTTACAACGAGAACTAAAATCTGTTTCTGAGTTAATGTATGAAAAATCAGAATAATATTCCAAAATTATTCAATTCTCGTTTCAAATCGGATTTTGGCGTGTATTGGATTGTCGTAAATCCTAATTTTTTCGCTGGACTTAAGAAACCAAGGATATCGTCAATATAGACACATTCTTTTGGTCTTAATTGATAGGTTTTTAATAATACAGAATAAATTTTAGTTTCTGGTTTTATCGTTTTCACTATTGAAGAGATTATCCCTCCGTCAAAATAAGTAAAGAAATCAAATTTTTTTATCACGAAAATGTATGCCTCTTTAATGAAATTTGACAAGAAATAACATTTATATCCCTTATTCTTGAGACTCTTAATAATTTGAACATTCTCTTGAATTGGAATAAAAATGTCCATCCACTCTTCAAAAAATGAATTAATTATAACTCTTTTTTCGGGAAATTGATCCAAAAAATCCTTCCGGGCAGATTTAGTGGAAATAGTACCTCGATCCAAATCCAACCATATTTTAGATCTAATTATGTTTTTGATAAAAAAGTAGACCAAATCGTGATCTTCAGTATACCGAAATAAAAATTCTTCAGGTTTGAATGAAAGAAGCACATTTCCTATGTCAAAAACAATATTTCGTATCAAAAGGTACTTATATGAGATAAATTTGGTTTGAATTAGAAAAAGACTTGGAATAGATAAATTTTTTTGATGAAAATTAAAAAGATATAAAATTTTTATTTGCCGCCATTTTCAATTGCGGGCTGTTTCACTGCTACGTTTATGATTGAATTTAGTTGAATATTTGCAAAGTGATTTTGAACCATTGCACCTGAAGGACATGCTGATACACAAGTACCACAACCCTTACAAAGTGCTGGATTTACAATAGCGACTTTCTTAAATTCGTCAAAATCGATTGCACCGAAAGGACATAAAGATTGGCAACTACGACATCCAGAACAGAGATGATCCAGCACTACCGAATAATATGGTTCTATTTCAACTTCTCCTTGTGCCATTAAAGCTGATGCGCTGGAAGCTGCTCCTTTCGCTTGGGCGACCGTATCCGGGATATCTTTTGGTCCTTGAGCCACCCCTGCGATAAAAATTCCATCAGTTAAAGTATCAACTGGACGTAATTTCGGATGGGCTTCCATAAAAAATCCGTCAGCAGATCTTTGAATGCTTAATAATGAGGATATTTCGGCGGCATTGGCAACTGCCTCAAGCCCTATAGATAAAACGAACATGTCAACTTTTAATTCGATTGGCGTTTGCATCAATGTATCTTCCGCCCTAATAATGATGTTATGATCTTTGTCTTCGGTAACTTCTGCGATTCTTCCTCTAATGTATTCTATTCCGTAATTTTCTGCAGCAGATTCGTAAAATTCTTCATAACCCCTGCCGAATGCTCTGATATCAATGTAAAAAATATATACATCACTTTCTGGATGCTTTTCCTTGTATTGCCTGGCTTGTTTCGTCGCATACATGCAACAAACCCTGGAACAGTATTTATTTCCACCTTCTCTAAAATTTCGACTTCCGACGCATTGGAGAAAGGCAATGCTGTGAGGAGCTTTTAGATCTGATGGTCTGACAGGTTTTCCTAACATGGGTCCATAAGAGCTCAGTAAGCGTTCCATTTGAAATGCAGTGATGACATTTGGATATCTACCATATCCATATTGTTTAAGTGGAGTTGGATCGTAAGGATCCCATCCCGTGGCAACAATTATAGTGCCCACCTTTACTTTAAGAAATTCTGGTTTATCATCATATCTAATTGCATCTGGTTCGCACACTTCAGGTCGCGCACAAATTCCGCATTTTATACAATGTTCCATGTCGATAGTGTATTGTCCAGGTACCGCTTGGGGAAACGGAATGTATATTGCTTTTCTAGGTGCCATGCCTAGTTCAAATTCATTACCTACTGATACTGGACAAGATTCAACGCAAGCACCACAGGCAGTACAGACTTTTTGATCAACATAATGTGGTTTTTTTTTAATAGTAACTTCAAAATTGCCAACATAACCTGCGACATCTACAACTTCAGAATAAGTAAGAAGTTCGATATTTTTTTCTCGAGCGACATCTACCATTCGTGGTGTGATGATGCAAGCTGAGCAATCCATGGTTGGGAATGTTTTATCAAGTTGAGCCATATGTCCTCCAATTGTGGGAGTTTTTTCAACAAGATATACTTTATATCCTTCCTTAGCTAAATCTAAAGCGGAATTCATTCCAGCGATTCCTGCTCCAATAATTAAACACGAGGGTTCTACGCTTACTCTTTGAACTTCTAATGGTTGTAACTTACTTGCCTTCGCAACGGCCATTCGAAGATGATCTTTTGCGATGTCATAAGCTCCTTCAGGATCATTCATATTGACCCAAGTTGCATGTTCCCTAATATTAGCTTGTTCAAAGAGGAATTGATTTAAACCCGCTTCTTTACAAGTTATTCTAAATGTGGATTCATGCATTCGTGGTGAACATGCCGCAACTACTACTCTATTTATTAAACCTGCTTCAATATCATCTTTAATAAGATTTTGTCCATTATCCGAACACATGAATTTATATTCGCGCGCGAGAACGACATTTGGAAGACTTAATGCATAATCCTTTAGTTTAACTACGTCTATAACGCCCGCTATGTTAATACCGCAGTGACAAACATAAACACCTATTTTAGGTATTTCTTTTCCCGTTATTTTTATTTGTTTTTCGGTTTCTGTCATGATAATCCTCCTAAGTGAGTTGTTCCTTAACTTTTTGTAAAAATGAATCTATTGGGATGAATGGTGAGACTCCCGTTAAATTGTGATTTCGTACGAGACCAAGACGATTTGGATCTATGCCAAAAGCTAACCCGAGAAGTTGAGTAATGTAAATTACTGGAATTTTATAAGGTTCTCCAATCATATCTTTATACGTATTATTTGCTTCCATCTGCCCTAAATCGAGTTGGAGGTGGCAGAATGGGCAACAATCAATTACAATATCGCACCCCGCATTTCTCATGTTTTCTAATTTTTCTCTAGAAAAATCCGCTGAAACTTCCTTAACAGCAGTTCTTAATGCCCCCCCAGCCCCGCAGCACATGAACTTATCTTTATAATCTATGCTTTTAGCACCCGTTAACTCAACAATTTCATCAAGAAATCTCGGATCTTCATATTCTCCACCCCATGGCCTTTTATCGGAAGGTTTCACAATGTGGCAGCCATAATGGACTCCTACTTTGAGATCTGTAAATTTATGTTTTATATAACCCCTCAAGTAATCAATTCCCATATCTTGATATAACACTTGAACGACGTGTTTAGGTTCGATACTACCCTTATATACTCTGCCAATTTTAGCAAGATGTTCATTGACCATTTTCTTTAACTCAGGCTCATGTTCAAGTTCATACCACGCATCTCTTAGAGTTCCATAACACCCATTACATCCAGTAACAATGTCTACACCTAATTCTTCTGCGAGTGTAATGTTTCGTGCTGCTATTACGAGCCATGTTGGAATATGAAAAGCACGAAAAACTCCTGGAGCAGGGCAACACGAAGCGCCTTCTAAATCTAGTAGCTCTGCTCCTAGATGCTCGAAAACAGCTCGTATTGAGACTTCTATCTGGGGATATCGATTTGGTGCAACGCAGCCTAAAAAGAATCCATATCTTAAGTTCTTTTTTTCACTCATTTTTGTTTTTCCTCCGGATTTTTTTCTTTTTCAGCTTCAGCTTTTTCTTTCGCCTTTTTTTCTTCAATATCGTCCATTAACTTTCTAAATCCGACTGATCTCATTAAATCTTGGCATTCTTTAACCGCTTCTGGATGCATGTGAACCGTGGGAGGTAAGGGTGGCAACCCATAAGAGACTCTTAGATCTTGCCATTTTTTATTAGCTTCTCCATTAGCAGGTACTCCATGACCGGTGACCCAAAAAATATTATTAGCCAATCCAAAATGAGAATCTAATATGTGCCCTTCTTCTACAGCAATATTTCTCAGTTTTATGATCATGTCCGTGACAGGTATGTCTCTTGGACACCTTTCATAGCAATAATAACATGTTGAGCACAACCAGATATCAATATCTTTTAATACAGATTCATCTCCTGTTAGAGCTCGACGTATGATGGATCGCGTGCGGATAGCCGTTCTTCTTCCTGATGGACAAGAACCAGAGCACGTACCACAGTTTATACAAGCCCTTATTTTTTCTAATCCGGCATCCACGAATTTATTAGCAATTCTTGAGTTCGTACCCGAGTATACTTTACGTTTTACGTATTTATCTACATTTTCGCTCATTTTTCTTTCAAATCTTTTTTTAAGTTATTGATTTGATTTGTAAAAATAGAAAAAAAGTACGCCACGTACTTTTTGACTTGTTTGATCAAACATTATTAATTATAATCTTAAGAATTGAAAAGAAATTATTAATAAAAAATTTGTTATTGTTTATTGATAATCAGAAGAGGGAATTTGATTTATTCTCATATCATATAGGTTTTTAAGTATTTCAAGAGTTAATTGGATAAATGTGATTATTATGCTTAATTAAATTTTATCTTTCGACTCTTTTTTACCTTCAATTCTTTCAAATATTCTTTTTGCTTATTTAAAGGCAGAAAAGCTAATTCTTTTTTAATTTCTTTAAGTTCTTCCTTATTTAACTCCAATTTTAAAAGTTCTTCTCTAATCTCTTTAGATAAAGTACTGAACATGCGCGAAAAGTACCTTTTTACCAAGTCTAATTTATCAAATTCGACTCCATCCTCATTAATTTGAACATCACCAATATTTGAAAATAAGAAATATTCTTAATTTAATGATATCTTCTAAATTATTAAAGAATGTGGGGTCCAATTCTTCATTTAATCAAAAAATGGAAAGCGATAAATTTAGGTATAAATAATCTAGATTTTTCCTCATTTTCAGTCGACATAAAAAAATCAACACCCTATTCTCTTTTTTTAATGATCAAATCTCCCAAAGATATAATTGAATACAAAAATAAATGTCCTTTTTTTCCCGGAAGTAAGTAGAAATGGTGGGATTATAAATAGGTTTAAATAAAGGTACTAAAATTATAATGTTAGTTCAAGAGTATTTTAGTCGTTCTTGTCAGTGGTTGAGGTATTGGAGGAGATATCATGAATCTCAAAATTGATGATCAAAATCTCATTAAGAGAGAATTCAAAGAAAAATTATTATGGTTTGAAGAAGAATTCGACATGATCTTCAAGAGTAAGACATACAATTATACACAGAACGATTTAAAACTAGCAAATGAGATTTTAGATAAACTTTCTGAAACCATTAACGAATATCGGAATGAAAGACTCTTATTTGATTTAGTTTCCACGTTAAATAATATAGAAAGAAAACATCCTGAATTTTTCTAACACGAATGAAGTTCCTCTAAAAAAAGGGGCCAAATTTCTTATAAATTCGTACTAAATTCTCTTGATAGAAGCTAATTTTTTCATTCGTAGGATTTAATGTGAATGCTTTTTGTATAACTGCTTCAGCGCTAGAAATATCTCCCATATCGAGAAGTGTTACAGTATATAACCCCCAAGCTTCTTCTATTGAGGGATTTAATTCCGTTACAGTTTTAAAACATTCAACGGCATCTTTAAATTTTCCAATTCTTCTTTTAGCAATACCTAAAAGTAACCATGCATTTTCCATGGTTGGATTATCATCTAATACATTATTTAGGTACTCGATTGCTTTATCATTCTCTTTGCTGATTAAGAATTCATTTGCAGTACTTAGCTGTGCGTTAAAATTAATATTTTCTAATTCCATAATACTCGCATTATATTTTCTCTTAAGTATAATTATCAAAAGTTATATATATATCTTTTACATTTTTAGAAATAGTTATCTGACAAGAACAAATATTTTTTCATTGAAAAAATTAATTACTGCTTAAATTCGGATATTAGGTGTGAATTTTGGTAATTCAAAGTATAATCTTAAATAATAAATCAATATTAACAGTTAATGATTTTTTAGCGCTCTCGTCTGATATAATGAGTTCAGAGTTATTAAATCTTGATTTCAATTTAGATTATAGCATCGTTAAAAATTATTTAGATTCAGAAAGAATATGTCCGACTATTCAGCTTGCAAAATCTGATGATGCAGAAGATATTTCGAAAATCTTTAGAGATATTTATCAAAATCAATATCCCTATAAGAAGATGGAAAACGCAGAAGGAGTAAGGGAGATGATAAATAGAAATGATTATTTGTGGTTTATCTTTAAGCTAACAAACAATGAAACGGTTGGTTGTTTTGGAACTCAATTGGAATTCACTGAAAAAAGAGGTTTCCTTTATGGATTTGTGATAAAAAAGAAGTACCACAAAATAGTTGATATTTTTAAAGCTTTCATTGGATGTGCTACATACATCTGGAAAATGTATAGAGATAAAATTCTGCTATGGTACGGTGAAATGCGCACAAATGAATCGTCATCACAATTTTTTACTTCAATGGTGGGATTAAAACCAATTGCATT
>Ga0315535_1001896_pt1 | contig 13721 bp, 7 predicted proteins | sample SalMarSW160220MG_2_FD_203092 | JGI IMG/M metagenome (GOLD analysis project Ga0315535, IMG submission 203092) | Salt marsh sediment microbial communities from the Plum Island Ecosystem LTER, Massachusetts, United States - Salt Marsh Sediment SW1602-20 ...
ATAAGCGGGAGGAAGAGGGTTACATATAGGTCTGCGCCTCTCGTGCGTTCCAGGGCGTGGCGACATAAGGCAAGAAACAAGACCTGACCCTGCGCTCCTGTGCCGACGGAGGTACGGGTCTGATTGTTCGGTGGCGACGACACGACCGGACTCCGAGACATCAGTCTCGGACCTCAATCTGAATTGTCGGGGAATACTCGCTCGGATTGACCGCGGCGAGCTGGGAACGAACGCGCCCGCGCAACGCGATCGCCGGATCGAGGACGAGTTCCCGATAGTCCGGATGATCGGGGTTGAGCATGAACAACCGGGACAGGCCCCGGGCAAGCCGCTCGACCGCATTCGCATCGCGACTGTCCCCTCTGATCGGCGGCACCTCGCCGAACGGGAAAGCTGTCGCGCTGGCGGTGCGGATCTGATGCGCGTACTCGCCAAATACATCGGCCTTGATGCCGGGGCCTTGGGCGTAGTGCTGTAAAGTGATCCTCGGGATGTCCCAGCCAGGAATGATACCGTGAAAGCGGTCTAGCAAGGCGTCGTCATGGAACATCTCAGGAAGCTCGAAGACATAGTCGGCGCGGGCCGGGCGCGATTGGTAGTCGAGGTCGATGTTCGCGAGGATCATCAAACCGCACTCGCTCGTGATCTTCTCCTGCCCAACACTGTAGTGGCCGGATTCGAGAAAGCTCTTGAAGTTCGAGTGGATCTCGTCCTCACCCCGAAAGTCAATTGACTGCGCTTCGTCGATCACCAGTAGGTCGAAACGGGCGAGCAGCCCGTCCTCCCGGGTGTTGAGGTTCTTGAACAGCTGCGCGCGGGTCAGCGAGCCCGTCGCAAGCCAGACATGGCGGCTGAGATTAGAGTAGATGAAGGATTTTCCCGTCCCCTTCGGTGCCAGCTCCATCAGGTTGAGATTCTTGTGCACCAGCGGCAGCAATCTCAGGACGATGTTGCGCTGCTCGTGGGATTTGTAGGCATCTGGTTCATACCCCATCGTCCGCAGCAGGACCGCGAGCCACTCCTCGGTACTGAAGGCATGACGGGCCTCAATCAACGCCTCCAGCTTTACGTGCCCGGACTGCATTGGGCGAAAATCGATCAGCTCGATCACATTGCCCTTGGCATCTTCGCGAAGGCTGAGCCTTCCCGCGCCCCATTGACCGCCGCTCATCAGACCCGGATGGTCCTCAAGCAGGATGGGACTAGTCTCGGCCCTCGGCTCGTCAAGACACGGGATCGTCACCAGGCGCTTGCCCTTCTTGACGTCGATACGAACCGCAAAATGGTCCAGGAGGACGACGGATTCTCCAGACAGCAACCGATGCTTGATCGCCTCCTTCTCGTGCTTCGTGGGCAGGTGCTTGCTCATGAACGCACTGATGTCGGCGAAGATCTCGCTCTGCTGGCGTCCCGGCTGGTCATAGCGGGAAACCAGCCATTCCTCGACGAAGGTCGTAATGGTCCGGGTATCGCGAATCTTCAGCCGCCTGACCTGCTCCTTGTCGATGGTGAGATCACCCAAGGTGCTGGAGATCTTGCGGTCGAGGTCTGTCACGGTGCTCATCAGTGGGCCGTTCGGTCAGTCAAAGGCATCGTCGAAGTCGCGGGATCCCTGGTCACGCTCAACGAGATGCGGGGCAAGCGCGATCTCCAGCTCGAAGCGCTCACTGTCGTAGGGACCATCGCTCTTCGTCCGGTAGCGCAGCTCGAACGGGATACTCATCCGCCCGGTCTGCTCGATCGCGGATTCGATCCTCATGATGAAAGGGGCGGGCTCGACGAAGGGCGCAATAGTCTGAATCTCGTGTTTACCGGTAAATGGCGTCAGGACGCGTATCTGCACGTTGATGAATGCCTCCGGAGAAGTGTTTTCGACCTGAAGCGAGAGATGCCAGCCGTCGCGCACGGCATCGCCGCGACCATCGGTGGCGCGTAGCTTCAGCGCCCCCGTGGTCTCCCGACTGCCGCGGCCAAGCCGAACGAAGGGGATCAACACCTCCTCAGGGGTCAGACCACCGTGCAGCATGGTCTGGCCGGCCTGGTACGCGGCACGGTCAATCGGGATCAAATAGCCGCTTCCATCCTGCGACGTGCGACGGCGGATGAAGCCATCAGGGCAGGAATCATGGTCCGCAGAAACCGCGAGAATCCGACGCTCGACTGGGGTCGTGCCCGGTAGGGGTGCCTCAATGCGTGAGAGCTTGGTAGCCCCATGGTCGGCCGTGATGAACACAGCGATCTCGCGCTGGGAGCGTCGCGCATCGAGCAGCCAGCGCCGGATCTGGTCAGCGAGCTGCTCGCAGGTCGTTCGCACCCGCTCGCGATGCTGACTGAAGTCCGTAGATTGATGCAGATCGTCGTCGATGCGATTCTCCAGGTGAACCAGTAGCCGGGTGCCCGGGCGCAATGGCTCACGAGAGCCGGTCCAGTTCTTGACGAGCTGCAGTGCCCCGTCGCCCTTCAGGTATTCGGCGTAACGATCACGCAAGGCGCGCTCATAGTCGCCGCTCTGTTCCCAGGCGTTTCGCCCCGTCATCACGGCGACCTTTCCGATCTGGGTGATGGTCGGCAACGGGGCGAACAACAGGTGCGTGGCGCCCACCAGGTCGGAGTCGATTCGCTTGTTTAGCGCGACCTCCAGCAGGTCCTTATTGAGCGCCCCGAGGGCATCGACGACGCACAGCACCACGACCTTACCGTGCCCGAGCTCGTGGTCGACGGCCGTCGAGACAGCTCGCCAATCGGCCTGCGATTGCAGGATGCGGTTGCCTTCGGATCCGACCCAGCGGGCGAAGCTTGTACTGACCGCCTCATCGGGCTCCCCACCCCGCTCGAAGGCGCCGATCGCATAGCGAAAATAGGACTCGCTCCACCGCAGCACCTGCTTGATCGGCGCATTCTCCGGCAGTTCGTCACAGTGGGTATTGGCCAGATATTCACGCATCCTGCGCGCGAGTGAGCTGGCGGTATCTCCGGCAACGGCCTCCAGGGCATCAACCAACCTTTCGCTCGCGATACCCGGGTTGTTCTCGAACAAGGTCTGCATGCGCTCGAAGAACTCAGGCCAGTCTTGCAGGACTAGATCGGCCAGTGCCGTAGGCTGCATCTCTCCGCCGCGTATTTCACGCTCGGCGACATCTAACAGCTTCAAGAGGAAGTCTGGATAGGGAGCGGAATACCGGGGTTCGATCGGAAGCGGGCCGAGCGCGTCCGCCAGCGACGCGGGGCAACTGCGAGGCGGCAACGCGAGTTCGGTGCCGAGGCCATGGTCAAGGATGAAGCGGTCCAGCCGCTCCCGCAGCACGCTTCGAGCCAGCTCCCGATAGCCCTCGGCAACGTCGTCGGCGAATACGTCGAGCAGCGCACTTGCTTGGTCCGCCAGGCCTAGATTGGCAAGTCTGCCGCGCAGCCATGTGTCGACATCCGGGATGCCGAGTAGCTCCGAAAACGCCCCCTGTTGGCGCGACAGGGCGATCACCAGCCCATCGAGGTGGTCCGCCGCGAGCAACCCGGGCGCGATCACCGACAGCAGGCACTCGACCGCGTCGTCAGTCGCTCGCGGCTCCGGCAAGTCCTCGCGCATCAGGCCGAGCCGCGTCGCAAGCTCCAGCGTCAGCCAGGGCGGCGGCGGATGGCCGCCAAGGCGCTCGCGCAGGAGCCGGCGTGGCAAGACGTGCTCGACCTCGATCCCCGGCTGACCTTCCAGGTCCGAGAATCGCCGATAGATGGCCTCGGGCATCCGAAGGATCAGACCAGCGCCGCCGGCCGACGCCAGCCTGTGGCGGATCTCGTCGCGGACCGCGTGCAGGACCTTAACGTCGTGCTCCCGCAGGTCCCGGGCGCCCGGGGTCCGATCGATCCCCAGGTTGTCGACGATGATTCTGACGTTCATCGCAGCTGCCTAGCCGCCAGCACCCTCAGCCATTGATGCCTCGGGTTGCGGGGCGGTGATACTTGCCACGATCTCCCTGAGCTCATCGCTGCTCAGCTCGGTGCGATATCTCGCGACCAATTGCGTCAGCTCGCGTCGGAACGCGGCGGCCGGGGCCTCGGTGGTGGATGTGACATCCGGGTCCGAAGAATCATGGCCTGTGCTCGGGTCCCCACCGCTTGGCGGCGATGGTGGCGATGGTGGCGATGGCGGTGCGGGGGGCCGCACGATCGCCTGAAGTATCGCCCCCAGCTCGCCGCTGAGTTTGCCCACATCGATATCGCTGCATTCGGCAAAGGGCTTGCTAAGCAGGCATGTCGTGAGCCGGTCGAGACCTTCTGCCTGGTTCGCTTGAACCAGGGCGATAGCCAACGCCAAGGGCTTGTTGCCTTGACCGAGCAACGTCTGTTGAATTCGCTGCCATTGCTCTGGGTCGCGACTGAATCGGTCGACGATCTGCCGCAACACGGCCCGGCGCTCATCGGCGATGCGGTCCACGGCATCGACGAGTATGTGCCGCAGCAGATCGCGCTGCTGCTCGGGGCCGTCCGCAGACTGCACCAGATCGCAGAGCAGCTTGGCGACCTCTTGGTCATCCTGACCCGGACGTTTGAGAAGATCGAACAGCCGCTTTGTCTCGTCCGGCAGCTTCGAGGATTGCTTGAGCTCTTTGGGCAGCTCCGCATAGTAGCCCCGTAGTCGCTTGACCGCCTCGCGGGCGCGCTCGTCGGGCTCTTGCGCGGCCCCCGGGTCCTGCATCCGAAAGACGCCGCGCAGGGCATCCAAGACCTCGCGCTGTTTCGGCGGGAAGGTGTCGAAGCGCACCTTGAAGCCGTCACCATTTGCCGTGAAGGCACTCCAGAGCAGCGACGAGAAGGTGCCCTGCTTGTTTACCCATTTGAGACGGGCGTGGTCTTTGCGGATCGCGACGGCCGCGAAGATGGGCATCACCGAAAAAGGCAGCCCATAGGGCGGCCGAGCCAGCTCGGTGCGCAGGTCTGCGATGTCGTGAACCTTCTTGCGCTTGTCTAGGAGGCGATCGCGAATCAGCTGCAACACCTCGCCCGCCGGCCCGTCCGCCTCGTCCGGGGTCTTCAGGTCCCAGCCCGAGGCGCGCTTGATCATCAGCCGGTTGGTGTAGACACCCATGGTCCCATCGATCAATGCAGCCAACTCGCTGCCCTCGGCCTTGCCGAACAGGTCGTCGCGCTGCGAGGCCGGAAGGCCATCAAACTCGAGGATGTTCTGCAACAGTTCCTCGATTCCACGGATGCGGCGCTCGCCCTCCGAGACGTAGACGCGGTTGGCGTTCATCGCGCGAACCTGGACCTCCTTGGAGCACGCCTTGCGTATCTGCTGCTCCAAATGGTCGACGAAGCCATGCCAGCTCTGCGGCGTGACGACCTCCTCCGGATCATCGAGCCGCCGGATACTGACATCGCGTTGGCGCAATGCCTGCCTGCCCAGGCGTTCATTCAGGGCCTCGCGAAGACCGGCGCGCACCTGATCCCCCTTGTTCTGGAGCTGGCGGCGAGGACCATCGCCGAGTGCTACCCGCTGCACCAGGTTCAGGATCGCGCGATAGCGGCGCAGATCCTCTAGCATGTCCGACAGTCCTCGGCTCGGCATCCAGAGATAGGTCGGTACCTCCGGAGCTTCGAGCTCGTCTATCTGACGCAATTGCTCGCTAGCCTGGAGATCGCTGGCCGGCAGCGCGAAGAAGACCTGCGCCGATAAGCCCTCGTGGGGGAGGTCGACGACCTTCCGTGTCGCCAGATCCTCGACGAGATCGACGCGAAAGGAGCGAATGATCCCGGCCGGCGACGGCTCGAGATCGTGGGTGCCGCACTGGGGCAGCAGGTCTTCGCGCAGATCCGGGTCGCTGAGCAGCGTCTCGGCGAAGCTCCGCGTCGGCAGCTTCGCCTCTTCCTCTTCGATCAGGCCGCCGATCTGGGTCCCGCCGCCGCCCTCTGGCTCCCAGACCGGAGTCTCCGCTTGGCGCCGCCAGATCAATCCCGCGTTAGAAAGGTCCTCCAGATCCCGCAATAAGCCAGGTGGCGGCGAGTCCTGGTCGTAGAGGGCGGCGGCGAAGAAGGCATCGGTGGGCTGGAAATCGTTGCCGAGCACCCTGGAGAGCAACAGCAAGGTGAGGATGTCCTGTTTCGGCCGTGGGTCCGTGAACCCCTGTCTGACCTTTGCGATCGCGTCCCGATAACCGTCGGCGAGATCAGGATACTCGTCGTAGATCTCCTTGCGGTACACGTCCATCAGGGCAGGCAGGCGGATCAGCTCTCCCCCATAGAGTGCGTCCAGATCCACCGGCGCGTCGAACACGTCGGTCTCGCTCTGCGCCCGAAGGTTATCGAAGAACGTGAAGACGGTTCGATTCGCCTGGGCGTAGACCCCATGGGCGGCGATCGCGAACAGGCCCGCGGCGGTGACCGGATGGAGCGGGTAACACCCCTCGACGATCGCCAAGATATCCGTTGCGACGTTGTGGAACAGCGGCATCCGGGCACAGATCCCGGCCAGGGCCTCGGCACGCGGCGCCGCTTGATAAAGATAGCCGCGGCCGATCTCCGTCGGGGCGATCAGCGCCCCGAGAAGGTGATAGCCCTCGGCCTCCGATGCCTTCAGCTCGACCGGGATCGAGGAAAAGCGCCCCTCGATGGTCTCCAGGCGCCGCTTGACCGCATCGGCGGCTCTCGCGCTTACGCCGTACTCGCGAAGTGATCGATGGGTCAGCGCGATGAACAGGGTATGCGCCTGTGGCGGCGAGCAGGCAATCTCGACAAAGTTCTGCAGCTCGAAGATCTCATCGATCGGACGCCGACCGGGTTGCTCGATCATGCTCTCTATCGCATAGCCGAACTCATCCCAGATCACGGCGATTCCTTTGTATCCATGGTCCCGTGCGAGCGCGGCCGCTGCTTCCCGGTAGGCATCGACGAACCGCTTTCCACCATAGTTTTGGGGGTCAAATAGGGCGCCCGCAGACACCCTCGGGTGCCATTGCTTGAACGCCTCGAGCGCCTCCGGCGACACGCTGTTGAGCTCGCGGTCAAGCTCCTCAGGATTGAACGCGGCACAATGGATGTCCCATTCGGAAAAGGGCCTGCCGCGATATTCCGGATGGTGCTCGAGGATCATCCATAGGCGCTCGCTCGCGGCTGCATACTCCGTCTTCGGCAGAATGCCCGTCGGGTCGAGCCCTTCGGTGGATTCGATGGCCCGGTACAGTGCCTCCAATAGGCTGCTCTGGAGGGTCGGCGCATCACTCGCATAGATCGGCACAACCAGATAGGGCCTCGCGTCGGGATCGTTGGCGGGTAGGAACGTGGACTCGATCTCGCGGCGCAGCGCGGGCTCCCCTTGGTTGGCGAGCCGGTCGAGAAAGCGCCCCATCTCCGCGCCGCCGCTGCCGTGGCCGAGCAGATGTCCGATCAGCACGCCGAGATGGCTCTTTCCCGAGCCGTAGACGCCGTGCCAAACCATCGCACGCCACTCTTTCTGGGCATTGGGCAGCACCGCTCGCTGCAAATGTCGTAGGATCGCGATCGATGAGCGAGTCGGCGTGAATGCGTCGATCAGGTCGCCGGCGCCACCGGCGAGGGCATCGTCGAGACGGATCGCCGCACGGCGGCTGCCGCGCTCGATGGAGACGATGTCGCGTAGCTCGGTCACTGAAGAACCCCCTGTAGACCATCGATCGGTTGATGGCGCGACAGCCAGAGCGCAACCTCTGTCCCCGACAGCCGATAGCGATGGAAGCCGACGCGCAAATGGCGGCTCATCGCCGGTGTCTCGACCGTCAGCACCCGCACCGCGTGACGGCCATAGAGATCGGCCACCCCTGTCCAGAACACCGCGCGGTCCTCTTCCGGCCAATCGAGCATCCAATCGGCAGGCGAGATCAGCAGCAGGGTCCGCTGTCGGCGTGATAGGACCTGGTCGACGAACACGCGTCGCGAACAGGGGATGTCCGGCGCACCGTCCACCCCCGGCGCGCTCCAGAGATCGCAGTCGAGGAGCAGTGCCTCAAGCTGCCCCTGGACCAGCCGCCGATCGTTCTCCGAGGGGACGGTGATCACGACACCTTGATAGCGGGCACCTCGATAGGCGTCGAAAAATGCCGCCAGCGCCGAGTTGAGGAGTCGCCTGTCCATGGGGTCGCTCAGATCCAGGTGTCCGTCGTTTCTTGAAGCAGGGGCAGAACGGCCAGCCTCGGCCACAGGTTCGAGCGGGGCTCGATCGATTCGAGATCCCTACCCTCGACGAATTTAAAGTGCTCCTCCCACTTTCGGTTCCGGCTCATCTCGCGCAATCTGCGCTGGAGCCTGCTTACGGACATGCCGAGGAAATGGTGGAGATCGACTCCAATCAGCTCCGAGAAATTCAGGGTCATGGCGCCGCGGAAATGCCGTTGCCTGGCAAGCGCGAGAGCGTAGACCAGGGTCTCGTCGCCAACCTCGGGGGTCCCGAGTCGAAACAGCTGCTTGCCAGCCTCTTTCCGCGTTTCGATCAGGCCGAGGTCCGTGAGTGGGCTTTGCCCGAGAAACATCTGCTTGACCCCGTCAAGGTTGCTAACAATGGTCCCTGGGGCCACAGCACCTCCAGAGGACTCAGCGACCAATGGGGATATCAGCTCAGCGAACTTTTGATCGACTACATGCCAACCACCGCGGCCTCCAAGAACCGCGAAAAGAGAGCGATAAGGCTCGCATCTCATCGAGAAACAAATATTCAAATGAACGGCCCACCAAGAGCCCGCTCTTGCGATTTGGGGGTCGTTGTCAAAAATGCGCTTTCCGAATTCGGTTAGCTGGTAGCTGTGTCCCGACTTTTCGACAATGTCAGCGGCCATCAGCCAGCCCTTGATCGACGAGAGCACGTTCTTTCCAGAAATAAACTCTACGCGAGCCTCGCGCATTCGATTTCCGGAAAAGATGTCCGGATTTTTTGGGATAATGCGGACCGCAGCCTCAAGGCGTTGTCTCGTGAGAGGGAATGTTTGCGTATCGATTAGCGCCATTTTTCAGTCCGATGCCGCCAGTTCAGCGGTCCATCTGCGCAAAAGCGCGTTTTGTTTCAACCGAGACTAAAGCGAGCATATCAGGCAACTCTGATCCTCTGGCGGATCATCCTTACCATCGACTCTTAGCGCTTCTTGCCAGGACAACAGAGCTGTCGACGATCTCTCTCTTGGCTCGAATTGTGCCGCCTTTTCGACCAAATCGTGAAGTGTCATGCCCGCAATCCAAGTGTACCCCTGCTTATCCGCCTCATAGCGCATGGCTTCCTTGAAGAGCTTGGGATGCTCCCGGCGAAGCCCCAACCATTCGCTACGCTGTTGAAAAAAGCAAAAGTAACAACCTGAGCGCTTCCGCCACCGATAGTAGTCGGGTATACCGACCGTCTCCTCCAAGATTCGGAAGACGTCATTGCGAACAATCCCGTCCTGGATGAAAGGGAACACAGGGTTGATGTTGCGCTTGGTGCTGATATAGCCGTCACGATTCTCGTCGGCACGGATGCCAATGTACGATAGTGCTTGGTCGTCACCAACGAATCTCTCGAACGGCTCGATCTTCATGACGCGGGTGCACCACCGCTGCCGAGGGGACGGCAGATAACCACCGTACATCTTCAGGTGGTGATCGAAATCCCGCCCGCTGTTCAGGCGCGCAACCTCCTTGCCGAGGTAGTCCTCCATGCGGTCGATGAAGTCGTAGACCTCGGGAAGCTCGGCGCCGGTGTCGCAGAAAAAATACTCCATGTCCGGCACGGTGCCCTTGTCCTCGAGGTAGATGGCGAGGGCAGCACTGTCCTTGCCTCCTGACAAGCCGAGAACGTGACGGAGCGGCCTTTGCTGTTCAGTCATGCTTCCCCCCGGCAGCATATTGCGGGCTTCGTTGCGGTCCTGCGTGGTCGGTTGTCGAGCTTGACTGCTCCTGGCGAGCTTGAAGAAACTCTTCGGCCAGTTCGGCCAGCAGCGCGTACCTCAGAGACGGATTCGGCAGGTTGCGAATTTGTTCCGAAATCTCGTCGCGAATCGTCTTGATGGCCGTTCGCGTGGCGTGATCGATGCAGACCACTTGCTGGTGCTCCGCCCCCCCCTTTCGGAGGCTCCGCAGCAGGACGACGTCAAACTCGGCATCTGTTGCATGGCGCTGCCCGTCGTAGTGCACCCGTAGCTTGTCGAGGTCGTGGATGCGCCGCGCGAACTCCGCCAGGCGGTACTCCGCGCCTTCCGCATCGGCGTCATTCCACTTCTTTGCCGGTTTCTGACCGAGGAACAGGAGGACGTTCGCGAACCACTCTTCGTCGGTCCCGGAGTGTTTGGTGAGCCGGCGTATGAAGGCCCGCAGGCCATCGGCGTCGATGGTGTAGCGGTCGAAGCCATCGAGACGGCCGTGCAAAACCGCCCGCAGCTCCGCCAGATCGGAAATCCGATCCAGGCTGAAGGCATGGGCCATCAGTCCCTGGAAGCGCTTCAACAAATCGGGGAAGGCCGACTTCAGCTCGCGAAGGGCCTGCTTAAGGCGTTCAGCGAACCGGCGCAGAGCCTCGTCGTCGGGGTTGTCTCGCTCCAGGCCTCCAAGACCGCAGGCAGCCGGCAGTTGCTCGAACAGCAGTGCTTGCGGGGACTTGGCCAGGGCGAAGACGCTGCGCACCCGTTGCGCGGTCTGGGAAACCCGCTTGGTGAGGTTCGCGTACTCGGGCAAGTCGCCCATGAACTGCGCCAAGGGGCGAGCGATGGTCAGGACGCTCGTACCCCGCGCCGGGTCATCGAACATGAGTCGGAGATACTCGCGGAACAAAGACGCGCGTAAGCCCTCGATGCGGAAGCTCTGAACGGCGAAATCGTCTGGACGGCGGACAAAGCGTTCGAGCTGCTCTTCGGTGAGGTAGGGGATGTAGCGCCCCTCCTCGAACAAGGCGCACTCGTCTTGGTACACCAAGTAGCCCGCGAGATAGAGGATGGGCAGCACGCCGCGCTTGAGGCCATAAGGCGGAGCCTGAAGCAACGTATCGAGGTCCGAGAACGGTACCGGGGCCTGTTCGTTCTCGGTCATGAAAGCGGCGATGCGTTGCCACACCGGACCGAAGCGGAACTCGCTTGCTCGCTTGTCCCGGGAATCGTCTTCGGTCGGCGCCGCGAGCTCCCAGCGATCGCCCGCTTGGCGATGGATTCCCGGCTCTCGCAAGAGCGCAAGGTAGATCGCACGCTCCGGCGGAAACTTCTCAATCCCGAGATCCGCCTCCGATTCGCGTCGAAGCATGGCTGCTAGCAAGCGGTTGCGGGCTGCGGCAGCCTGGGACGACGGCTTGTCGCGGTTGATCAGCTCATTCCTGACGATCGGGCTCGCGTGGTAAATCTCGTCCAGAATGCGAGACAAGGCCGACTGCAAGTCGCGGCGTGTCTCAAGGTGCAGCGCAAGACCCCGCCAATGCCAAACGCCCGTGTTCGGGTCTTCCGACAAGGCGCACAGCATCTCGCGACGCTTGGCTGTGGCTACGGCAAGCCTGTCCTTGTGCTCGCGTTGGGCGACGGGTTCCGTGTTCAGCGCCTGCGCCTCGCGCCGCACCCGCTCCAAAGCCATGACCTCGGCGATGACCTGTCGCAAGCGATCAGCATCGGGACAGGCAACCACGATATCCGGCCCCGTGAAGTAGCCGAGCACTTCGTCGTTGAAGCGCGCGCGATCCGCTTCGTTCTGGATCAGGAAAAAAATGATTCGCGGCGTGTCCGTAGACTCCGGAAGCCGCCTGAAGGTACCGACATCGGCGAAGCTCGGCAGGAAATAGCGCAAGGTCCCGGTTTGGATCGCATGCCGACGACCGAGGATAGGTTCGAGAGCATGCTCCTTGTTGAGGACGCTTGCGAGATTGAAGCGTCCGGTACGCTCGATCTGTTCCTGGACCGCGGCCTCTAGGTCAAAATCGCTACCCTCCCAGACCCGATACTCGCCGCTGAACTTGCGGTACTGAAGCACCGACCTATCCATCAGCTGGCGCGTGACCGAAGGCGCAGTACCTGGGGGATCGGCACACAGGGCCACCAGCTCCTTGGAGGCTTTGAGCCCGCCCTGGGCGCCGATGATGTTGAGTAACCCGATGGACTTGAGCAGTTGATCCTGGCGCTCGGGCGCATCGCCAAGACGTTCGGTTGCAGTGACAACCTCCATCCAGCGCCGGCGAGTGAAGTGATCCGCGACCGAGGCCGACTGGTTGCGGATGAAATACTCGTAGAGCTGCCAGGGCAAGATCCAGTCGCCGAGCTTGGCTAGGCGCGCCAGGCTATCGCCGAAGCCGAACGGCTCGTGGCTGCCAAGGTAGCTGAAAAGCGTGCGCTCGTTCTGCGCCACCTTCTGACACAGCAACGGCAACAGCAACGCACTGACTGGATGCAACGGGTAGCAGCGCCCGAACAGCTCGGTCGCCGTCTCTGTGTCGAGAGCCTTCGGCAAGGCAGCGGCTTTGGCCAGCTTCGCGGCGACATCGGCCGCTTGGGCGCGAATACGCTCGGCTTCGTCCTTCTCAAAGAGATGCGTGAACGCTGCGGCGACGACACGGAGAACCTCTTCCGCGGACTCGATGAATGGGATCGTCTCGAAGCGCCCCTGGACCTTGGCCCACTCGTTTTTTAGGGTATCGCCCAAACCCCGGGCGTACTGATCCATGGACTGATGCAGCAGCACGACCACGGTGAGCTTGGCAGCGTGGGCCGCGTTGGCGCGCTCGGCCAGCGCCTGCAACAGAAAGATGTCGTTCGCGCCATAGTGTCTGGCCTCGTACTCGAGGAACTTGCCCAGCTCGTCGATAACCAGCAGGAGACCGGGGCCACCAGCGCGAGCGATAGCGTCTTGCAGCGCCGAAACGGCCGCCATCAGCTCGCTGGTCGTGACCTGGTCCGCGTTGCTCAGCCGACGCAGCGCTTCGATGACGTCCGGGCGTCGACCGATGCGCTCGGCCCAATAGCGTGTGGCGCCATCGGCGAGCGCCGAGGCAAGACGCTTGGCGAAGGGCTCCGGGCTGCCGGTCAGAACCACAACGCAGTGGCCTCGATGCGCCGTTGCGTCTTCGCCTTCGGGTTGAAAACGTCGCGCAAGGGCTGGCTCCGCTGCATCCAAAACGTCGAGCGCCGCTTGCGTGTTGTCGGCCTCCGGCGCACCGAGCAAGTGAGTCAGGAACGCGGCGAAGGACGATTTTCCTGCCCCGTAGGGTCCAACCAAGGACCAGGCGCGCGGGGCGACCTCTGCATCCAGGGTATCGGCGATGCGTCCGAGGGTGTGCAGTGCGCGAGGCGTTGGGATGTAGCCCCGCACGACGGTCGGGGAATCGCAGTCGCGCTCCAGGTTGACCGAACGCGTGTACTGCGCATTGACAATAATCTGATCCTCGGGGCTCATGCCGCTGCACGCTCCTTGTCGTAGTGGGCTTCGAGCATTTCCAGGGGTGTGCAGTCGCCGACCCGATAGAGCTGATGGATACCGGCGGTCTCGCGGAACGCGAGCACGTCGGGCATGACTCTCACCAGGCGCTCCAGCTTCCCAAGCAGCGCGCCTTCGCTGAGCCGGAAAACGGCGCCAAGGGCCGGATACCCGGTTGGGCCGTACATCAGATCCGAGACAGGTAGCTGTGACTCGCCGAGGGCCTCGAACAGCTCCAACACGGCGAAGCCGAGGATCATCGGGGGCAAACCTTCGCGCTGACCTGGCCGAGATTCGAAGGAGCGCGAGTCGGGCAGCTCGGTGACAAGCCCCAACACAGACAAGGGCGAGTCAAG
>Ga0315535_1001897_pt1 | contig 13719 bp, 12 predicted proteins | sample SalMarSW160220MG_2_FD_203092 | JGI IMG/M metagenome (GOLD analysis project Ga0315535, IMG submission 203092) | Salt marsh sediment microbial communities from the Plum Island Ecosystem LTER, Massachusetts, United States - Salt Marsh Sediment SW1602-20 ...
TTGGAGAAGGCTTGCAGAAAGCACAAAACAAGATTAATACTCTTGTCACGGCGTATGAACAGGGTGAACTCGAGTCCCTGCCCGGTCGAAGTCTTGAGGAAACCTTAGAAATGGAGATCATGCGAGTCACTGGCCGAGCAAGGGATATGGCTGGTGAAATTGCCAGTAAATACCTCGGGTTGAACAACAGTGCTGTTATCATGGCAAAATCAGGCGCCAGGGGTTCTATGCTGAACCTGTCGCAGATGTCTGGGTGTGTCGGCCAACAAGCGGTGAGAGGTGAACGAATCTCCCGAGGATATAAATACCGGACGTTACCGCATTTCAAAAAAGGGGATCTAGGGGCAAGTGCTAAAGGGTTCGTTGCCAATAGTTACAAGAGTGGGTTGAACCCTACTGAATATTTCTTCCATTCAATGGGAGGAAGAGAAGGTCTTGTTGATACCGCAGTTCGAACCTCCCGGTCAGGGTATATGCAGCGTCGTCTCGTGAACGCTTTGGAAGACCTCAAGGTGGAAAGCGATGGGACCGTACGCCACACGGGTGGAGAAATCATCCAATTCAGATATGGTGAAGATGGAGTTGACCCCACACGAAGCACCGCAGGAAAAGCAGTGGATCTTGATCGGATCATTTATGATGTGAAACAGGAGGGATAATCACATGGCAAAACCAGTTCCTAAGAAGAATCGCACACAAAAAAAAGTGGAAAAGGAAAAGCCTGTGAAATTGACTAAGCCAAAAATCATCCCTGTTAACATAAGGAAACAACCCGTGAAAAAAGTCGCAAAGAGCAAGGTCCTAAAGCCTACGAAAAAATTACAAAAGGTTGAGAACGCTCTCGAGAAGAAAAAACCAGTAAAAAAGAAAACGAAAAAAGAAAGGACAACGTCTGAGAAAAAAAGTGAGAAGCAAAAAGAGCCGGAGCGAACGTTCCTTCCCCCGCCAATAAGAACAGTAGAAGAACCAAAAGAGTACAAGACGATACGAGCAGAAATAAACAAACTACAGAAAAATCATTTTCTTCCCATTTCCGTTATCGATGGTATCGTCGAGTATGCGGCACGAGATAAAAAAATTGAGAAGAAATTGAAAAACATTGTTGAAAAAGCACTCGAAGAATACACGAAAAATCTGATTGACCCAACTGAAGCATGTGGTATAATTGGTGCGCAGAGCATCGGGGAGCCTGGCACACAGATGACCATGAGAACATTCCACTACGCTGGTGTCGCAGAAATTAACGTTACCCTTGGGCTACCACGATTAATTGAGATAGTGGATGCTAGGTCCAGTCCATCAACTCCAATGATGAACATTTATCTTCGAGATGAGTATCGAGTAAATCCGGATTTAGCAAAAGAAATCGCTAATAAAATTGAGATAACCAGACTTACGGATGCCGCCGATATTGAAATGGATCTCGTCAATATTACTATCGCCATTAAGCCAAATAAAAAAACAATGGAGAAAAAAGGGATTACCATTGAGGATCTTTTAGAACGGGTTCAATCGGTTCGTAAGTTATCTGCAAAAATTGAAAAAGATAGCGTGAAAGTAACGTTGGACGAACCAGGGTATAAGATACTTCAGAATACGAACGAGACGTTAAAGAATCTAAAAATCAAAGGGATTGATGGGATTAAACGAGTTATCATCAGAAAAGAGCCTAATGAAGGATATGTGATCTATAGTGAAGGCAGTAATCTCAAAGAAGTCTTAGATATTGAAGGGGTTGATCCGTACAGGGTTACGACCAACGATATCCATGCGATTGCTCGAGAGTTAGGGATTGAGGCAGCACGTAACATGATTATTCAAGAGGCGTATTCGACACTCTCAGAACAGGGGTTAAATGTTGATATGAGACATATTATGCTTGTTGCTGATGTGATGACTGCTGATGGGACGGTACGAGCTATTGGGCGTCATGGTGTCAGTGGTGAGAAAAGCTCTGTGCTTTCACGAGCTGCATTTGAGATTACCGTCAATCATCTTCTTCTCGCCAGTCAGAGAGGAGAATCAGATGAGCTGAATGGTGTGGCAGAAAACATTATCGTTGGGCAACCAGTGAATCTTGGCACCGGTGCTATTGAACTTGTTATGAATACTACAAAAAAACCAAAAAAGAAGGGAAAGTAAATGGTAGACGTAAATAAAGCGTTAAAAGATGTATCAAAGAAAGGGACGATCAGTATAGGTGAAAAACAGACGAAAGCCGCAATACAAAAAGGGGCAGCAAAACTTGTTGTAATGGCAAATAACTGCCCGTCTATAACGAGTATAACGTCGCTTTCTACCGAACATAAGGTCCCTTTGTACAATTACAGTTCAACTGGTGTTGAGCTCGGTTATACCTGTGGGAAAAGCTTTGCGGTCTCCTGCTTTGCCGTGCTTGAAGAAGGGGAATCGAATATCTTACAGCTCGTGAAAAAAAGGAAATAAAGCGCATGGCAGAGATAATTCTTTCTAACGAGACCGTTCAGTACATCAATCTTGCATCGAAGTATTCAGGGGCAAGCATCAGAGATTGTGTCGTCGAGGACGACCATGTCATCTTTATCGTTGAGAAAGGACAGCTTGGTATTGCGATAGGAAGTAAAGCCAAGAACCTTGAAAAGTTACGGTTGCTTTTTAAGAAAAGCGTTAAGTTCGTTGAATTCGACGAGGATAAAACCAGGTTTGTTCAGAATCTCTGCAAACCATATGATGTAAAAAAGGTGAGCTTCGAAGGAAACGAGGATGCAAGTGTAGCGAGGATAGAAGTAAATCCAAGAGATAAGTCAAAATTGATTGGTAAAGGCGGACGAAATATTAATATGATTCGAAAAATGGCTCAACGTCATCATCGGATAAAGGATGTTCAAATTATTTAAGATGTCTCTTCTGTAGATAATACTTTTAAAGGGTATTGTATTCCAAGATGGCAGGGGGCAGAGTGTGCGCATACGGGCTCATCCTATTATTGATTTTAAGAAACGAAAGGGAATTCCGTTTTACTTTCAAAAAAGGAAGATCGTTGGTGAAGAGGGTGACACTATTGCTTCTGCGTTGCATGCCGCAGGGGTAAGGACTCTAACAATGAGTCTAAAATATGAGAGCCCTCGAGGGTTTTTTTGTGGAATCGGAAAATGTTCTTCCTGTCTGATGAGAGTAAACGGGATTCCAAATGTACGGACGTGTATCGCGCCATTAAAAGAAGGAATTCATGTTAAAATGCAGGATAAACTTGCTCAGTTACCAGACGCAGGGTTCCTTGGAGAACCTCAAAAAACCCTTAATTTCGATGTCTTAATTGTGGGTGCTGGTCCTGCGGGTCTATGTGCAGCTATTGAGAGTGCAAATCAGGGAGCAACGGTATTGATTGTCGATGAAAACCAATGCATTGGAGGTCAGTTGATTAAACAGACTCATAAATTCTTTGGCTCTAAACAAGAACGTGCTGGGACTCGTGGTATTGACATTGTAAAAGAACTAGAAAACGATTTGCAGAGTCTACAGAAAAAAGGGAAAATCCAGGTTATGACCATCGCAACAGTCATCGGTTATTATGAGAGTGATTGTGATAATAAATATCGTTTTGGTGTGGTGAAACGCTGCGAGTATCAAAGTACATTGTGTGATGTTCGATGTAAGTCAGTGATCCTAGCATGTGGTGCCATGGAGAACATGCTGTTGTTCCCGGGGAATGACCTTCCTGGTGTATATGGTGCTGGTGCTGTGCAGACACTGATGAATGTCTATGGGGTGAAACCCGGTAAGCGAGTTCTAATGGTCGGAGCAGGTAATGTTGGTTTAATTGTCTCCTATCAATTATTACAGGCCGGGATCGCTGTCGATCGGGTCGTTGAGGCAGCTCCTGTTATTGGTGGGTATAATGTTCATGCTGCAAAACTCCGGCGATGTGGTGTTCCGATACTAACCTCTCATTCTATTAAAGAAGTATGCGGTGAGAAGAAAGTCGAAGGTGCGGTTGTGATACGACTTGATGAGAATTGGAAACCAATTAAAGACTCTGAGGAATATATCAAATGTGATACAATTTGTCTTGCTGTTGGTTTGACTCCTTCGACACGATTACTTTCTCAGATTGGTGTTGACATCGAGTTCATTCCCGAAGCAGGCGGGTACGTCGCGCTCCATGATGATTCCATGCAAACGTCGGTCAAAGGTATATATGTTGCAGGAGACGCCTCAGGCATCGAGGAAGCATCTACCGCGATGATCGAAGGAAAAATCGCTGGTCTTGCAGCATCCATTCAGTTAGGTCGATCGAAGAATCGAAAGCTCTTGGAACACTATCGCGAAGAGCTTTGTCAACTTCGGGCAGGTCCCTTTGGAGAAAAGCCACGGATAGCAAAAGAAAAAATAGCAAAGCTTACGGAGGCACACTATGCAGATGTATGAGAAAACCGGAATACTTACTACTAAGGATTTACGTCTACCCTCACAGAAACAACTTGGGAAGGGAGTTGCAATCCATGTGTGGATTCCTGTCCGGTTCATGCAATCTCTATGAAAGATATCAATGCACCACCAGTCAACGATTTTGAGAAATGTATCGGCTGCACAAAATGTGTTGGTATTTGTCCAGGGTTAGCTATTTTTGTGGTAAAAGTAAAAGGTGATAAAGCATGGGTGACGCTCCCATATGAGTTTGTTCCGATACCTACGGTTGGAGACGTAGTGCAGGCCTTGGATAGGACTGGGATGATGCGGGGTAAAGCAGTTATCAAAAAGGTTGTCAAACAGGGAAAAACCATGGTTGTGACCATTGAGATTGATAGTCGTTTAGCAATGGATATCAGGAATATAAAGGTTTGATGTATGAAACGAAGCATTGTCTGTCGATGTGAAGATATCAGCGAAGAAGATGTGATTCACGCTATTGAGGAGGGATACACCGATATCGAGGAGCTTCGGAAGAAACTCCGGATTGGTATGGGCCCCTGTCAAGGTCGTGTCTGTATTCAACTGGTAGCACGCATCCTTGAAAAGAAAACAGGGAAAAAGGTAGCACACATTCCACTTCCAACGGTGCGACCTCCATTGGTTCCTGTATCTCTTGGAACACTGGCATGTGAGAAAGATGAAAAGTAAGGCAGATGTCGTGATCATCGGCGGTGGCGTTAACGGTTGCTCTCTTGCATACCACCTGGCAAAAAAAGGATTCGATGTTGTCTTAGTCGAGAAAAAATATCTTTCATCTGGTGCGACAGGTGCGTGTGGCGCAGGGATTCGACAACAGTGGTCAACCAAGGAGAACGCATCCCTCGCGATTCAAAGTGTCAAGATCTTTGAACAATTAAGCAAGGAACTTGGTCAGGATATTGAGTTTCGCCAAGGTGGATATTTAATCGCAGTTCATGATGAAAAAGAAATGAAACAAGCAGAAAAGAATGTCGCAATGCAACGATCCCTTGGCTTGAAAGTTGATATTTTAAAGCCTGAGGAAATAACCGATGTTGTACCTATTCTTGATGTGAAAGGTATGAGTGCGATTGGTGCGACCTTCTGTCCAACCGATGGACATGCGAATCCGTTCAAAACCACGTTTGCGTATGCGGATGCAGCACGGAAATGTGGAGCTACGATATATACGCATACCATGGTTACTGATATGAAAATAACAAAAAAAATAATTCGTGCGGTGGTAACCGATAAGGGTTCAATCAAGACCAGTGTTGTGGTGAATGCTGCCGGGATTGATTCGAAATCGATTGCAGAAATGGTAAACGTAAAATTACCTCTTACACCATTTCGTAAGGAGATAATGGCCACAGAAAGACTTCAACCGTTGTTTGAAGCGATGGTGATTTCCTTTAAAGACGGTATTTATTTTAGTCAGCAGAAAGAAGGACAAATCGTTGGTGGTATTCCTATCCCTGAGGAGAAAAGCGGGTACAAGACGATGCCGACGTTTACGTTTCTTCAGCATATGGCACAAACATTGACGAGGTATGCTCCGGTGTTAAAACATGTGAACCTGTTGCGGCATTGGACCGGGTTCTACGATGTGACACCTGACGCTAGACCGATCCTTGGCGAAGTCAAAGAGGTGAAAGGCTTTATCCAATGCAATGGATTTAGTGGCCATGGGTTTATGATATCACCCATGGTATCAAATATCCTAACCGAACTTATCGTTAAAGGAAAAAAATCCGACGTTCTTGAAAATCTTAGTCTGGAACGTTTCAAAGGGAAAAAAATCGAAAAGGAACTCTCTGTGGTTGGCTAGGAACAATTATAATAAATAATACTAAGGTATCATATCGATGAGTATGGATTACAACGCGATTGGCTTTAAAGCAGGACTAGAGATTCATCAACAACTCCAGACCCATAAGTTATTTTGTCAGTGTAAATCAAAAATATCAGACAACGCGGAATATAGCTTTGAACGATTGCTACGACCAACGCAAAGTGAACTTGGCGATGTTGACAAAGCTGCACTGGAGGAAGCAGCACGGAAGAGACGGTTCCTGTATACCGCTTCAGGGTCATCAACCTGTTTAGTGGAAGCTGATGAAGAACCACCCCATGCTGCCAACGAAGAAGCAATCGATATCTGTCTTATGATGACATTACTTCTGAACGCAAAACCAGTCGATGAGATTCAGTTCATGAGGAAAATCGTCATTGATGGATCAAATACCACAGGGTTCCAGCGAACTGCATTGGTCGCTATGGGTGGGTCACTTCAGAACGTACGGATTTCGACTCTTGCCTTAGAGGAGGACGCGGCCCGTAAGTTAACAGAGAAGGATAAACTAGTGAACTACGGTCTTGATCGTCTTGGGATACCACTTATTGAGATTACCACCGAGGCAGATATCACCTCCCCAGAACAGGCACAGCAGGTAGCTGAGCAGCTTGGTATGCTGTTGCAGGCGACAAAAAAGGTGAAAAGAGGTTTAGGGACGATACGGCAGGATCTGAATGTTTCGATCGCACGGGGAGCACGTATCGAGGTGAAAGGAATCCAATCGCTCAGCTCGATTTCAAAGGTTGCCGAAAACGAAGCACTTCGACAGAGGGATATTGTAGAAATTTCAGAAACACTCAGGAAACGAACCAAGAAAAAGGATCTAGAGGATGCTTGTAGCATCGAATTATCCGATGTGTTTCTGAACACGAAATCGAAACTGATTCAAAGTCAACTACAAAAAAAAGGATGTGTTAAAGGAATCCGGCTCCCAGGATATCAAGAGTTACTAAAAAAAACGCACACACACCTTGGGAAAGACTTTGCAATATACGCAGGTCTTGCTTCAGGAATTGGCGGTATCATTCACAGCGATGAGATGCCAGGGTACGGTTTCTCAGAAAAAGAAATACTAACCGTGAAACAGCGATTACACGTAGGCAGTACAGATGCGTTTGTTCTTGCACTCGGTAATGAACGAATGGTTGATACTGCATTACATGCAGTTCTACGAAGAGCAATTATGTATCTTAAGGGAGTACCTGAGGAAGTTCGTCGAAGTCTTCCCGATAACACCACTGAATATATGAGACCGCTCCCTGGTGCAGCACGTATGTACCCTGAGACCGATGTACCTCCAGTACGGATTACATCTGAACGATTACATAGGATTCATCTCCCAGAGAAACCTAATGAGAAACGGCAACGGCTTTTCCATCAATACAATCTCAATCAAGAACAAATCAATCAATTGCTTTCCAGTGGTTATGAAGACGATTTTGAAAAATATGCCACTCAATTCCCAGACTTGAAAAGTGTCATCCTTCGCACCTACTTTAATACATTCGCTGAACTTGAAAATGAAGGAATTAAAGTAGAAGACATTGACGAAAAAAAATTAAAAGCAGCGTTTTCAGCCTTACAAGAAGGTAGATATGCAAAAGAAGCAGTTCCATTCATCTTAAAATATCTTTTTATACATTCAAATTCCTCAGTTGAGGATGCAATCCAGGGATGTGGTTTACGCAAGACAGGGAAAGAAGAGATGGCAGAGGTTATCCGGAGAATCATTTCAGAGCGAAAAGATTTTGTCAAAGAAAAAGGCATCAATGCTCAGGAGCCGCTTATGGGCCTAGTGATGAAGGAGCTGCGAGGAAAAGCTGATGGAAAACTCATTAGCAAAACACTTCAGGATGAGATCTTAAGGTTTATTTCGTCATAAACTCAAACCAATCAATGTTTCCGTTTTCCAGGAGTGTCCTTATGTGTTCTTGTTCTTTGGTACAAGGTGTGTTGCCTTTCTTAAACCGAACAAAAAGAATTGAATCCTCTTCAAATTGGATACCATCAACAGGAGAGCCTATAAATCGGAAATTATCAGGATTATACGGGTAGTATTTCATTATTTCACGATAATCCTCCTTCTGAGCAGTAATATAGTCCATTTTTTGCTGCAGGGGAGTTACTGCGCTACGATAGGAAAGTATCACACCGAGGATGATTCCAATGATACTTCCAAGTAAAAACAACCAGATGCTCATTAAAAGATCCATAATTCTTCCTCTAAGAAAGAGGATGGAAGAAGAAGTAAAATATCTTTTCCTTTCAATTGCATTATGAAGGGGCGAGTCTTTTTTTAAAAAGGAATTTGAGGTTTTTTATCCCATCTTTGAAGCTTTCAAGTTTCACTTGGCCTTCTCTGGCAGAAAGAGTTGATGGTATCTCCTTAGCTTTAACATGTTTGGTAGTGAACATCTCTATTTTTATTTCTTCTGAAAACGGCATGCCGTTGTTGAATGCTTCAAGGGGTTGTATTTTGGTAAGAGCGTCGCGTTTGAAGATCCACATGCCTGATTGCGAGTCACGGATATTGACTAAAAATAGGATGCGAAGGGTCCATGCTAAGGTGAGGTTCCCGAAACGGTGTTTAAGGGACATTGAACCATGTTTTAAGGCTGCAAAACGATCGGTTGTCATAAAATCAAGGTGCTCATCTATCAGCATTTGTATGTATTCATGAATGATATGAAAGGGGTAGGTCGCATCTGCATCCCCGGTGACGATGATATCACCTGTTGCATGCGCTAGTCCAGTTTTATAGGCTCGCCCATATCCTTTTCGTGTCTCAAGGAGTACCTGTGCTCCTTTGCTGGTCGCAATCTCCCGCGTCTTATCTATGGAATTTCCATCAACGATAAGAATCTCAAGATCCCATTGCTGGTTCTGAAAAAAATCTTTTTTCACGGCATCAATCGTTTTCCCGATGCCTCGTTCCTCATTGATCGCGGGGATAACAATACTAACCTTCAGAGATACTCACTCCAGTAAGAAGTATAAAAACAAAGGGGTTAAAAGAGTTTTGAAAAAAATAGGTTAAAAAAAAGAGAAAGAAAAGGGGTAAAACCCCTCTGTTTGTGTTTAGTTCCGTCTGCGTCTAAGGAGCAGGAACGCTACCCCAATTGCTGCGATGAGTGTCAGGAGCTCAAATCCAGGTATGCCCCCACCTTCAGTGACCGTCACTGTGGTTGATATTGGATCATATCCTGGGAAGGTCGCTGTCACTGCATAGCTACCTGCTTTGCTAGGTGCAGTTATCGTGACAACACCACCAGCACCACTCGTGTAGGTTTTTCCTTCAAAGGTGACGGTTGCACCTATGACTGCGCTACCTGAATCGTCAGCAATGGTCAGCGTGAATGTCTGTCCAGCTTTTACTTCACCAGAGATGGCAACGATGAGTTTCGGAATGTTCAAGATCATGACAATTGCACCTGTAGCACTGGTATATCCCTCAGCTGTTGCCGTGATCGGATAGGCTAGCGAGGTTGTCACTGAGGGCGCAGTAATGGTTGCGACACCGCTTGTGGTCGGCCAGGTTTGCCCATCGAACGTGAATGTCACAGTGGCATCAGTGATGAGTACTCCATTAGATCTCGCCTCAACAGTGAAAGTCGCTCCTTCGTCAACTGAGGGGTTAAGGCTAATCGTCATTGGTTTTCGACCTTGTGCCATGATGATAAATGCATTGTCAGGGTCGGTTTCATTTTCGATATATATCGTGACGTTACCACTCGCATCTGCCGTAATTGAGAACTCTACTTTTCCAGATGTATCAGTGAATAGGTCGGAAGGTAATTTTGCAAGAATTGTTTCATTGAGTGCCATTCCATGATCAAGACCGACTCTTACACCTTGCAAGGGGGCCCCAGTTGCTGGATGAGTGACTGTAATGGTGACTAAGGTTGCTTCTCCATTGTAAATTGTTGCAGGGTTTGCTGTGGCAGTCGCAGTTGTTACACGGAGCAATCCATCAGCAAATCGATCTGCTCCTCCATCAGGTGTAAAGCTGAAAGTAACGTTACCAAGTGTGGTTGCGTTGACTCCTTCAAGGGTACCGACTCCGTTCTCTATCGATATAGACGTATCTTCTCCTTCTTCTGAAGCCTCTGGAACACCGGACATATTATATATGGTTAATGTTCCGTTTCCCGCTGGCATTAGTTGGAAGGTCATGTTGACCGCGTCATCAATCTTCCAAGCAAGTGTAGATGGTGAACTGGTTACGATGTAGTTGGTAACAATAAGTGTTGCGTTATTGCCTCTGCTGTCACAGGTATCGTTCATGGCGGCGAGATAATAGGTTCCTCCAGAGAGAATGATCTCCTCACCAGTGATGTCATAATCGTCATCTTTATACCATTCATCTTGACCAGTGACATATGCACCAGTTTCGTTAAATAGTGCAACAGATAAACCATCCGCATCAGGGTTTCCACCGTCAATAAGACTGACCATGATGTCATATTCAACAGCATCTCCAGCATACGCGGTGGTTGGGGTAATATTGACCATCATGTTGTGTTTTCTTTCCATGACGACTTTAGCATATCCCCAGAAAGTTGAACCTGGATATGATGATGCAGCTATGGTAATATTCTGTGGAGCAGTGGTTTTTTGATCATCTGCTGTGATCCAGAAGGTATATTCCCCATTCAGACCATTTCCTGCTGTTTTGTCACCATTCGTTTCGTTTAAGAATTCTGCTGAATCTTCCCACATTATAGTCACATAAGCGTATTTTAAGGGAGCTCCATCAGCATCTTTGACAGTAACAGTGAGGTTGAAATCAGATCCAACAGTGAACATATCAGCAGCAGGGGTGACTTGTGTCCCATTGATGATTTCAAGGGTTTGACTTGCAGTTCCGTTATCATCCCCGGGCCAATCAATCGTTATTGTGATTGATCCTCCAGGCATTGTTGGTGTTACGGTAGCAGTCCAGTTTCCTTTCGTCCCAGAATGGGTAAGCGTGGTTACATCGACAGGATATAAAATATCACCGCTTATGGTAATATTCTTCCAATCCTCCCAAGAATCATCACCATAGTATGCTCGTCCAAGATCATTTGTAATGCTTGTTCCATATATGGAAAAATCTATATCGATTGTGTCTGCATGATGACCTCCGGTATATGCTGGGATGAAGTCTATTTTATTATCTGCATAGGATGCAAGTATCAGCTGCACTGGTGGATTTGATCGTTTCACGATAAAGGAAGCTGAATTGTTCCACTCATAGGTACCATCGGTGTTAGCATCAAGTCCAAACACGACTTTCCAAGTACCGTTTACGTTATCGTCACCAATAGCAGTAGCAAGATCGCTCCAACCATCACCATCATCGAATCGCGGGATCATTATCGAATAATCGCCATCGCCTAAATTGGTTATATAATCACTAAAGTTGACGTAATCTGATCCATATTTAAGCATAATCGAATAATTAAAGCCAAGACCCGCACCTGTGCTGTTTGTCACATTGACATCTATTCGTGCGTCAAACCCCCAGTAGAGTGTCGTGTTTGTTAAGGTAATCATTGGTTTTGCGGTTTTGACGGTAAATGTCTTTTCAGTTGCATTTTTTTCAGGTGGATCCCAGGGGCCTATGGTTGCGTAATTGTAGTTGGTAGGCGAGGGGAATTCTCCACTATAACCGCTTCCATATAAAGGATCATAAGCGCTACCATTTTCATCGCCGTAATAATAGTACACTCCATAATTGTCAAGATCTCGATAGGCGAGTACAGTATAATCACCTGCATATTCGAAGTAATCTTTATCTAATGTTGCAGTCCCTTGTGAATATTGGTTAAAGACTGTGTTGTTTTCAGGGTCGAGAACAGCTATCATGCAAGGCACACTGTTTCCATCTTCTGTTACACTTATAGAGACTTCATCATTTGATCCATATGTAATATCTGTAATAGCACCTATAGTGTATGCAGTTGAAGTGTTAACCCATATGTATCCAGCGTATGAAGTGTGATTTGTATCCGTATCAAAGATCCACATACCCGCTCTGAGGAAAGAAATCGAACTTCCACCAGTTTGCAGCGTATCAAGTGTGTGGCTATTAACAACATTTGCTTGTGTTGCTAGAACTCGGACAGGATAACTATCTACACTGTACGGTCCATCCCATGAAAAATTCGTTGCGATACCAGGCGAGATAGACCAATAATTCGGGTAGTAAAGATAATAGGTGCCATTTGCCGCCCACTCCGAGGTGTTGATCTTAATCTGACTATTTGTATAGGTTGTACCGTAGACAAGTTTTATCGATGCATCTCCCCATTCATCAAAACCAGGTTGTGCGCTAGCTTCTTTTACGACATTTAATTGTTTTAGAACTACCAGCGTTGATAGTAACATTGTCAGTACTACCAAGGTAGCGATTATTTTGTTTCCTTTCATTTTTTGTGTCCTCCTAAATTCATCTTGCATATTCCTTCATAATGGTCAGGTAAAACACGTCTTGGTTCACACCGTGAACCACCATATAAGTCCCTCACTAGTGTAGATGTAGGTAACTTATATCTGTGTCCTCACCGGACCTCAGCTCACGTAAATATCTATCTTGTTTATATACATTACGATTTTCTTTCCTTATCTTATAAACAACTATTGGTATAAAATTTAGATTAATGACTTAAATGGTTTTCGTTTCAATTTATTTTAATCTTAAAAAAATTTTCCTGGATGTATCACTATTTCTATCCATTGTAGCATTCAGCAACCCGATCACTTTCCGAAGTTGTTCTTGGGACGCCGTTTCGTAAAAGATTTTCACCTTTTCCAAAGTAAGTATCTTCCCACAACCGGCACATTTCGTCGTCTTAGAAGAGAGATTCGCTCCTTTTACCTGTTTACAGTGTGGACAGACGATAACACCCAATCTCATAAGATACCATCTTGATAAACAAACCTTAACTAATAAATATACCTATTATTATGTGGGCTTGACACATTCCCCGCCTTAGCTCAGTCTGGCTGGAGCGGCCGGCTGTAGACTCTATGGCCGTTACCGGCAGGTCCCCGGTTCAAATCCGGGAGGCGGGACTCTTTTCTTTATAAAGTCCACAATGTTTATTCAGCTATCAGATATATACAAAGAGTGAGATGACAACAAAGAAAACAAAGGCAGTGTGTGCTCCGTTTTCAGAAGCTGAACCAGTCCGGAGGATTCTGCGAAAAAGTAACCTATTACGCAATGATATCGAGATACTAAAGGAAGGAAAATTTATTTATTTTCCTGTTAAGGAAGTCCCGAAGGATTTAAAGTCGTTCAAGATTGTTTCAAAATCATTAAAGCTGAAAGCGGTGAAACCCCACTGTTACAAAGATCTTCTTAAACTCCCAAAAAAACTACTGAATACGCTTCCAACATCCTATGATACAGTGGGAGCAATCATTTTACTGAAGTTACCGAAAGTGCTTTTTCCGTATCGCAAAGA
>Ga0315535_1001899_pt1 | contig 13715 bp, 8 predicted proteins | sample SalMarSW160220MG_2_FD_203092 | JGI IMG/M metagenome (GOLD analysis project Ga0315535, IMG submission 203092) | Salt marsh sediment microbial communities from the Plum Island Ecosystem LTER, Massachusetts, United States - Salt Marsh Sediment SW1602-20 ...
TTTGCAATTCCTCGGGCCAGTGCCTGGCCGGTCACGGCGACTGCGACGGGAATTCCGCCAACGGTTGCGAGGCCGACCTGGATGACAGCATCGCAAACTGCGGAAGCTGCGGCAACCTGTGTTCTTTCCCTCACACTACTGCCGATTGCATCAGCGGAAGCTGTGCTTTAGGCGAATGCGAGGCGGGCTGGGCCGATTGCAACTCTGTTCTGACAGACGGTTGTGAGTCCGAGGTGGCCTTTGATGTCGGCAACTGCGGAGCTTGTGGAAACGCCTGCAACCTGCCCCACGTGAGCGACCCCTATTGTTACCAGGGGGTCTGCCAGATCAACACTTGCGAGGCCGGCCGGCAAGACTGCGACGGCATCACTTCCAACGGCTGCGAAGCCGACCTGCAGAGCGACACCACCAACTGCGGCGGCTGCGGCCAGCCCTGCCAGTACGACTACGCCTCCCCGGTTTGCAGCAGCGGTTCCTGTCAGATGGGTGCTTGCCAGAGCGGCCACCAGGATTGCAATATGGACAGCTCGGACGGTTGCGAGGCCGACGTCTGGGGTGATCCGCAGAATTGCGGCGACTGCAGCACAACCTGCGGTCCCTACGATAACGCCATGGCCATTTGTGCCGCAGGCGGCTGTCGCATGTCGTGTGACGTCGGCTGGGCCGACTGCAACGCCGACGACTCGGACGGCTGCGAGGTCGAACTGCAGGCCGACCCAGCCCACTGCGGCGCCTGCGATCGCACCTGCGAGTTCGCCCACGCCGCCGGTCAGTGCCAGGCCGGAAGCTGCGTCATGGGTGCCTGCGAAGGCGGATATGACGATTGCAACTCCCACCCGGTTGACGGCTGCGAGATCGACCTCAACGGCGATGTGGCTAACTGCGGCTCTTGTGCAAATGCCTGCGCCTTCGCCAACGCCTCGGCGCTTTGCAACCAGGGCGTCTGCGCCATGGGAGAGTGCGACAACGGCTTTGCCGATTGCAACACTGATCCCTCCGACGGTTGTGAGGTCTCTTTGAGCAGCGACCGGGACAACTGTGGCGACTGCGGCAAGGTCTGCGCCTTACCAGGCGTGGCAGAAAACGGCTGCGTGGGAGGCAGCTGCAGCGTTGTCAGTTGCAATCAGAATCTGGATAACTGTAACGCAGATCCTGCAGACGGCTGCGAAGTGGATCTCGAAGACGACCTTGCAAACTGCGGCTCTTGCGGCAACGCATGCAGTTTCTCCAACGCAGCTGCGGTTTGCAGCCAGGGTGTCTGTTCCTTGGGGACCTGCGACGCCGACTTCGCCGACTGCAACGCCGAAAGCTCGGACGGCTGCGAGATCCCGCTTACTACATCCGAAAACTGCGGTTCTTGCGGCACAACTTGCACCACTCCAGCCGTTTGCGTTCAGGCCGGAGGCGAGTGGTTCTGCGGGGCCGGTTGTGCCGATGGGGACTCTGACGGCTACGCCGATGTCGCCTGCGGCGGCAACGACTGCGACGACGCCGACCCGGACGTGAACCCGGGCGCCGTCGAGACCTGCAACGGGGCAGACGACGACTGCGACGGCACCGTAGACAACGGCTTCGACAACGACGCTGACGGCGTGTCCAGCTGTGCTACGCCGCCCGACTGCGACGACACAAACGCCTCGGCCTTCCCGGGAGCCAAGGAGGTCTGCGATGACGGCATCGACAACGACTGCGATGGCACCGTTGACAACTGTCCGGGGGGAGGCTGCGGCTGTGCCTCGGCGCAGGACCGGCGCTCGGGCGGAATACTGGCCATTCTTTTGCTGGGTCTGATGCTGGTTTGCCGGCGGCGTAGCTGAGCAGTCCTGCTGCTGCCCGCCTAGCTTTTGCTGTTTTAAATCAGGGCGCGCAGCTTGGCCACCCTGTCTTCGGGGCCGACGACCACGAGCGTGTCTCCTCTGACCAGCGGCTCGGCCGGATCGGGAAACCTGCTGCCCCGCCGGCGGTTATGAACCGCGTAGACTACCACACCGAAACGGGCGCGCAGATCGAGCTGCTTGAGACTCTTGCCCAGCAGCATGCCGCTCACTCTGATCTCGCTCTTCACCTCGCCAGCCGTCAATTTGACCCGCTCCTCGTACTTTTCACCCGGAGCGCCTTCGGAAAAGCGCACTACCGCATCCCGCCGCAGCACCTCGCGGTTGTACAATGCTATGGCGTCCGCCTGGCTGATCCAGCCGATCAGGCGCTGGTTGCTGTCGACCACAGGTAACTCATCCACATGGTGGTGGCTGAATACGGAGATGCAGGTATCCAGGGTGTCATCGGGCGAGGCGCATTCAGGCGTCGGTTGCATCAAATCGGTCGCCACCAGCAGATGGCGCAGTGATTTCTCGTCCCGGATGATGCCGGTAACAGTGTCCACGGTAACGACACCCAATAGACGGCCATGCCGATCGGTGACGTACTGCTGATGGTGTTCGCCGGTAAGCACGCGCTCGATAATGTCGTCGAGCGGAGTGTCGGGCTGCAGAGTTCTGCCGGGTTTATGGGTCAAGGCGCTGACCGGAGTGCCGGACATGATCTCGGCCTCGGCCCCTGCTGTGAAGCGGGCTCCCCGGCGAACCAGTTTGAGAGTATAGATCGACTCACTGCTCAGTCTGGTGGCGATGAAGTGTGAGAGAATGCAGGCCAGCATCAGCGGCAGAATTATTGTGTGTTGATCGGTCAGCTCGAAGACGATCAGGATAGCCGTCAGCGGAGCGTGAGTCGTGGCAGCCACAAGCGCGCCCATGGCCACCAGCGCATAGGCGCCGGGGCTGGCAACCAGCCCGGCCGGCAGCAGCAAGTTGGCAAAAACCCCGAAGGCCCCTCCCAGGCTTGCGCCTATGAACAGGGAAGGCGCGAAGATTCCACCCGAACCGCCGGAGCCGATCGTCGTGCTGGTGGCAACGATCTTGGCCCCGCCCAGCAGCAGCAGGAAGCCCAGGAAATTCATGTCCAACGGAAGCCCGCTTTTCTTCCAGGTCAGCACCCGCCCGATGTGCTCGTAGCCGACGCCCATGACCTGTGGCAGCCAGATAGCCATGATTCCGACGAGGCCGCCTCCGAGGATTGCCTTGAGATAGTCGGGGATGGGAATCGCATTGAAGAAGTCCTCGACGGCGTACAGTCCCTTGGTGAAGGCTACCCCGGCCACAGCGGCCAGGGCTCCCAGCAGCACGTACAGCGGAAGCTCCCAGGCGCTGACCAGGTCGTGCGGAGCCACCTGGAAGGCCGGGAAATTGCCCAGGTGATAGCGGGCGATCACCGTGGCGACGACCGCGCCGACGACCAACGGGCTGAAGGTTTTCACCGAGCCGCGGCCCAGGATGATCTCAACTGCGAAAAGCACGCCTGCGATCGGCGCGTTGAAGGTAGCCGCGATTCCTGCTGCAGTTCCCGTGGCTACCAGGATCTTCATGCGCTCACTGTTGAATCCGAACAGTTGACCCGCAGATGAGCCCACCGCGGAGCCAATCTGAACGATAGGACCCTCGCGGCCGGCCGAGCCTCCGCTGCCGATAGTGACGGCGCTGACCATTATCTTCACCAGGGCCACCCGCGGCCTGATGCGGCCGCCTCGGCCCGTGCAGGCCTCCATCACTTCCGGCACACCGTGTCCCTTTGCCTCGCTGGCAAAAAAGTAGATCAGCGGCCCCACTAAAAGACCGCCCAGTGCGGGCGGGAGCACCAACCAGTACCAGGGCAGGGCGGCCAGTCGGTCGAGGCCGATACCGCCGGGAAAGGCAAGATGATTGACCAAGCTAATCAGGTATCTAAAAAGAATGGCTCCGTAACCGCCGGCCACCCCGACGACTACAGCGAGCACCAGCAAAAAAACGCTCGGGCCGCCCAGCCCCCGGGAAAGCCAAGCCCCGAGCCTGGCGCCGGGAGTTGCGCGAACCTTCTCAAGGGCAGGTTGGTCTGCGTCTGCGAAACCTGAGTTGTGTTTCAGTGAGAAACCCTCCCGAAAACCATTATCCCTGAAATGTCAGGGAGCGTCAAAACCTGATCTAGATAATCCACTCGGTCTGGTAGTCTTCCAGTGCCGGGACCATGCACAGGAATTGCACTGCCTGCTCACTCAAGTTGCTGTAGGCGTGAGCAACGCCCGCGGGAATGTAGATACAATCCCCGGTTTTCACGAAATGCTCTTGTCCATCCAGCACGAGCTTCATGCTGCCGGCGATCACCACTTGTTCGTGTTCCAGTCTGTCGTGCCTGTGCAAGGGGATCTCGCCGCCAGGTTCAATTGTGAAACGGCGAGTGTAGAAGTTGGGCAACCCATCATCTGGTCCCAGCATGACCTGAATGACGGCAGCACGGCTTCTGGTTACGGCTTGTGGCTCGACTTCATCAAAATGCCTGATAATTGGCTTTTCGGGCATATGGCTTGCTCCTTTCTGTTACCTGCGAGTGTACATGGCTAATTTATAGGCTTGTGGGGATATTGGCAATTTGACTTGCAGGCTCATCGTGTACATTGTCTAGATCATGACAAAGCCCAGAATCTTGATCGAAGGCGTCGGCGGAATTGGCGGGGTAGTGGCCGCCAGACTGGTCCAGGCTCGCTATCATCCCGTACTGGTTACTTCGAATCCCGAAATTACTGAGGCGATCAAAACGCAAGGGCTGCGAGTTGCCGACGGCAAGGAGAGCTTCAGCCAGCAGGCCGAGGTCTACACACGCCTGGACGAGTTGCCGCCCGATAGTCACTTCGACGTGGCACTTCTGTTGATGAAGGCCAATTCGGTGACCGAGGTCGCTCGCGCCACGTTGCCACATCTCGATCCCCGGGGCTACCTGGTAACTTGCCAGAACGGCATAGTCGAGGACGCCGTCTGTGAGGCTGTCGGTGCAGGGCGGGTGGTTTCGGCCATCATCGGCTGGGGCGGGACGATGCATGCTCCCGGAGTCTACGAGAAAACCGGCCCGGGCGCGATTCATATTGGCGAGTTGGATGGGCATCTGAGCGACCGGGTCAAGCTGTTGGCCGGAGCGCTGGGGCGGATCTCGCCCGTGAGTATAAGTGAAAACATACGCGGCGCGCTGTGGTCCAAGCTGGCGATTAACTGCGTCATCACTACCCTGGGTGCTTTGACCGGCGAGATGCTGGGGACGATGCTGCGCGACTGGCGCGTCAGGCGTGTTTTTCTGAGGGTCTATCGCGAGGTGATCGACACAGCCGAAGCCTTGGGCATCAAGCTGGAACGTATTGCGGTCAACCCCAGATTGCTCTATTTGCCGGCAGGGGCAGGACCAGTACGCCGGCGCCTGAAAGACCTCCTGGTCAAGGTGATCGGGAGACGCTATGGCCGGTTGCGCTCGTCCATGTTGCAGAGCCTCGAGCGTGGTCGTCCGACCGAGATTGATTTCCTCAACGGATACGTGGTCGGACAGGCGGCGCACGCTAGCATGGCAGTACCGCTCAACGCCGCTCTGGTTCGTATGATTAAGGAAATCGAAGCGGGGCAGAGACCACTTCAGATGAGGAACATCGATGAGATGATCGACGCTGGAGACTAGTCTGGTCTCAGCCTCCCCGAATTACTCCAAAAGTAGGGCTGGGTGAAAATGCACCTCCGCAGTCGCAGGCAGCAGCTGCGGAAGTGTTGATGCGCAGGCGTCCGCTGCCGCCCCCGCTGCCTCCTCCTCCGACGTAGGGCTGATCGGGAGCGCACATGTTGCGGTCGGTTGCCTGGCCGTCTTGGCCCGGCCCGTCACCAAGGCTGCCTTGACCTCCGTCCCCGCCCTCGATGGCGCCGTAAAGAGCGCAGGATGCGCCGTCGCGACCCGCTCCGCCTGGTGCCGGGGAAGCGCTGGCCGTGGCGTCGGAACCGTCGCCGCCGGTCGCGCCGCGGTTGTTGCCGCCTCCGCCTCCGCCGCCCCCTTGCGCCCAGAACGAACCCGTGAAGCTTACCTGGGGCGCCTCCAGCAAAACGCCGCCGCCCGAGCCGCCCCCGGCGCCGCCGCAACAGAGTTCGACCGTGGCCGAGTCGCCTCCCTTACCGCCGCCGCCATTCGACACAATGTTTCCAGTTACGTTTATCGACCCGGCGGCGCTTATCTGCAGCACACCGCCGCCTCCTCCGCCCAAGCGCGCACCGCAGCCGTCCTGACCGTTCTCGCCGCCGGTAAGCGGCACCAACTCGCGGTTGCCGCGAGCCTCGCCGCCGCCGCCGCCGGCGGTGCCGAAGCTTCCCCCGCGCCCGCCGAGTCGATTAGATGCCTCCTCGGGTTGGGTCACGTATCCAGGGCCGGGACTCTCGCTCGCGCCGGAAAGATTGATATTTCCGCTGATAGTAACCGAGCCGGAGGCGAATACGGCTAAAGCCGGCGCACCGTGAATGCTGAAAGAGCTCGAGATATTCAAATCAGCGAGCCTGCATACGCAGACATCCGGCGAAAGGCTAAGAGAGACGAGCTGGCAATCACCGAGTTGCGATCCGGCCAGGCAGTCGTTCTCGGTGTCGAACGAACCCGAGGCGCTCTTTGTCGGGCCGGAGTCGGGCAGTTCGCCCAGGTCGGCCGAATTCGACGGCAACAGGTGACAGCAGCGCGTGCCGCAACAACCCATCAAGCCGCAGTCGCCGGTGCAGTTGTTTTCGATGCAGTCGAGCTTGTCCGCGCTCGGCCAGTAACCCGTGTTGCACTCGCAGTAGGGCTGATCCTGGTCGTCCGTGTGACAACGCCCCTGGTTGGAACAGTCATAGGGCCGGCATGGATCGCTGCTGCCCGGAAGGCACTTGGTGCCGTCGGCTGTGACCGTGTAGCCCTCCTGGCATTCACACAACGCCTTGCCGTCTGAGATACCGCAGCTTCCGTGTCCCGAGCAGTCGATACCCTTGCAGGCATCGTCAGCGCCGGAAGAACCGCTGCAGCCTGTGCCGAGAAAACAAAGTAAAAACATCGTCATGAAAATGAATACCGCGCGCATGGTTTTCTCCCCTGTGAGCCGATACATTTTCGGGGGTCAGCCGGCTAAAGTCAAACCGGAAGGATGAAAACCTTTCCCGGCTGTAGTGAAACCTGGTAAGTGAAGATCGATGAGTTCAAGCTCCATCATAGATGACTTCCTCTCGGGAGGGATGGAAGGAGAGGTCGACCCGGAAACCATGCGCCGGGTTCGACTGGTGAACTGGGCCGGCGTCTTCCTGGTGACGTTACCCGTGGCCTGGACCATCTCCTTTTTTTCCTACGAAGCCTGGGGAGTCGGGCTCGTCTACATGTTCATTTCGCCTTTGTCCGGTTTGCTTCTTATGGTGTTGCGCAAAACGCGCCGGGTGCTGATGGTCGCGCACATCTTCGCGGGCCTGGCGCTCCTGCTGGTGACCTTGTCTAACTTCTACACCGGCGGACTGAGCGGAGCGAATGCCGCGGTGTTTCTGATAGCCCCGGTAGCCGCCTTGACCATGGCCGGAATGAGCGGTTTGTGGTGGGTGCTCCTGTCACTGGTCGTATCCGTGTGGTTCGGCGTCCTCGACGTGCGCGGATTCGAATTTCCCAACGTCATCCCGGAGCCGCAAAGGGACATAGATTCGTTGCTGACTTTCCTGACGGGCTTCGTTGTCGTGATCGGGATGGTGTTCCACTTCGAGAGAACGCGTCTTAGAACCGAGCGCAAGCTCGTGCTTGCCAAGGAAGCCGCCGAGGCGGCATCCTCGGCCAAGAGCGTATTCGTCGCCAACATCAGCCACGAGATTCGCACGCCGGTTCACGGGCTGCTCGGAATGCTGGCCTTGATGGAGCATGAAGGCAATCCCGGGCGCAGGAGGGAGTTTTTTGAAAACGCCCGGCACTCCGGGCAAATCCTGATAGGTATCGTTGACGAGTTGCTGAGCCTGTCGAAAATGGAAGCCGGCGCGCTGCAACTGGAGTCAGAGCCCGCGGACGTCGCCCGGATTCTGACGACCGTCGTCGAGATTGTCTCGGCTCAGGCCGGGCAAAAAGGAATCGAAATTGAAAGTCGTCTCGGACATGACGTACCGCGACTGGTGCTGACGGATCCCGTCCGGCTGCGTCAGATACTGATTAACCTGCTCGGCAATGCTGTCAAATTCACTGAGCAGGGCAGGGTGCTTGTCGCAGTCGAACGCCTGGACGGCTCCGACGAAATCGCCCGCTTGCGATTCTTCGTGCGCGATACCGGTATCGGAATATCCCGTGAGGATGCCAGAAGAATATTCGAACCCTTCATGCAGGTGGACGGTTCGAGCACCCGCACCTACGGCGGAACAGGGCTGGGGCTAGCCATCTGCAAGCGCCTGGTGGAGTTCATGGGCGGTGAGATTGGCGTCGAGTCGGAACCTGGAAAGGGAAGCGAATTCTGGTTCACTGTGGAATTCGATGTGCTCCAGGTTGAGCAGCCGGAGGATGAGCAATCCGACGAAGCTGCACTGGAAGAATCGCCGTCCACAAATGTAAGGCGCAGGAAAGTGCTGTTAGTCGAAGACAATCCGGTAAACCAGAGAGTGGCCCAGGCATTCCTGCAAAAGCTCGGCTTTCAGGTAGAGACTGCCGCTGACGGTCAAGATGCACTCGATAAGTTCCTGGCCACCAGCTACGAAGCCATTCTCATGGATTTGCATCTGCCGGTGATGGATGGCTACGAAGCAACTCGCAGGATCCGGGCCCATGAAAAGCAAGGTCCAGCAGGCTGCCCCATGATTCCAATCATTGCCTTGACTGCTTCGGCGTCCGAAGAGGAGAGGCAGGCGTGTCTCGATGTCGGATTGAACGACTTTCTTGCCAAGCCGTATTCGAAGCGTGAACTCGAGATTGTTCTGAATCGTTTCCTGGAGCCGAAAGACAGCTGATCACTTCGATTTTTTCTTGCCGTCGATAACATAACGACGGTGGGCGTCGAGAATTGTTTTTCTCAAGCGGATTGATTTTGGTGTGACCTCGACCAGTTCGTCTTCCCTTATGAAGTGAATGGCGCGCTCCAGGGACATCGGCTTGACCGGAGTGAGAATTATATTCTCGTCCTTGGCCGCGGCCCGAATGTTGGTGAGTTTCTTTTCCTTGCAAGGATTCACGTTGATATCTATATCCGGTCCGCGTTCTCCGACTATCATTCCTTCGTAGACAGGGTCCCCGGGTCTGATGAACAGCTCGCCCCGTGGCTCGAGGTGGTAAAGACCGTAGGCGACCGCTCGCCCCTGACGATCGGCGACGATCGATCCCGAACTGCGCGAGGCGAAATCTCCCCGGTATTCCTCGTAGCCAGTAAGGTACGAACTCATCAGGCCGGTTCCCTTGGTGTCGGTCAGAAACTCGTCGCGGTAGCCGATCAGCGATCGCGAGGGAATCGAGAACTCGATCCGTATACGGCCGGAACCATTGTTGACCATGTCTTCCAGCCTGCCCTTGCGGGATAGAACTTTTTCGGTAACCACACCCTGGTGGGCTTCCTGACAGTCGATTACCAGGCGCTCGACGGGCTCCATCAGTTTGCCGTCGATTTTCTTGGTAATAACTTCAGGGCGTCCGACACACATTTCGAAGCCCTCGCGGCGCATGGTCTCGATCAGGATCACCATCTGGAACTCGCCGCGGCCCTTGACGATGAAGCTGTCCTGGTCCGTGGGGGCTTCCAGCTTGATGGCCACGTTGCGCAGGGTTTCCTTATGCAGTCTCTCGCCAATTTTGCGTCCCTGGACGAACCTGCCTTCCAGGCCCGAGAAGGGCGAGTTGTTTATCAAAAAGCGCATAGACACGGTCGGCTCGTCGACACTGATACGCGGCAAGGCCTGCAAATTATCGGAGGTGCAAATCGTATCCCCGATCTCGACGTTTTCGATCCCGGCCAGTACCACAATTTCACCGTGATCGATTTGCGTAGTGTCCTTGCAGGTCGTTCCCTCGTAGACCTGCAGCTTTGAAACCTTCAAAGGTCGCTGCGACCCTTCTTTTCCAAGACAGATCAGGCTCTGGTTGTGGCGAGCCGATCCGTTGATCACCTTGCCGATGGCCAATCGTCCGACATAGTCGGAATAGCCAAGATCGGATACCAGCATCTGAAAAGGTTTCTCGGGATCGTAGACCGGTCCGGGAATCTCATCGATGACGGTGTCGAGCAGAAGGTGCAGGTTCTTTGCCTTGTCGCCGAGTTTCCTCTTGGCGATTCCATCCCTGCCCACCGCGTACAGCAGAGGAAAATCCAGTTGGTCTTCGTCGGCGTCGAGATCGATGAACAGATTGTAGATCTCGTCGAGCACTTCCGCCGGGCGGGCGTCCTGGCGATCGATCTTGTTGATCACCACGATGATCTTCAGCTTCGAGTCAAGCGCCTTTCTGAGAACGAAGCGGGTCTGGGGGAGCGGGCCCTCGGATGCGTCTACCAGTAAAATAGCGCCGTCGGCCATGGAAAGAGCGCGCTCGACCTCGCCTCCGAAGTCGGCGTGTCCAGGAGTGTCGATGACGTTGATCTTGATGCCGTTCCAGCCGACCGAGCAGTTCTTTGCCTCTATGGTGATGCCGCGCTCGCGCTCCAGATCCATGCTGTCCATCAAGCGATCCGAGACCGCCTGCCCCGCGCGAAAGAGACCGCACTGCTTGAAGATGTTGTCGATCAAGGTGGTCTTGCCGTGATCGACGTGGGAGATAATTGCAATGTTCCGTATTTTTTCGTTCGTCTTCTGCACGGCAGATCCTCGACCCGATGTCGCAACGGAGGCAGACACTAACCGACAAACCTGCACGATGTCGAGGGCTTTCCTCTGTTTTCGCGACAAAAAGTGATCGTGCTCACACCTGTTGCGGGAATGTGGAAAAAGGGCCGTTCAGAAATTGTTTTATAAACCGGAGAAAGTATCAAGAATCTGAGATCCCGGATGGTGTTGCGGGCTTTGGATTCCGCCGGAATCCCAAGTAGTTCGGTATCTAATGCTACTGGTACGCGGATTGCATCTGCTTGCGCGCAAACAACGATGTCGCGAGGTACGAGATGATACTACTTGAACATGAAGCATCATCGACTTCCAGCGGGAACACCCGGATGTCTTCGGTCGATCGTCTGACAACATGGATAGCCTACGATGCCCGGGCCAATGAACTCGCGCGTGAACGCCGCCAAGTGGTTGCGCTTGCCCGTTCGCTCGAAGCCCAGTTGCGTGCCGTGGCTGTTGATCCGGAACGTTTTCGCGAAAGGGCAGAGGAACTCAGGTTGGAGGCGCTGATCCTCCGCAATCGCCGCGAGCGCATTGAGCGCGATCGTGCAAGGCTCAGATTGGAACGCAAGGTCTTCCAAACCGGAGCGAGATAGCCGGTCCGTAGGAGAAGATGTCGGTTGGGTGTGCCGTACGCCTTTATCATGCTAATATGAAAACAACTCGGCATGAGGTGGCGGCATATGGATGGTATAAAGACCTGCTCGTGGGAACATATCATTCTGGTTTCAATTCTGGCACTCCTGGCCGCCCGGCCTGGTCGAGCGACCGACTACCAGGTCGGCCCCGCTTTGGCACTTACTGAGCTCGACCAGGTTCCCTGGGAAGCGCTTTCCGCGGGCGACCGGGTGATGGTCCACTGGAGGCCCGAATCCTACCGCTCGAAGATCATTCTGGCGGTAGTGGCCAGCGAGCAGAATCCTTTCCTGCTGCGTGGCGAGCCCGGGCCGGGGGGTGAGCTTCCGGTGATCGACGGGCGCGACGCCACCACCCGGGCCGGGATAAACTTCTGGAACGAGAATCGCGGGGTGATCAAGATCGGCGGTTCCAACAACCCCGACTGTGATCAGCCCGACTGCGTGCCGGCCTGGATCACGGTTGAGAACCTGGATGTGCGTTCCGGCCGGCCTGCTTACCAGTATACAGGCAGGGACGGAGTCACAAGCTACGTAGAAAACGCCGCCTCGGTGTATATCGAGGTCGGCCAGCATATCACCATCCGCAACTGCGTTATTAGAGATTCGGGCAACGGACTTTTCATAGGGGTCAACGGCGGCCTGACCCAGGACATTTTGATCGAGGGCAACTATATTTACGACAACGGCATCGATGGCAGCATCTACGAGCACAACAGTTATACCTCGGCCCGCGGCATCGTCTTCCAGTTCAACCACTATGGGCCGCTGCGCGCGGGTTGCCCGGGCAACAACCTCAAGGATCGCTCGGCCGGGCTGGTCGTGCGTTACAACTGGATCGAAAACGGCAATCGCCAGCTCGACCTGGTGGACGGCGAGGACAGCCAGGCGGTTCCCGACGATCCGGCCTACCGCAGCACCTTCGTCTACGGCAACCTGCTGGTCGAGGCCGAGGGTGAGGGCAACAGCCAGATAGTCCACTATGGCGGCGACAGCGGTGACACGTCCATCTATCGCAAGGGAACCCTGTACTTCTACAACAACACGGTGGTCTCGACCCGCTACGGAAACACTACGCTGTTTCGCCTTTCGACCGGCGACGAGCACTGCGACTGCCGCAACAATATCGTTTATGCCACGGCGGGTGGATCGTACCTGGCGCTGATGGCTTCAGACGGCGTGCTGGACATCTCGCATAACTGGTTCGACTCCGGCTACACTCAGTCACACGGCAGCTTTTCCGGGTCGATAAACGACGACGGCACCAACCTTAGCGGCACTGCTCCCGGATTCGTGAATGCGGCCGGGCAGGATTTCAAACTGACGTCCTCTTCGAAGGCCGTCGACGCGGCCGGGCCGCAGTCATCAGGGGCGCAGGCAAATCCTGTCTTGTCGCAGTACGTCGTTCACCAGTCGGGCGAGGCGCGGCCGGATGACGGCGCGCTGGACATGGGAGCCTTCGAGTACTGCCCGCCGGGCGGCTGCAATCCCGTAGACGGCGGGCCGGATGGAGCTGCCGACGGCGGCCAGGATGCCGGGGTCGATGCAGGACCAGAGGACGGCGGCCCTGACGCCGGGGTTGACGCCGGGGTTGACGCCGGAGTTGACGCCGGGCCTGGAGACGCAACGACGGACGCCGGTTTGGACGCCGGCGCCGACCAGAGCGGTCCGGCAGACGGCGACCAGCAGGGAGGGGCGGACAGCGCGGACGCAACAGGGGGCGACTACACCACCGGTCCCCAGGGCTCGTGCGGCTGCGGCGGCAACGCCGAAGGAGGTTTGTTGGGGATGCTGCTTCTGATCGGGCTTTGCTTACGAACCGGACTAAGGCGATAAAGAACGCCTGACATGAATGTCGCGCTCGGCGCGACAGATCGGCCAGGTCTTCAGCTTGTCCCGAGAAGGTCGGGCGGTATAGTCTTCCGGATGTCAAACGTAATTTCCGCATTCAGTGTCTTGCCGTTATTGCTGGCACGCAACTTGCTGTGATCCGCATCACCGACTACCTGCAGAGCATGAGGAGGTTGCCGATGAGACCGGTGCGTCTTTGCGGAACGATAGTAGTGTGCCTGGCGGCGGTATTTTTTCTTGGCGGTTGCGGGGATCAAGCACTGGGGGACGGACCCTATCCTCCCGGGCCCGACGGGGCGGACGGGGGCGGGGACGGAGGTACGGAGTGCGCAAACGACTCCGACTGCGGACCGGGGCTGATCTGCGTCGCCGGGCGTTGCATGGCGGAGCCTGACGGGGGGCCGGGCTACGACGCCGGGCCGCCGGAAGACGAGCACATGGAGTTCGGCCGGCCGACGGCCTCTCTGCATTATGTCTTCGTGGTCAACTCCACGTTGGGAACCGTGGCCAGGATCGATCCCGGGACACTCGCCGGAATCGAGGTGCACTCGATCGAAGT
>Ga0315535_1001901_pt1 | contig 13709 bp, 11 predicted proteins | sample SalMarSW160220MG_2_FD_203092 | JGI IMG/M metagenome (GOLD analysis project Ga0315535, IMG submission 203092) | Salt marsh sediment microbial communities from the Plum Island Ecosystem LTER, Massachusetts, United States - Salt Marsh Sediment SW1602-20 ...
GCAGGCCACGGCTCCCCGGGGTTGTGGATGGATGACTCAACTCCAAACTACCCCAAGGAGCTTCCTCTCTCTTTGTCCGTACCCCCGATCTTATCCGCTTTTACACAAAATTAGAGACACCACCCGCTGTAGGCCGCGACCCCGTATACGCCCACGAGCGCGAGGAGCAGCGCTGCGGCTCCCAGGAGCCCGGCTACCAGCGCGCGGAAGCGCGCCTCCGCGTAGCCCGGCGCGTGGCGCAGCCACTCGTCGAAGCTGGCCACCTCGAGGAGCGCCGCACCGGGCGCCACTTCCCGGAGCGCCGCACGCACTGGCTCGGCCAGCGCCGCCGCAGGTCCGCTGGTGCGGTACACGATGTTGAAGTAGCTGTCCCATGCCTGAGTCTGAGCGAGCGGTTGGAACACGATGGGTGCTGCCGCCTGCGCAGGTCCTCTCAGGCGCACGTCCGGCGTGACGCCCACCAGGACGGGGGGCCCGCGCGATGCATGCATCGCGTGGGGTAGGGCCCCGCCGACCCCGACCCCGCGCCCGACCACGCTTCGCGCGGTGCCCTCCACTTCGACCAGTCCCTGCCCGCCGGCTTCGACGACTGATTCGGGCGCCCTCCACAACCCCTCACTCGTTCTCGGCCCGCGCCGCCCATCGGCTCATGGTTTCGGCCGCTGCGACCATTCTGCTGTTCTCTCCCCTTCTCGTCCCTTCACGGCCACGTGCCGGTCGTGCTTGAGATCCTCGGCCAGGAAGACCGTGGCCATGCCGCCCGCGCCGAGCTCGCGCTCGATGACGTAGCGGCCCGTGAGGGCCGCGTTCAGGCGGTCGAGGATGGGGGGAGGGTCGGCCATGACTGTCGACCTTTGGGCGATCAGGCCCTGTGCGCCACGGTCTTCCTCGGGAAGGCCCGCCTACCCGACCTCAGTCGCTCCCGAGCACCCGCACCGGATCCACCCGCGAAGCGCGGGCGGCCGGCACGACGCTCGCCGCCAGGGCGACCGCGGCCAGGAGAAGCGCCACGCCACCGAAGATCCACGGATCCGCGGCGCTCACCCCGAAAAGCAGCTTGCTCATCATGCGCGTGACGATGAGCGCGCCGCCGACGCCCAGCACGAGGCCGAGACCCACGAGCCGCAGGGACTGCCCCAGCACGAGGCCGCGGATGTCGCTGCCTTCCGCGCCGAGAGCCAGACGCACACCCATCTCGCGGAGACGCCGACTGACCCCGTACGACACGACCCCGTAGAGGCCGACCACCGCGAGGGCGAGGGCCACCCCGGCGAAGAGACCGATGAGGAGCGTCACGAAGCGGTCCGGACCGAGGGCGTCCGCCACGATGGATTCCATGGAGCGGATCTGGGCCACGGCCATGGACGGGTCGACCGCGGCTACGGTCTTGCGGATCTCCGGGGCGAGTGCGTCGACGCCCCGAGTGGAGCGAACGGCGAAGAAGATGCCGGCCGACGGCGCCTGATCGTACGGGAGGTAGAGGGCGTCCCGGCTGTCGCCGCGGATGCCGAAGTAGCGCGCCTCGGCGACGACGCCGACGATCTCCCGCCACACCGGCTTCTCGGCGTCGCCGAGGTTGAGGCGCTGGCCCAGTGGGTTCTCATGGGCGAAGTAGCGTCGTGCCATGCCGTCGTTGATGACGACGACCCGCGGCGCCGTCTCGTCATCCGCCGAGGTGATCCAGCGCCCGGCCTCGAGGCGTAGTCCCATCGCCGCCGGGTAACCCGGCGTGATGCGCCGGAACCATACCGCATGCTCCTTGCCGCGGGCCGGGAGCGGTCGCCCTTCGATGTGGAACCCGGTGTCCGAGCCGAACCCGGTGAGAGGCAGCCAGGACGTCGCGCCGACGGCCTCCACCCCCGGCAGCGCAGCGAGACGAGTCTCAACGCTGTGGACGAAGGCACGGCGCGCGTCGGCGTCGGGATAGCTCGACTGCGGCATCCCGAGCTTCAGCGTGACCACGCCGGCGGGCCTGAACCCGAGGTCCCGCGCACGCAGATTCTGGAAGCTGCGCACCAGCAGCCCCGCGCCCACCAGGAGGATGAGGGCGAGGGCGACCTGGCCCGATACCAGTGCGTTGCGCGAGCGCATGCCGCGCGGCCCGCCCGAGTTCCCGCGCCCACCGTCCCGCAGCGCCGCTCCCAGGTGGCCGCGCGCGCCGCGCACCGCCGGCACCAGGCCGACGAGCAGCCCCGACAGCACGATGACAGCGAGCGCGAAGCCCAACACCCGACCGTCCACGTGAACGCCCGCGATGCGCGGCGTCCCGGGCGGCGCGAAGCGCACCAGCAGGGCCGTGCCCACGCGGGCCAGGGCAAGCCCGAGGCCGCCACCCACCAAGCAGAGAAGGGCGCTCTCCGTGAGCAGCTGCGCGGCTAGTCTGCGCCCGCCCGCACCGAGGGCGAGGCGCACCCCGAGCTCGGAGCTGCGTGAGGATCCGCGTGCGAGAAGCAGATTGGCGACGTTGACGCACGCGATGAGGAGCACGAAGCCGACGGCTCCCAGGAGAGCGAGGAGGCCCGTCCGCGCATCCTTGACCATGTCGTCGCGGAAGGAGCGCAGCGTGAAGCCCACGTTGGTGTTGGACTCCGGGTGCTCCTTTTCGAGCTGCCCGGCGAGGGCCGTCGCCTCGATTCGGGCGTCCGCGAGGCTGACCCCGTCGGCCAGACGGCCCACGACGTGCAGGCACGCCCCGCCCCAGCCGCAGAAGTTGTTGGTCGGACTCACCCGCATGGGGGTCCACACCTCGGCATTGGCCTCGAGGGGAGGCCTGGACCCGGCGGGGAGCACCCCGACGATGGTGTAGGGCTCGTCGTTGAGGGTCAGCGACTGTCCCACGACGTGAGGGTCGGCCCCCAGGGCCCGATGCCAGAATCCGTTGGTGAGGAGGACCACGCCGGGCGCGCCGGGTACGTCCTCCTGGGGAGTGAAGCCGCGGCCGAGGGCGGGCTTCACCCTCAGGACCTTCGAGAGCGTGCCCTGAGTGACCAAGCCCACGCTGATCTGCTCGGGGTCGCCGTGGCCCGTGAGCGTCATCGGAGTCCCGTCCCAGGCGCCCATCGCCTGGAACGAGTGGGCGCGTGCCTTCAGGGCGTAGAAGTCGCCGAAGTTCGGCCACTCGTCCACGGGCCCTCCGGCGCGCGACATGTCGGCCCACACGACGGTGATCTGGTGGGGCTCGGGAAACGGAAGCGGCCGGAAGAGGATCCCGTCCACCACCGAGAAGATCGACGTGGTCGCGCCGATTCCGAGGGCGAGGGTCAGCACCGTCACCGTCGTGAACGCCGGGTTCCGCACCATCTGGCGCACCGCGTAGCGCACGTCCTGCCGGAGTCGATCCCACCACGCCAGCCGCCTCGTCTTCATCTTCCCCTCCCGTGTCATTCTCGCCTTGACCTTCTCCACGTCACCGAAGCGCCGGAGCGCCTCGGCGTGGGCCTCCTCCTCCGATCTTCCCTCGCGCATGAGGCGCTCGGCCTTCCGGGCGAGGTGGAAGCGTACTTCCTCGTCGACCTCGTCCTCGAGGCCGCCGGCCTCCGGGGGCAGGTGGAAGGCCCGACGCGCGCGGGCTTCGTCGTCCCCGGGAGGGAGTGGCGTTCCGCTCACCCGGCATTCCCCTCCGCGAGCGCCTTCTCCACCGCATCCGAATAGCGCCGCCACGTCTCGGTTTCCTTCTCCAGGCGCTTCTGCCCGGCCGCCGTAAGGGCGTAGTATTTGGCCCTGCGGTTGTTCTCGCTCACGCCCCACGTGGCGCCGATGAGCCGCTTGCGAGCCAGGCGGTGCAGTGCCGGGTAGAGCGTGCCCTCCTCCAGGAGGAGGCTGCCCCCGGTGGCCGCCTCGATCCACTCGGACACGGCGTAGCCGTGCTTCTCCCCCGTGGCGAGCGCCTTGAGGATGAGGAGGTCCAGCGTGCCGCGCAGCACGGTGAGGTTGCCTTCACCCATTTCGATGTGCTCCCGGTGTGCGTGGCGTGGAGGATCGCAGGTGGCCATCCCTTTGGTTTCTAGGGAAGAGTAGCACCCCTTCCCTTTTGGTTTCAAGGGGACGTGGGTGGGGGCTCTGACACACACATCTGGTGATCCGTCGGCGACCGCCGTAGCATGGATGCCCATGCCGAACGAGAACCCCAACGCCCGCCTGGAAGCACTCTGCGACGGCGTCTTCGCCATCGCGGCCACGTTGCTCGTCATCGACGTGTAGGCTGGGGTGTGGGATTCGCAAGCGACCGCCGCATGTCCGGCGAGGGCCGATCGGCTTATGGCGTCGCCCGGTGCGCCGGGGCACCGTCGACCATGGCGACTCCGGCCACGCGACTCTTCCGGCCCCTACCCTCACCTGCCAGGCCATCGCATCCGGCCGCCTCGCCCACGTATCGACCGCGGCGCCCGACGGCCACGCCGCTCTATCCGGTCGTCCAACACCATCTTGAGACTCTCCTCGCCCGGACCGCCGAGGCCGATCCCCTGGGCAACGGGGTCCCCTGGTGGGTCGAGAAGGACTCCTATCGCCTCTCCAACTCCTCGAACGCCTCGTCGCCTTCGTCCCCCCGGCACGCATGCACCGCCACCGCTACCACGGCGTCGTCGCCCCCATGCCGGCCTGCGCTCCGCCGTCGTCGCCATCGGTAGAGCCCCGGCCGAGACGCCCTGCCCTGCCGATGGTGCCCGAGGCAAAGCCACATCGGCCCCGGGTCGCCCCCCGTCCCGACTCACTCGGCCCGGAGAGCCTCGATGGCGTCGGTGCGCGCCGCCCGCGCCGCCGGCACGCCCATGGCCACGAGGGTGGTGACCGCCAGCAGCAGCGCCGCGCCCAGGAACGCGAGAGGGCTGGCCTCCGCCAGGCCGGCGATGCCCATCTTCACGAAGCGGAGCCCCGCCCACGCCAGCGCCGAGCCCACCATGAGGCCGGCCACCACCGGACGCACGCCGCCGCGCAGCGCCAGCGTGAAGATGGATCGGCGCTCCGCCCCCAGTGAGATGCGGATGCCGAACTCCCGGGTGCGCCGCACGGCCACCTGGGACACCACGCCGTAGAGGCCCACGGCCGCCAGGAGAGCCGCCGTCACGGCGAAGGCCGCCAGGAGCACGGCCACCATCCGCTCCCGGGCCAGCGCCTGCCGGTAGAGATGTGCCACGGGCTGGACGTCCAGGACGGGGATCTCCTTGTCCACGTCCCGAACCAGCGGGGCGATGCTCCCCGCCAGCGCGCCGGGGTCCCGGGTGCGCACCAGGATGGCCGAGCCTTCGCCCTCCGTGCGCGGCATGTACAGTTGGGGATACCCGGGTTCGTTCACCGATCCCGTGGTCCACACGTCCCGGACGACGCCGACGACCGGGTGCCAGTCCCCATCGGAGCCCATGCGGAATCGCCCGCCCACCGCGCCGCCCCCGGGGAAGTACTTCTTGGCGGCGGACTCCCCGAGGATGTACGGCGTGGGGTCCGCCTTCACGTCGTCGTCGGTGAAGGCGCGTCCCTGGAGCACGGCCTGCCCCACGGTCGCGAAATAGCCGGGCTCAACGGAGTTGCCGAAGAAGACGGCGTTCCCCCTGGCGTCCTCGGGTACGGGATTGCCCTCGGCCTCGGCAGCTCCGAAGTAGATCCCCGAGCGCGTCGGGACGCTCGACGCCAGGGAGGCGCCCTCCACGCCCGGGAGCCGGCGCACCCGGGCGACGATCCCGTCGAGGGCCGCCTCCCTCGACGCGTCGTCGGGGAAGCGCCAGGCGGGCAGCTTCAGGGTGGCCGCCAGGAGCTGGGGCACGTCCAGGCCGGGGTCCCGCGCGCCGGCCCTCATGAGGGTGGACATGACCTGCACCCCGCCCGCCAGGAGGGCGAAGGAGAGGGCGACCTCGCCCACCATGAGGAGGCGCCGCACCGCCAGCGTGCTCCCGTCGGCCGTGCCGCCCCGCTCGGTGAGCACCGCACCCGGTCGGGTGCGGACGCGGTGCACCAGGGGGAGGACGCCGAAGAGGAGCACCGTGGTCACGCCGCACGCCACGGCGGCGGCGGTGACCAGGGGGTCCAGGTGCAGGGACGCCAGCAGCGTCAGCTCCCGGGGTCGGAGGACCCGAAAGGCCGCGACGGCTCCCTGGGCCAGGCCCAGCCCGATGAGCGACGCCGCCCCGGCGATGACGAGGCTCTCGAAGAGCATCTCCCGGGCCAGGCGCAGGCGACCGGCGCCCACGGCGGCACGGACGGCGGTGTCGCGCACCCGGGCGTCCCCCCGGGCCAGGAGGAGGTTCGCCACGTTGATGCAGGCGATGAGGAGGAGGAGCACCACCGCCGTGCCCGCCACCTTCAGCGGGCTCATGAGCCTCGACGTGGCCATCTCCGCCACGGGGACTAGCTTCGTCCCCCAGGCCGACTTGTCTGCGTCGGTGGCCGCCCTGTCCAGGGACGCCATCACCTCGTTGGCGTGCTCGAGGGTGACGCCGTCACGGAGGCGGGCGAAGACGCTGAGGTTCGCCTCCGACCCGTCGGTGGGGAGGGGCAGGAACACGTCCGTGTCGCCGTTACCGGGGGTGGGTGGGCGCAGCGCCTCCGGGGCCACACCGATGATCGTGCGCGCCGTCCCTTCGATGCGCAGCGTGCGACCCAGGACGCCGGGGTCGGCGCCGAACGCCCTCTTCCACAAACCCTGGGCGAGGATGGCCACGGGCGGCCCGGAGCCCGCCAGGTCGTCCTCGTCGAAGTAGCGTCCCAGGAGCGGCGGCAGACCCGCCAGCGCCGGCAACTCCGAGTCCATGAAGACCGCGGACAGCATGCGGGGTCCGTCGTCGGTGGACCACGCCACGTCGTGGTTTCCCATGCCCGCCACGCCGGCGAAGACGTCCGCCTTCCGGACCCGGTCCCGGGTGTCCAGGTCGGGGCTGATCATGAGGTGACCGTCCTCCCGCCACCTCCACGCCATCACCAGTCGGTCGGCGCCGGGAAAGTCCACCGGGCGCAACACGATGCGGTCGAAGAACGACGCGAACGCGATGGTCGCGCCGGTGCCCAGGGCGAGGGTCCCCACGGCGAACGCCGCGAAGCCCGGGCTCCGCCGCAGGGAGCGCAGCGCGCTCCTCATGTCGTCGGTCCAGCCACCCATGTCCCCACCTCCCTGTCGCAGGTCCGATGCTCTGAGCCGCACACCCGTGTCGGCCAGGTCCAACCCCTCCCGCCACCACGCCCGGACCCCGCCCCGGACGCCGTCGCGTCGCCGCTCCTCCTCCACGCGCTCTCGGAACACGCGCTCCATATCCGCTGCATGGGCACGACGGAAGTCCCGGGGCAGGAGGAGGCGCAGCAGCGCGTGGATGCGGCTCACCGCGTCGCGACGCATGGCGTCAGCCCCGGCCCTCCCGGGCGGGGATCAGGCCGTGACGACGGGCGTCGGCGAGGAGACCCTCCATGCGCCGGGCCTCTTCGACCACGGCCGTCCGCCCCCGCCCGGTGATGCGGTAGTACTTCCGGCGGGCGTCGTCGGCGTCGTCCGGGCGCTCGGGGGACTCGATGATGAGGCCCTCGTCCATGAGGCGCTGGAGGGCCGCGTACAGGCTCCCGGTGCCCGGCCGCAGCGTGCCGCCGCTGCGCTCCTCCACCTCGCGGAGGAGGGCGTACCCGTGGAGGTCACCCCCGCCGAGGGTGACCAGGAGCGCCATGGACAGAGGGGTGAGTGGAGCTGCGGTGGACATGGTGACCTGGCCTCCCCGGGGATCCCCGGGATGCGCGGGACGCGGATAATCTTCCGATGATGAGTATACAGATGATCGGAATACTGTCCAGGGTTGCCCGCGCGATCCCCGGTGCGCCTACATCCCCCTCATCCGGTACCGCACCAGCCAGGGCACGCCCATCTCGTCGGTGTCCACCGCCCAGAACGCGTCGCCCCGGCTCCACGCCGGCCTGACGTGGCCGAGGACCTCCACGGCACCCAGGGGCCGGCCGTCTTCCCCGAGGATCACCCAACGGGACGTTGGAGTTACCCTCGCCCCGATCCATGAGGAGCCAGACCCGTCCGTCCTGGTCGAGCCAGGGGTAGCGGATCCCATGGGGGCCGCCTATCCCAAAAACACCAACGCCGCCCGGCCAGAGAATTTGGGATTCCGGCCGGACGGGCCTCTGGGAGGATGCGGATCCTGCACCCTGGGAGAAGCAAGAAGGCCCTACCGGGAACTACCCGGTAGGGCCGAGTGGAGGCGGCGGGAGTACCGCCACGGCGGCTGCGCCGCCGCGGCGTTGCCTCGTCGGTCGGCGGGAGGGTCGGGCGAAGACGCTCCTGCTCCATCGCCACGCCCCCCGCGTGGCGTCCTCGGCTTTGCCGAGTCCGCGCGGGTTCGACTCCCGCCGCTACGGGAGGAGCCTGGAAACGAAGAAGCCCCCAGACGCGTGCTGCGCCTGGGAGCTCTCGTGAGTGGAGGCGGCGGGAGTCGAACCCGCGTTGTCTCGGTTGCGCCTTTCGCCTAAGTGATTGTGAATCATTCACATACGAGGACAACGGAGGGAGGGTGTGTGCCAGGTGTGTGTGAGGGGTGCCGCCACCGATAACAGAATCGCTATGTCGGGGTCCCCTCCATATTTCATCGACATGTCAGATGCGGAGGGATTTGAACCCGCTTCCCCGATACCTGCGTCTATCCCATAAGACATTGCTATTCAATTAGTTACGTGGTCATGCGTGCCGGAGGTGTGTAAGAAGTGTGTGACTGCTTCCCTGCCCGGTGCGCTCTCGGGGTGGCGCTTGACGCTCCCTTGGGGCCGGACATGCCGATCGGGTAGGATGGGTCAGAAGTTGTCCGGTTCCAACAGCAAGGTCATGTCCCATGCCCCGCAAGGCCCCCACTCCGCAGACTACGTTGCCCGCCGGGAACGTGCGCCCAAGCGAAATCCTCGACGCAGTCGAAGCGGGCGACCTTGCTCGTGTCGCTGGTCTGGCGAACGACAGCAACGTCAATGAGCGGGGCCCGCTGTGCCGGACACCACTCGAGCATCTCATCCTCACCAGAGATCGCGTGGAAGGGAGAGACGACCATATCGACCGCGTGTTGATCCGGTTGCTCGTCAGTCGAGGTGCCCGCCTGCAGGATGGCAGTGCTCTGGCGCTGGCAGCCGGCGCGGGGGACACCGCCATGGTCGATGCCCTCCTAGCTCTGGGTGCACCGGCCAATGTTGCGCTGGAAGATGCGGCGGCGTCGGGCTCGCCGCGTATGGTCGCGACGATTCTCGAGCGGGCATCTCCGCCCCGGGCGAGAGTCGTGACTGCAATGAGAGTTGCGGCCCACAAGGGGCACGTCGAAATCCTGCGACTGCTCCATCCGTACGCGGGCACGCCAGACTCAGCTGCAGTCGTGGCGAGCCTGAGCATGGCTCGAAACCCCGAGACTCTCCATTGCCTCATGGAGATTGGATTTGCTCCTCAGGCGCGCGATCACCAAGGAAACACTGCACTGCACGATGTGCGGGTTGCTTCTGTGGCGACCGCTCTGATCGCGGCGGGCTCGCCTACAAACCCCCGTGGCGGCGGCGGGGACACACCGATCATGGCCCAGGCACGACGTGGCTCTCTGCATCTGGTCGAGGTACTCGTGCGTGCTGGTGCCAATGTGAATGCGGTCAACGACCATGGCTTGACTGCCCTGCATTACGCGGCGCGGATCAGGCGAAAGGCCGATCGAGCTTCGCTTGTGGAGTTGTTGGTCCGGGCAGGTGCCGATGTAGCCGCGGCTAACGCCCACGGTAGGTCGATCCTCTTTGGGCGCACGCGCAGCGTCGTCAAAGACCTGTGGCATGGCATAGGCCAGATATCGCCGAAGCTCTCCGGCCGAATGGCTGGCGCCCTTGTCCGGGACGGCTCACAGGTACTTGGGCAGGAGGATGTGATCATGATGCTGCATGCGATTCCGGAGGAGATTCGACCGGACCTGACCGCCGGGGATCTCATGCCCTGGTTGAGGTCGGAAAGCCACGACATCCGTCGAACGACGCTGAGGATCCTCGCGCGCCTGGCGTAGGACGTTTGCGGCCAACGAGAGTCGCCGCAGAATCAAACGACTCTGGGGAATGTCCACATCTCCTGGGAGAAATGGCCGTTCACGAGAATTGTGCTCTCGCTCTGCCGGGAAGGCGCGGCGACTGCGATTCCCCGTCTCCCACTCCGTCCTAATCGTTGTCGACAGTGTACAGGGTGATGGGCTGGCTCACATCCACGGGGGCCGGGTGGTGCCCGTCGGGCAGCCAGTGGTACCAGAGGTCACCGGCCATATCGACGAGCATCCGGTCGCCGCATCGGTCGCCGGTGGTCTCGGTCAGCTTCACGTCCGTGGCCTGCCCTGACGAGTCGACGCGCAGGCTGACTCGCCCGTGAAGGGTAGTGTCCGGGCGGGTGAGGACCGGACAGTCTCCAGGAAGGCTGACGATCTGGTGCGTCCGCAGGATGTGGTTGTTCGGCTCTGTGGATGTGGTGCCGTCGCGCGACAGAATGGTCGTGGGGCCGAAGGTCATGCCAAGAATCGTAGGCTTCCCCGGCTGCGCGTTCGGGTGATCAGTCCGCGCCGGTGGCGCGTCCACCGGCTCGGTGCGGAAGCTGGGGATCACGAGGAGAACGACGACGTGGATGACGACAGCCCCGCCCAGGGACCAGGCCAGAATCTTGCGGTGGCGCCGACGCAGTTCCGTTGATCGTGACGTGATCGCAAACCCGCCTGGTCAGTCGGCCCTGAGCGCGTGCATGGGATCCACCACGGTCGCCCTCCGTGCCGGGAGGTATGCGGCCAACGCGGCGACCCCGAGGAGTGTCGCGCACACCCCGATCAGTGTGGCCGGATCCCAGGGCGCGACCTCGAAGAGGAGAGGCGCGAGCAAACGTGACAGGAAGAGTGCGACACCCAGCCCCACGACAGCTCCCGCAGCCGTCACCGCGAACGCGTCGTTGAGCACGTCCCAGCGAAGCCGGTGCGCCGGAGCGCCGAGCGCCCGCCGCACGCCCAGCTCGTGCGTCCGCTCCCGAACCGCCAGCGCCATCACACCGTACAGACCGATCGCCGCCAGCAGGAGCGCCGCAAGCCCGAATCCCGATAGAAGCAGCGCGGACATGCGCGGCTCGGCCAACGGGCCGCTGTCCAGATAGTCGCTCAACGTACCGGCTCTCCACACCTCGGCTCGTCCGCCGAGGTCCTTGAGGACCTGGCGCACGGCGGGGAGCACCAAAGTGGGGTCTCGGCTCGTCCGTACCGCGACCGTCCACGCTGCAGGGAGGATTTGCAGTTGTTGGTAAGGGACGTAGATGGTGGGCGTGGAATCGCGCAGGCGCCGAAAGCGGGTGTCGCCGACCACGCCTACCACGGTCCACCAGTACGCACGCGAGGTCACCATCTGGACACGCCTGCCGATAGGATCTTCTCCCGGCCAGAGCTGTCGGGCCACGGCTTGGCTGACCACGGCGACCTTGGGCGCATCTGCCCGATCCGTCGCCCGCAGTCCTCGGCCACGGACGATAGGGATCCCGAGGGTGCGGAAGAGCTCTCCCCCACCCACCTCCACAGGAAAGTGGGGATTGGACTCCGCCTCCGCGTCCGTTTGCCCCTCGAGCCTCGGACGCACTTCCAGGATTCCCTTCGCGCCCATGAAGGGACGGGACATGATCCACGTTGCGGCGGTGACGCCCGGAGCCGCCTGTATCCGCTCCAGGACCCGGTCGAGGAGGTCGAAGGTCCCCGCATGCCCGAGGCCCTGGCGATCGAGCGACAGCTCGACGATGGCGACGTTCTTCACATCGTATCCGAGGTCAAGGCCGTCGAGATGCTCGAGACTGCGCACCACGAGACCGGACCCGAACAGGAGCACGACGGCGAGCGCGACCTGGACCTCAACGAGGGACCGACGCATACGACGATGGCCTCTCGTCCCGGTCTGCGATCGTCCATCCGCGTGAAGGGCAGAGCTCAGGTTGCCCCTCGTCGCGACGAGCGGCGGGATGACGCCGAAGATCAGCACGGCCACCACGCTTACCGTGACCGCAACGGCTATCGGTGTACCGGCCAGGCCAATCATCTCGGAACGGGGGATCCGGTCCGGCGCGAGCGCCGGGAGCACGCGCAGCAACCCGACGGCGAGGGCGAGGCCGAGCGCGCCGCCACTGGCTCCGATCAATGCGCTCTCCATGAGGAGCAGCTGCGCAACACCGCCGGAGCCAGCCCCCAGCGCGCGACGCACCATGACTTCGCGGGAGCGCCGCGTCGTCCGGATGAGGAGGAGGTTGCCCACGTTCACGCATGCGATCAGGAGGAGGAGACCGACCGCCACGGTGATCGCCACCAGTAGGGGCCTGGAATTCCCGACGATCGCCTCGGTGAGAGATTCGGATGTAGCCACGTCGGGGGACCTCTGATGGGCTCGCCGAGAATCCAGGGCCCGAGCGATGGAGAGGAACTCCGTGCGCGCCGCCTCCACCGAAGCGTGCGGTGCCAGCCGGACGACGGCCTGCATGGGCGTGTGCCCACTCGCCCAGCCACCAGCCGGCCCCGATGGAAGCCAGTAGCCCACGCCGGCGGGCTCGTCGAGTCCAGGCGGAGCGACTCCGACGATCGTGTAGCTCTTGCGTGTCTGCGTCTGCGTGAGACGACGGCCCAGGATTCCCGGATCACCTCCGAATTCCCGCTGCCATGCCTGGTAGCTGATCACCGTCACCGGTGCCGCGCCCTCGTCTCCATCCGCGGACTGGAGAAGCCGCCCGAGCATCGGCCGCGCTCCCAGCACGTCGAAGAAGTTGGGTGTGACGACCGACATCGAGAGGCCGACGGGCCGGCCGGCGGCCACCAACGGGAGGGTGACCGCACCCGGGAGCGCGACTCCGGCAACCCCCTGCAGCATCCGGCTCTCGCCCGCCAGGACATCGAGCTCATCCCGCGTGAGCGTGACCGCCGCGCCCGACCGTGTGTGAAGCGAGAGCTGGACGAGCCGCTCTGGTTGCCTCACCGGAAGCTGTTTCAGCACCACGGCCTGGAAGGCGGTGGCCACTGCGGTGGCCGCCCCGATCCCCAGAGCCAGGACCGCCACGGACGTCACGGTGAACGCAGGCTGATGCCGAAGCCCCCGAACCGCCTGGCGAAGATCTCCGTGAACCCGATCGATCACGCCACGCCAATCCGGCCGGCCACCGGATCCACCGCGCCCCTGTCCCGTGTTTACACCCGGAAGGCGCCGCCGGACAAACAGGTAGCGGGCTGTGAGGCCCACGGCCTCGAACAGATACCAGGTGGTGCGGCGCAGGCCCGCCGGCCGTCCGTGCCACTCCTCCACGAGGTCTCCGAGGATGCTGCGACCCCGGGGGTCGTCGGGAAGAGCAGACGCGAGAAGGCGCGTGAGGAGCCGCGGCGGATCTCTGCGGCGTGTAGCGTTCGGGGCTGCGTCATCGTCACCCGGCCTCATCCCAGCACCTCTTCGAGGCCGGACCAGAGGCCGAGCAGTGTATCGCGTGAGGCGCGCAGGACGGCAATGCCGTCGGGGGTGACCTTGAAACGGCGTCGGGGATACCCACCTCGCTCCGGGACATCCTCAGCGTCGACGTTCCACAACACCCAGCCCTTGTCCTCGAGGCGATCGAGGGTCCGGTAGAGCGCGCCCCGAGACACCTTGCGCCCGGCCAGCTCCTCCAGCCGCTCCCGGAGCGCCTGCACAGGCGTGTCCTCATTCGACTCCCCCGTGACCTGGAGGAGCGCGAGGAGGACGAACTG
>Ga0315535_1001902_pt1 | contig 13704 bp, 12 predicted proteins | sample SalMarSW160220MG_2_FD_203092 | JGI IMG/M metagenome (GOLD analysis project Ga0315535, IMG submission 203092) | Salt marsh sediment microbial communities from the Plum Island Ecosystem LTER, Massachusetts, United States - Salt Marsh Sediment SW1602-20 ...
CTCTACTCGCCTCTCTATGGCCCGCAGATCTTGGTTGGAGCCTTGTTCGCAATTTCGATCCCGGTGTTGGGACGATTTCTGCCGAGTTATCTCGCCCTGCCGGTCGCCTTCTTCGCTTTTCTCATTGTCCTCGACGTCGCCTTGTTCGGGTTTGTCGACGATCAAGCCGTACGGAGCGCGTGGTTCTTGCCAAGTCTCGGCGAACTGTCCCTGTGGTGGCCGATCAGCGCCATGATTGGTCAGCAGGTCGATTGGGGTGTGATCGCCAAGAGCAGCGCGGAGATTGGCTCATTCTGCGGCGTCATGGCCATTGCTCTCTTGCTCGACGTCTCGAGCCTCGAAGTGGCGCGCCAAAAGAGCGGCGATCTCGACCAGGAATTTCGCTCCAACGGTCTCGCCAACCTGCTTGCCTCCGTGTTCGGCGGATTTGGGGGATCGCTCTCCATGAATGCCTGCCTGCTGCTCGACGAGTCGGGCGCCACGACGCGGTGGGCCGGCGCGATCGTCGGTATTGTGTCAGCGGCCATCCTGTTCTCCGGCGCCGATATCGGCGCCTTCGTGCCGAAGGCCATCCTCGGGGGAATGCTGGCTTATCTCGGCGTGATCATCTTCGCCGAGCTCACCGCGTCCCCGGCGCAACGCACCTGGGCCGACGGCGGGCTGGCGGTTGCCATGATGCTCGTCATCATCAATTTCGGCTACTTCATGGGCGTGGTGCTCGGGGTCATCGGCGCCTGCCTGCTGTTCGCGCTCTCCTATAGTCGCATCGGCGTGATCCGCCGCCACCTCACGCGCTACGAGTTTTCAAGCAATGTGGAGCGTTCGCCTGAGCAGACGCGCCTCTTGCACGAGGAAGGCAAGCGCGTCCACGTGTTCTGGCTTTCGGGCTTCATCTTCTTCGGCTCGTCCAACGGCCTGTTCGAGCGTATCAAGAAGGTCATCGAGAGCCAGAAGGACAAGCCGGTCGGCTACATCGTGCTCGACTTCGGCTCGGTGCAAGGCCTCGATACCTCTGCCGTGCTGAGTCTGGTCAAGCTTCGCAACTTCTGCGAGGAACATGGCGTGACGCTGGCCTTTTCCGGGTTGAACGAGGCCATGAGCGCGGCGTTCGAGCGCGCGGGCTTCTTCGGCGCAAACCGGCCGCATCAGAAGTTCGGCAGCCGCAACGAAGCTGTCGAATGGTGCGAGGATATGCTGCTCCTCTATCACGAGGTCGGCGACGCCTCCACGCACAGCTTCGAGACGTGGTTGCAAAACGAGTTTGGTGGCCTGGTCGATTTCGACCGCATCGCGCCCTTCATGCAGTGCCAGGAACTCAACGACGGTGAGCTCTTGTTCAGGCAAGGCGAGCCCTCCGACTCGGTGGTCTTCCAGGCGTCCGGTTGCGTCGCCATCACCATTATCGACGAGCACGGACGCCCCATCAGGCTCAGGCGCATGGTCGGCCATACGGTGGTGGGCGAAATGGGGTTCTACCGCCACATGCCCCGCACGGCGAACGTGGTCGCCGAGGGACCAACCGTGGTGTACCGGCTCACGCGCGATGCCTTCGATCTGATGCAGGAGAAGGACCCGGCTGCGGCTGCGGCGCTCCACAAGCTGATCATCCGGCTGCTGTCCGACCGGCTCGAATTCGCCAATCGCGAGATCTCGGCCCTGCTTTAGGACGCGGCCCAGACCAGCACGCCGACGATGACGAGATAGGTCAGCCCGTGGAGGAGCTGGTCGATACCGAGCGCGTGCCAGAAGCGCGGTGTTTGCGGTGTGTACCCGCGGCGGCGGGTGATCTGCTCCTTCGCCCAATCGATGTGATAGTGCACGACGAACTCGCCAAGTGCGATGGCCCCGGCGAGAAGGAGCGAGGCGGGCGCAATCACCAGATAGACTAGCGGCGTCAGCGCGACATGGATGCCTGCATGCAAGAAGCCGCCGGGATGGCCGTAAATCCCCTTGTTGCAATACTGATACGGGGTCTGCAGGAAGAAATCGGCGGCGGTGTGCTTCAGCATGAGGACGCCGACCGCGGCGAGGACGAGGATCGCTGTCTGTGGCATCGCGCTACTTCGACAAGGCCTCGGCCGTGCCGTCCCAATCGGGCGGGGGAGGGGTGGCGCGGAAGGCCGCGATCCGCTCTCGATAGAGTGCATAGAGCCGGTTGAGCTGGGTGCCGTCCATCTTCTCGCAGTCGTAGCTCAAGGTTTCCGCCGCGTCCCAATCCTTGGCCCGGTATCGCGTCAGGAACTCGCCGTGCTTGGCGGTGAGGTCGATGAAGGGCGTGCTCTCTTTCAGGGCGGAATCGCCGAGCAGCGCGAAGATGCGTGTGGCCGACGTCTTGCCCTTCACCTTCAACAGATCGATCTCGAGAAAGGCGAAGTCGGGCGCGCGGGCCGTGGTCTCCTCGCCGACAATGGTCATCAGGTCGTAGGTCTTAGACTGGCCCTCAAGGCGGGAGGCGACATTCACGTTGTCGCCGATCACCGAATAGTCAAAGCGTGTGTCGGAGCCGAGATTGCCGACGCAACACACGCCGGTGTTGAGGCCAATGCCGAGCTTGACCTCTTTGAACGGGCGCCCCTTGGCTTCCGTCTCTTGGCGCCAACGCTCGTTCAACGCCTTCATCTCCTGCATTATGCGAAGCGCCGCGCTGCAAGCATGGCTCGGATGCTTGGCGTCATCGAGTGGTGCGTTCCAGAACGCCATCAGCGCATCGCCCATGAACTTGTCGATAGTGCCTTGCTCCTCGAGGATGATGTTGCTCAGTGGCGTGAAGAGACCGTTCAGGAAGCGCGTGAGCTCTTCCGCATCGAGCCCTTCGGAGATGGTGGTGAAGCCGCGCACGTCGCTGAAGAGAAGGGTCATGTCGCGGGTCTCGCCGCCAAGCTTCAGCTTGCCAGGATCATCGGCCAGGCGCTCCACCAGAGCCGGGGCCATGTAGTGCGAGAAGGCATTGCGCACGCGGTTCCGCTCCCGTTCGGTGCGCAGGAACATATACAGCGTGCCAGCGAGGTAAATGGCGGAGAGTGCGATGGCCGGATAGACGGGATCGACCAGCCAGCCCAAGTCGTCGAATGCATACCAGGAGATGCCGATGACGCCCGCGACCGCGATGGCGCCGAGGACGGCGCCGCCCAGCGCGCCCGACTTGTAGATGAGAAAGGCAATGATGAGGCCGAGCACGAGGATATAGAGAAGCTCGGCGGGGGTGGCGAAGTCGGGCCGCTGGAGATAAGCGCCTTGCAGGATTTGTTCGATGGCTTGCGCGTGAAGCTCGACGCCCGGAACGGAGGCCTCGAGCGGGGAGGCGCGAAGATCGAGCAGCCCCGCCGCGCTCGTGCCGATGAGAAGGATGCGGCCCTCGATCTCGTCTTTGCCGATCTCGCCGTTCAGCACCTTCCAGGCGGGGAGATACCGCTTCTTGGACTGTGGCGTGAAACGAATCCACATCTGGCCGTTGGCTTCGGTGGGGATCTCGAAATTTCCGACACGGACTTTGACGATGCCGGTCTTCTCTCCGAAGGATTTCTCGCTGCTCGCGCCGGAAGATTTGACGATGTAGGTGGACGCGCCTTGAGCAAGCCGGAGAACGTCGGCGGCGAGCGACGGGTACAGCGTGTCGCCAATCCGGACCACGATGGGCATGCGGCGGATGATCTGGTCGAACTCCGGAATCCAGTTCAGCGCCCCTGCGCCTTGAGCCGGATCTTGCAGCACCTTCAGGCTTGCCGCGGCTCCCGGGTAGTAGGGCGCAAAGAGCCGGGGATCATCGCCGGCGTAGGAAAATCCGGCCTTGGTTTCGGGCAACGTGTCGTTGTTGGGGGAAGCAATGAAGCCGAGAACGACAGGCGCTTTACGAATGGCGTTGGCAAGCTTCTGATCGTTGGAGGGAAGCTTGTCCACTTCGGCCTTGAGACTGTTCAACGCCGGCGACGGTGGCCAATATTTCACGGCGTTGGCAGGCGACATGCGATCGGGCTCGGGGAATACCATGTCGAAGGCGATTGCCGCCGCGCCCTCTTGGGTGAGTTTGTCGACGAGCTGAGCCAGCACTGTGCGCGGCCAGGGCCATTGGCCGATCTTGTGAAGCGACTCCTCATCGATATCGACGATGCGCACCGGCAGCGCCGGATCGAAGCTGCGCGGGTCCACCCGTTGATAGGCATCGAAGACGAGCGCGCGCAGCCGCGCCACCGGGCTCGGATCCCAAACCCGCAAGGCGAGAGACGCGACGATCACCGTCCCCACCAGGAGGACATAGAGGAAGCGTGGACCCATCCCGTTGCTTTTCTTCGCCAATCTTGCCCGGAGAGCCGAGGCTCCGGCCGGCTGACCCTAGCCTCTGAGGCAAAGCCGCTCCAGTGGCAACTTGCCCTAAGCTTAGCTCCGGCCCGCCATTGAACGGGAGCGACGAATGAACTAGGAAACCGCCTGACGGCGGGGCCGCAATCAAGGGTACGTTTCGTGAACATTTGTATGATTGGAGCAGGCTATGTCGGCCTCGTCTCCGCAGCCTGCTTCTCCGAGTTCGGCTGGAAGGTCACCTGCATCGACAATGATGCGGACAAGATCGATCAGCTTTGCCAGGGCCGCGTGCCGATCTATGAGCCGCGCCTAGACGAGCTCTTGGAGCGAAACCTCCGCAACGGGCGGATCAGCTTTTCCACCGACCTCGGGGAGGCCGTGCGCGAGGCGGATCTCGTGTTCCTCGCCGTCGGCACCCCAATGCGCCGTGGCGACGGCCATGCCGATCTCAGCTTCGTGTTCCAGGCGGTTGAGGACATCGCGCCCCACCTCAACGGTTTCACGGTGATCACCACGAAATCGACAGTGCCTGTGGGGACGAGCCGCGAGATCGAGCGGCGCCTGAGGGCGCTGCGCCCCGACGCCGACTTTGCGGTCTGCTCGAACCCGGAGTTCTTGCGCGAAGGGTCGGCGATCTACGATTTCACCCATCCCGATCGCGTATTGGTTGGCTGCGACGAGGAGCGGGCACGGGGGCTGATGGAGCGCCTCTACAAACCGCTCACCTTGCGCAATGCACCGGTTCTGTTCGTCAGCCGGGAATCGGCGGAGCTCGCCAAATATTCGGCCAACGCCTTCCTCGCCATGAAGATCAGCTTCATCAACGAGATTGCCGATTTGTGCGAGGCGGTCGGCGCCGACGTGCAGGAGGTGGCCACGGCTGTCGGCGCTGATGGGCGCATCGGCAACAAGTTCTTGCATCCGGGGCCGGGCTATGGCGGGTCCTGTTTCCCCAAGGACGTGGCGGCGTTGATCCGTACGGCGCGCGAAGCGCGCCAGCCGGTGTCGCTGATCGAGCAGGTGCAGACCGTCAACTCGGAGCGAAAGATCTCGATGGCGACCCGTATCGAACGCGCGGCGGGCGGCTCGCTCGCGGGCAAGACGGTGGCCGTCCTCGGCGTCACGTTCAAGCCGGATACGGACGACGTGCGCGAGTCACCGAGCCTGATCATCATCCCGATGCTGCAAGAACGCGGGGCGACGGTCAGAGCCTACGATCCGCAGGCGCGCGGCAACGCCGAGGCGCTGTTGCCTGGAACAGTCTGGTGCGCCGGCGCGCTCGAGGCCGCGGACCAAGCAGACGTGACCGTGGTGGTGACGGAGTGGAACGAATTCCGCGCGCTGGATCTCAACCAGCTCAAGGGCAAGATGCGCGGCGACGTGCTCATCGATCTGCGCAACATATATTCGCCCAAGCAGGCCGAAGCCGCAGGTTTCGTCTATTCCGCGATCGGACGGTAGGCAAAGGGCCGGTCGGGGGCGGTTAGCACGTCGGAGGATCGAACCGCATTAGGGCCTAGTCGTCGAACCATTCGGGGCGCAGATTGCGCCAGACTGCTTCGGTCTCGAAATCGAGCTTGGGATTGAACTTGCGACGCTGAGACTGGCTCGTGGCCTTCTTTTTCTGCCGCTGCGTGTCATAGGTGTCGGCATGGCGGGGGCTGACCCAATAAGACCCGCCGCGATCGGCGGCGGCAGGAACGGTCGCGCCAGCAAGAACGGCAAGACCCAGAACCGGAACGGTGAGCTGCTTGAGCATCGGGAACCTCCATGGTTTCAAAGTCGCCTGACAGCCTATCCGTGGCACCGCGCTCATGTGGGGAGCGTGGGATGCCGGATCAAGGTCGGTTGTGTCTGGGAGACCGCAAGCGGGATGCGCGCGCCGCGCTCAATATGAGCCTCAGCCACAGAGCCTAACTGCCAGATAACAGGGCGTTTATCGTCAGGCGGCAGCCTATCGTCCCACCGGCAAGAGCGGCCGAGACTATCGCTGAGTGGGAGGCCGCGGATGAAGAGGCTGGCTGGCGGAACCCGGTCTCAATCTCCATATGTTTGCAAGAATTGCCGCTCGCAGTGGGACGCCAGCTCTCCTTGCGAGCATGCTATGGTGCTGGCTCCGAGATAAAGAAGAGGCGGCCTTGAGAGGCAGCGCATCGATACTGCGCCGGGCAGGGCATCGGTCCTGGCTGGCCTACATGGCGAGTGCCGCGGTGGTGGCGCTGGTGCTGATGATAGGCAGCGCACACGCGGCGCCTGTGCTTCACGTCTGCGCCGACCCCGACAACATGCCGTTCTCCAACGACAAGGGGCAGGGCTTCGAGAATAAGCTTGCCGAGCTCATCGCCGACAAGCTCGGGGAGGATCTCGAGTACACCTGGTTCGAAGAGACCACGGGCTATATCCCCAACACGATCGGCAAGAACGCGTGCGACCTCGTCATGGGCTACGCGCAAGGAACCGGGCTTATCGAGGATACCAATCCCTACTACTACACATCTTATGTGCTCATCACCCGCGAGGATGATTCCGACCTCAAGGGTGTCGAGACGCTGGCCGATCCGCGGCTGAAAAATAAGCGCATCGGCGTGTTTGCCAGAACGCCGCCGGCGAGCATCCTTGCCATGCATGGGCTGGTGCCGAATGCGCGGCCGTTCGAGACCGTCACGGGCGCGAGCGCGACGAAGGCCGCCCGGGAGATGATCGACGAGATCGCCTCAGGCAAGCTCGATGCGGGGATCTTGTGGGGGCCGGTCGGCGGCTACTATGCGCAGCGCGCCAAGGTGCCGCTGTCGCTGGTGCCGCTCGTCAAGGAGAACGCCGGACCGAACACCATTTACGGCATCACACTCGGGGTCAGGCCCGACGATCCCCAGTGGAAGCACAAGATCAACAAGGTGCTTGCCGAGAACCAGCGCGACATCGATGTGATCTTACAAGGCTACAACGTGCCGATTCTCAACCAGAAGGGCGAGAGGATCGCGTCCGGCACCGCCGGACGCTGAGCTACATCTTGCAGACGCTTTCCGACTTATCGATGCCGAGCGTGTCCAACTCATTGTCCGTGTCGGTGGCACGGTTGAGCCCGCGCTGCGGCGAGGTGGAGACTGGCACCTTGTCGGTGGCGATGAGAATCGGCTGGCGGAACTGACCGTCCCAGGGCCTGAACTGCTGCCTGACGCCCTTGAAGGGGGCGAGTTGTAGCTTGGGGCCATGGACGAAGGCCGCAATCGTGGCGAAGTCGCCGTCCGCATTGCGGGTCACCGCCTCGCCAATGGTCCGCGCCGCCACATAGCCCTGATAGTCGATGGGCAACATCAGGCGGTGGAAGTCCTTCTCGAAATTGTTGTTGGCTTGGGTGGCGCCCCATTTCTCATGGCCGGGGCTCCAAGTCGTCGCTGTGAGACCTGCCGTGCCAGCCACGACTCGCGGCTCGCCGCCACCGCGATAGGGAAGCAGCGGGCCGAACAGCTGATCTTCGTCGGCGACGACGATGACGTCATAGGCGGGGCCCGGGATGACCGAGTCGTCGGCACTCGCCTGCTTGCCCGGCGCATGCGGCGGGATCACACCCACGCCGTCGCGCCGGCCGCCCGAGACGTCGACATACTCGCGCTGATCGACAATCTTGGCACCGAAGCGGTCGGCGGCGCGCCGGACTGCTTTGGCATAAGAGAGATCGCCGTCGGTCGAGCCGTATATGAGCAGCCAGTTCTTCCAGTCCATCTTGACCAGATATTGGGCCAGCGCATCGGCGAGCATGTAGCGAGACGGCACGATATGCATGACGTTGGCGCGGCAGTCCTGCTGCCTGAGCGAGACGTCAGTGTCGCGGATGTTGAACAGAAGAATGTCCTTGCCCTTCGCCCAGTCGGCCAGCTTGAGCAGGGTGGGGGCGGAGGCGTCGACGATGACGTAGTTGTGTCCGGACTCGTAAAGCTTCTGAAGCGCGGCGAGCGCCTTCTGCGGTGAGGACACCTTCTCGACATCAAGCGTGTAGGCGTGCCCGGTAAATCGGCCGCCGGCATTGTTCTCCTCGACGGCCATTGTTGCACCGGCGATACCAGCGTCTTTCGGCTCACGGTCGAGGCGCGATGCGGGGCGCGGGTGATGCACACGCTCATGGATGTAGCCGATCGGCAGCGGCGCCAAGGCAGGCGACTGGGGAACCTGCATCTCAAAGCCGCCCGTGGGGCGATCTTTTTTCGGGGCATCCTCTGCGGCGAGCGGAGAGGTCAGGATGAGACTAGCCAGGGCGCCGAGCAGGACGGGTGCGCCGAGGCGGCAATAAGAGGCAAAAGACGCAAGGTTCATGATGATCGGACCGGTGACGCGGCTTGTCGGGGTGTTCATGGAACCCAGAAGGCCCTTGCCGGGTCGGTCTAAAAGGGGCCAGCCGAGCTATCGGGCCCGATGGTATCGACAAAGAAATAGGCATTGCAAGGTGGAAACCTGGGCAGGAGCACTTGGTATAGGCTTTTGCCACGGCGGTTTTGACGCGTGCGCCTAGCGGTCAGCGCGTGTGACGGAACTTGTGCAGTGCAGCAACGGTCAGAAGATTAGTTCGACTTCCAAGGGGTGGCGTCGACAACGCAGACTCCACGTTGTGGATTTGCGCAGATCCTTCCAGCGCCGAATCGTGGCGCTGTGATAGTCTGCGGCCATGGATTTCACGGTCGGGTCGGCAATCAGATTCGGGTGGGAGACCTTCAAGAAGCGCCCATGGTTCTTCGTGGGCGCGACCGTTGTCATCTTCTTTGCCTATGGCGTCATTGGCGCGATCACGGGCGGCATCGACAAGGCCGTAGGGGCTACGCCGGAAGATCCTTCAGCGATCGGCGGCATCATCAACTTCGTGTTGAGTACGTTCATCAACATGGGCGTGATGGCGTTCTATCTCGCCGCGCACGACAATCCGGAGACCGTGGATCTTGCCGTGCTGTGGCATCCCCGGCCGTTCTGGAAATTCCTCGGGGCCTCGATTCTGGTCGGGCTCGCGATCGGCATCGGGTTTGTCTTGCTGATCATTCCGGGGATCATCGCCACCATCTTCTTTATGTTTACGACCCTCATCGTCATCGACAAGGAGCTCGGCCCTATCGAGGCGATGAAGGAGAGCATGCGGATCGGCCGCGGCTACCGGTGGCCGCTGCTCGGCCTTATCGCCCTCCTCGCGCTTATCGCGCTCGCGGGCGTGATTGCACTCTTCGTGGGACTGCTCGTGGCCATGCCGGTCGTGACGCTCGCCTTCGTGCATGCCTACCGGACGCTGTCAGGCGAGGGAGGGCCGTCCTCGCTCGCGGCCGATGCGCGGCTCGCCGCCTAGCCTGTATTCCGATAAGAGTGCCGTCATGGAGTTCAGCGTCGAATCCGCACTTGGCGTGGGGTGGGGGACGTTCAAGTCGCGTCCTTGGTTCTTCGTCGGCTCCAGCCTCGTCATTCTTGCGGCGTATCTCCTGGCGGGTTTCGCGAGCGCGGCGGTCGACGTGTTTGGTACGCCCGAGACGCCCAGTCTCCTCGGCCATGCCGTTGACATCTTGCTGGGCACGTTCATCGACATGTCGATGGTGGGCTTCTATCTCGCCGCCCATGCCAATCCCGAAACCGTGACGCTGTCGGCTCTGTGGGACTGGCGGCGGCCGTTCTGGATGTTTCTCGTCGTGTCCATTCTGTTCCAGCTCGCGGTCGTCGTCGGCCTCGTGTTGTTCATCGTCCCCGGGATCATCGCGCTGCTGGTGTTCCTGTTCGCGCCGGTCATCGTGATCGATCAGGGGCTCGGTCCTATTGAGGCGATGAAGGAGAGCATGCGGATCACGCGCGGGCACCTTTGGCCGCTACTCGGCCTCGTTGTCTTGCTGGTGCTCTTGGTGTTTGCGGGAATCGTTGCGCTCTTCGTCGGCGTTCTCGTCGCCATACCTGTCGCGATGCTGTCACTGGTGCACGCGTACAGGGCCTTGCTGTTCCAGGCGGGGCCGCGTCCGCCTGAGCAGACGCTGATCGCCTAGACAGCACGAAATCTTAGATGCTTTGACAGACGAAAGGCGCCTACTCGGCGGGGACCAGGGACTCGTCTTGCGTCTTCCCGGCTTCCGCAGCGTTGCGCGGGTTGCGGTAGACGAACTCCGTCGCCGGCTTGGCCGCTTCTTCCCTGGCGATCTTCACCATCTCGGCGTGATAAGGCGAGAATGCGCAGGCCGGATCGGTGTTGCGCGGGTCTTTGGTGATGGCCATAGCCTGACAGCGGCAGCCGCCCCAGTCGACCTCCTTGAAGGCGCACGACCGGCACGGCTCTTTCATCCATTCGGTGCCGCGGAAGGCGTTGAATGCCTCGCCATTCATCCAGATGTCGCGCAGCTTCTTGTCGCGCACATTGTCGAACTCGAGCTCGGGAATGCTCTCGGCGGCGTGGCAGGGCAGAACCTTGCCGGCCGGCGTGATGTTCATGAAGCCCTTTGCCCAGCCGCCCATGCAGGGCTTCGGCCGCTTGGCGTAATAGTCGGGCACGACCATGTCGATGGTGAGCACGCCCTTCAGACGCTCTCGCGCCGCCTCGACATACTCGATGGAGGCCAGCGTCTCCTCATAGGTCGGGATCAGCGCCGCACGGTTGAGGAAGGCCCAGCCGTAATACTGCGCGTGCGCGACCTCGAGGCGCTGGGCGCCGAGCTCGACGGACATATCGATATAGCGCGGCACGTTGTGGATGTTGTGGCGGTGGATGGGCGCGTTGATGGTGAGGGGCAGGCCGAGCTCCGTCACCCAGCGGGCGGCGTCCAGCTTCTTCTGCAGGGCGCCGGGATAAGCGCCGATCCTGTCCGCGCCGGCGGGATCGACGTCCTGGAACGAGATCTGGACGTGATCGAGACCGCGCTTCTGCAGATCCTCGAGCCGGTCGCGCTTCAGCGTGACAGCGGCGGTGATGAGGTTGGTGTAGAGGCCGGCTTCCGACGCGGCGGAGATGATCTCCTCGAGATCCTTACGCGCAGTCGGCTCGCCGCCGGACAGGTGAATCTGCAGGATGCCCATCTCGCCGGCTTGGCGCATCACCGAGCACCACTCCTCGGTGGTGAGCTCGTTCTTGACGCCTTCCAGCTCGACCGGGTTGGAGCAGTAAGGACATTGCAGGGGACAACGATGGGTCAGCTCGGCCAGCAGGCCCACGGGCGCGAGGGCGCACAACTCTTCAGTGGCATCCCCTGAGCCGACGACACCTTCGGTAGGCTCGTCGTCGACGGCCAGCGTCTCCATATGTCCGTTACCTTTGAGCTCCTCGGTCATCCTTTTACGTATCCCTTGTCTGCCATGCCCTGAAGCATGTCGAGCACATCGGCGGTAATCACATCGACCGGTGCCGAATACTCCTCGGCAAGCTTGGCGGCGATCTCCTCCACAGTCCTTGTTCCATCGCAGAGTTGAAGCACTGCGACGGCTGTTTGGTCCGGCGTCAGAACGCGTTCCGGCGCCAAAAGCACCCACCGCCCGCGCCCCGCATCATGGCGGAGCTTCAAATAGGGCGGCAATTTTGGCCGGGTCTCTCGGCCGACGACAAGCCGGCCGGGAGACGTCGTTGTTCCGCCCGTCATGCTTCGCTGGGCACGAAGGCGCCGGGCGGAATCATGCCCGGATCGACATAAGCCAAGTAGAGCGCGTCGAGCTGAGCCCACAAAACATGCGTCTTGAAGCGGAGCGCATCGAGCACGCCTTGTTGCGCCTCCGGCGTGCGCGCGTTCGCCTTTGCATATTCAAGCGCAAAGTCGGCGTCGCGCGGCGCCTGCGTCAGGCGCCGCTTGAAATACGCCATCACGTCGTCGCTGATGAAGTCGTAGTTCTCCAGCATGCCGGCGATGCGCTCTTTGTGAATGCTCGGCGCGAACAGCTCGGTGAGCGAAGAGGCCACAGCCTCCACCAAAGTCTTCTCGCGCACGAAATTGACGTAAGCCTCTACGGCAAAGATCGTCTCGGGCAGGGCGCCTTTCCGCGAGATGACGTAGTCGCGGTCGAGACCAAGGCCGTCGGTCAGCACGAGCCAGCGCTCGATGCCGCCTTCCTCCTCGCCATAGCCGTCGTGGTCCATGATGCGATGCAGCCACTCGCGGCGAAGCTCGCGGTCATGGCAGCGGCTCATCAGGGCCGCGTCTTTGCGCGGCACGGCGGATTGATAGCAATAACGGTTCAGGGCCCAAGCCTGGACCTGACCTTTGTTCAGCTTGCCGCCATGCAGCAGCTTATGAAAGGGATGCTTATCGTGATACTGAGCTGCGCCGATGGCGCGCAGCTCCTGCTCAAGTTCGTCGGGGCTCATAATCTTGGTCACGGCTACACCTCGATCTCAACCATTGGCCTAAGAGGATAACGTAGCTTAGCGCCGCTGCCGCCTATTTGATGCGCGTCAATCCTCAAAGTATTTGTCGACTAATGGCGCTTCTCGGTGGCGCCTTGGGAACGGTCTATACCATGATGAAACATGGTGATGCCGAATGAGATTTTCATGACTCGTTCATGAACACTGCGTTGATACCGGATTAAGAACACCTGAAACAAAGATTCGGTGCAACGCGCGCGGCCATCGTAACCGAAAGGCGGGGAGGGTGCCACGCCTCACCGGCGCTTGCACTGGATGCCAGACAAGCAAAACGGCGACCTGGCCTTCGCCGGACCGCCGTTTCGCGAATTTCCGAGATGAGAAAAGCCGGATTAAGCGCGATCCAGCTCGGCCGGCAGGTAGCTCGTGACCTCCATACCGGACTCCGTTTCCTCAATCGTCGGCTTGTGCCACTCACGCATATTGGTTCTCCTTTCGCGAGTTTAAGACCAAGCAATGGTCGGTACGGCCCGAGAGGCTTTGCGAACCCGAGTGATCGGACCGCCCGACTCTGCATGTGGAATATGCGATCGGCTCATGATAATTTCCAATCGTATTTCCTTATAGAAAGCATAAGCCTCCCTTATTGTCATGGTTTCGCTCCGGCAGTTGCGTTACTTGGAGTCTCTGGCCGAGACGCGCCATTTTGGTCATGCGGCGGAGGCGTGCGCCGTGAGCCAGCCGGCGCTCAGCATGCAAATCAAAGAGCTCGAGGACGAGCTCAAGGTGAGCCTGGTGGAGCGGCGGAAATCCGGTGTGGAGCTCACCGAGAAAGGGGAGGAGGTTGTCCGGCGCGCACGGACGATCCTTGCTTCGGTGCGCGATCTCGTCGACTACGCCAAGCAGCAGGAGGGCGTGCTTTCCGGCGTTCTCAGGCTCGGCGCTATTCCCTCGATCGCGCCTTATCTGTTGCCGGCGGCATTGCCTGAGTTGCAACGTCGCTTCCCTACGCTCAAGCTGCAACTCCGCGAGACGCTCACCGAGAATCTCGTTCATGAGCTTGTGAGCGGCGATCTCGACGTTATCCTCGTTGCCTTGCCGATCGA